>Ga0315334_10001518_pt1 | contig 14321 bp, 9 predicted proteins | sample M150034915metaG_FD_205555 | JGI IMG/M metagenome (GOLD analysis project Ga0315334, IMG submission 205555) | Ammonia-oxidizing marine archaeal communities from Monterey Bay, California, United States - M1 500m 34915 | ecosystem: Environmental > Aquatic > Marine > Intertidal zone | place: USA... | reverse complement strand
AGGTGCATCTGTATTGCCCCGCCCCCTGGAAGCACCCTTGGTTTGTTGCTTAGCCTGTGAGCGACGCCAATAGCGTCGTCAAATATCCGAATCGCTTCCTCACGAATAGCAGGCGAGGAACCCCTCACTACCAAGGTCATCGCACCCCCACAGGTGCCTTCGATCACAGTGTGCTTTACTTCAGCCACACTCTCCTCTGAGCGGTGGGCAAAACTCCCCAGGTCCTCCTCTGTCACCTTCAGTGAATCTCTAACAAGATTGGCTCCGGTCATCTTGGCTAACAACTCCAAATCCCTTCGCTCGAAGCGCCTGTAAGCGGCAATTCCCGCGCTAGTTAGCAAGGATATCGCCTCGTCTGCTATCCCGTCTCTGACTACCAAAAGATCCACGCCTAGGGAGGACAGTCGGTTCACCTGCTTCTGCAGGTTCTCTATCGCCCTTTCATGGAAGCCCTGTAGGATTCCGGGACTATCGACCTCAATGGAAGCGTTTATCTCGAGCTTAGGATGATCTAGCCCACCATCGACTATAGCGATCACACCACCATCGGAACCGGCAGGAGTGGCGATGTCCACCCTTGACTTTTGGAGCATCAGTCCCTTGACCAGGCTGCTATCGAGCACGTTGCCCTGCCTGACCTGCAGCCTCTTGATTCGCAGCCTCTCCAGATCATCCCCCCCATCCTCATCGGCAAGTGCATCGGCTGCCTCTATTGCTAGCCCCGCTAGCAACTCGCATTGGGCAGAGTCAGTCTTGCCTTGCAAAGAGGTACTCACCACTTGCCGTTTCTGGTTTACATCCGCCTCGCGAGACACGTGCTCGACCTCACGGAGTACTTCCTCAAGCGCAATGCCGTAGCCATTTACTATCACAGAGGGATGAACTCCCATGCGAACCAATTCCAGTGCATTCTGTAGCATCTCTGCGACCAGAAGAACAGTGGTGGTGGTCCCATCTCTTGCAGCGCGGTCCTGTGAGGAGGAGGCCTCGATCAGAAGTCTAGCAGTAGGGTGCTCGACCTGCGCGGTCTCCAGCACTGTGACACCATCGTTGGTGACTAGGGCTGAACCATCCGCCTGAACTAGCATCTTATCCAGACCCTTTGGTCCGAGTGTTGAACGAATGGCGCCAGCAAGAGAGGATGCCGCCTTCACGTTATCCACAAGCGCGGCGCGCCCCTGAATTCGGTCCGTGTCTTCCAAGGTGATGTCGTGCTCCGATTCAACCATGGTGAGGAACCCAGACTAAACTCCGTTTTCAATCCGCTCATGCCAGTCTAGGCATGAAAAAGGAACTTCACATCCGTTTTATTGAAATACCCCCGCCCTATCGCACTATACAACCTCAAGTTGAGTAGTGAGATAATGACAGGTAGCGAGAGAGACGATTTCGACGACAAAGTCATCGAGGAGATGGTCAAGATGTTTGAGCAGATGGGAGTACCAATCGACACCCAGAAGCTGAAGTCGATGATTGACCAAGTCAGGAGCCAGTTCGAGGAGATGGGCATAGACCCCGATCGCATGGCCATGAGTGAGGTCAAGTTCGGAATCAACTCCAATCCGGAGGAGTTCAAGAAGCAGATGGAGTCCATGCTGAGCGGTCCGCAAGGGCTGGGTGACTTTCTGAAGAAGATGGGTGTTGACATCCATATCAAGCCGGCCGAGACGGAAGTCCAGGTCAATGTGGACGAGAGCAATCAGTCGATTAACGACAACTCGATTCCAGAGGACGACATTCACATCCAAGACGGGGCGATGCACATCACCATCGACATCTCCAGGTACGATGACCTTGATTCAAACAACCTCGAGCTGAGCCTGACTGGGGGCGGGGAGGTCCTACAATTGTTGAAGACCACTCAAATTCGCCCTTTCAAGACATTCGTGTTACCACATGCGTCCAAGGACCAGCCCCAGTGGGAATTAAACAACGGGATTCTTGACATCACATTCGACCTGCGTTAGAATAGCATAGAGAAACAGGAGGAAATAGTATGAGTTCAACAGTGATTGGAATAGATTTGGGAACAACCAACAGTTGCGTGGCAACCATCGAGGGTGGGAAGGCGGTAGTAATACCCAACTCGGAGGGATCCAGGACAACACCCAGCGTGGTCGCTTTCACGAAGGACGGCGAGAGATTAGTTGGAGTCACAGCTAAGAGACAGGCCGTCACCAACTCGGAGCGCACAGTAATCTCGGTCAAGAGAGAAATGGGAACGGACTGGACGCAAGAGATAGACGGGGAGAAGTACTCACCACAGGAGATCTCCGCTTTTGTTCTCCAAAAGCTCAAGGCCGATGCTGAGGAATACCTCGGAATCGAGGTCAAGCAGGCCGTTGTCACTTGCCCCGCATACTTCTCCGACTCTCAGAGAAAGGCAACCAAGGATGCCGGGAGGATTGCCGGTCTGGAGGTTCTTAGGATCATCAATGAGCCGACTGCGGCAGCTCTGGCGTACGGTGTGGACAAGGAGGATGATCAGACCATCCTCGTTTACGACCTCGGCGGCGGGACCTTCGATGTGTCTATACTTGAGATATACCAAGTCGACGGCCAACCTCAAATCGAGGTCAAAGCGACCAGCGGAGACAATCGTCTCGGTGGTGACGACTTCGATGATGCCGTCATCGCATGGATCGCATCCGAGTTCAAGAAGTCCACAGGAATCGACCTGAAAAAGGACCCCCAGGCGATGAGTAGGATTCGCGAGGCAGCTGAGAAGGCCAAGATTGAGCTCTCCGGGACGATGACCACACAGATTAACCTCCCATTCATCACCATGAGGGACGGTCAGCCAGAGCACCTCGACATGACCCTATCTCGCTCCAAGTTTGAGAAGCTGACCTCCTCGCTCATTGAGCGGACCATGGCACCAACTAGGCAAGCGATGAAGGATGCAGGAATCAAGAAGGGCAACGTCGACAAGGTCCTGCTCGTGGGCGGATCCACTAGAGGCCCTGCTGTGCAGCAGGCCATCGAGAAGGAGGTAGGAAAGGCCCCGTTCAAGGGCATCAACCCAGACGAAGCTGTGGCGATGGGAGCCGCCCTACAGGCCGGAATCATAGTAGGCGACGAAGGGGTGACAGACGTCCTGCTTCTCGACGTGACTCCGTTGACTCTTGGTATCGAGACCCTAGGGGGAATAACCACCACGATGATCGAGCGCAACACCACAATCCCTACTCGCAGGTCAGAGACTTTCTCCACAGCAGCGGACAACCAGCCAGCCGTTGAGGTACACGTTCTGCAGGGAGAGCGAGAGTTCGCTAAGGACAATATCACTTTGGGACGCTTCCATCTCATGGGAATACCAGCAGCACCTCGTGGAATACCTCAGATTGAGGTCACGTTCGACATCGATGCCAATGGGATTGCGGACGTCTCCGCCAAAGACCTTGGAACAGGAAAGGAGCAGTCTATCAAGATCGAGAGCCAGACATCACTTTCCGAGGACGACATAAAGCAGAAGATTGAGGACGCCGAGAAGTTCGCTGAAGAAGACAAGAGACGAAAGGCTAGAGTCGAGATGCGGAATACTGCCGACAGCGTAGTCTACCAGACTCGAAAAATGATCGAGGAGGCCGGAGACAAACTATCAGAAGACGATACCAAACCGGTTCTGGAGAAGCTAGACGAACTTGAGGCACTGATAGTGAAGGACGACCAGCCAATCGCGCTCGAGGATCTGGACGAAGCCACGATACAGGCCAAGATGAGTGAGCTCGAGCAGGCCATGCACGCAGTCTCGACTAAGCTCTACGAGGCAGCTGCCGCTGAGATGGCCGAGCAGCAGGACAGCGATGATGGAGGAGAAGTCGTGGATGCAGACTTCGAGGTCGTCGACTCGGACGAGGAAGACGAGTCTTAATCACCCTTCAGTGATAAGCCGGTGCAGCGTCCTGACGTGAACACCAGAGACTCCGTACTGGAATAGCGGGTTAGCGCCCTCTGAGCGCGCTTTGGAGCCCGAGCCCCAGGCGGTGCCTGCAATGTCCAGGTGGACCCATGGTATCTTGTCAGCGTTCTCGTCGTAGCCGCGGTACGGCACGAAGAACTCCAAGAAGGAAGCTGCGGCGTTCGACGAGCCGGCGCGGCCTCCTATCGAGCCGTTTCGGATGTCAGCGAAGGCAGAATCGGTCATGTACTTGCGGAACTGGCCGTTCAGAGGCATCCCCCATACGGCCTCTCCGGATCTGCTGGCTGCCTTCTTAATCCGCTTTCCGATGTCCTCGTTGTTGGACCACATACCGGTAATCTGGTTGCCTAGAGCGACCACTATCGCCCCCGTTAGTGTTGCTAGGTCGACGATGTATTCTGGATCGAACTCACCAGCCTTCCACAAGCCGTCAGCCAGTACATTCCTTCCCTCGGCATCGGTGCTGAACACCTCTACCGTCTTGCCCGAGTACGTCTTGAACACATCACCTGGGCGGTAAGCGCCCGCACTGGGCATATTCTCGGCTAGGCAGGCAACCCCATTCACTCTATGCTTGTATCCGGTAGCATGCAGCGCCTCCATGAGTCCGAAGACTGTGGCGGCCCCGCACATATCGTACTTCATGTCCCACATTCCACTGGATGGCTTGATTGAGATGCCGCCTGTGTCGAAGGTAATCCCCTTCCCGACTATGCAGGGCCTCTGGACTCCCTTGTCAGCATCGGGGTTGAGGGTGAACAGGACCATACACGGCTTGCGCTCGCTGCCCTTGCCGACGTTGATTAGGCCACCCATTCCCAGTTCCTGCAACTTGTTCCAGTCGTAGACTTCGACCTTGATGTTACTCTTGCCCTTGGCCCATTCGATTGCCCTGTGGGCGTATTCCATAGGATAGAGAACGTTGGCTGGCTCGTTGCCCAAGTCTCTGGCGACATGAACTCCACCCACCACCGCATGGACGCGGGTCAACCCATCCTCAAGCGTCATCTGATGACGAGAACTCGCTTGAAAGTCGACATTCCATGGATCGGTAATGTGCTCCTCGTCAATCTCTTGGTGCTCGAGGAACTCGTAGTCCCTCAGCATCATGCCCTCGGCGAAGTCAATCATACGCTCACCGCTCCAGCCTGAAGTGAATCTAACAGTGATATCCAGTCCCTTCTTCTTCGACATCGAGGATATCAGTCTCGCTCCAGTGTTGCGAGCCCTCTTGTGTCCGAGATCGCTCTTCTCACCCATTCCCACTAGGATGACGTTGCATCCAGGTGTCCACAAAGTCATCCTCTTGCCCTTCTTGCCTTCGAATTCGTCTGAGGCTATGGCCTCTCGGACCAGATTTCGCTGCGACCTGCTCAATCCCGCGAGCGCGTTGTTGGGTGCTTTGTCAATGCCTTCGAACAGAGGCAGAACCAACTGCCCACCCAATTCTCCAAATTCACTGTTTCTCCACTTCATAATTAGACCGAACTAACCGATTCGGTATCTATTTACAAACGATTCCCAATAAAAATCACCATTTCAGGGTCATTTTGGAACTGCGATATTCATTTTGGATGGTGTTCTCGAGTTCTTAACGCTGCCAGAATGATGCATAGGATGCAGAGTATCAGCGAAGGTGAGGGTAGCATCCCACCATTGTCTTCGATGATATCGACTACCGACTCATTGACAGGTTCGTGGACCCACAGGGCAGCATCTATCACTCTTTTCTGGTAGTGCAGCTCGAAGTGGGCCTCTCCTTGCATAATTAACTGCGAGAGACCCGCAGCATGAAGAGATACATCGGTGTGGTTGCTGGCATTGACGCTGAAGTTATCTGAGTGCCAGAGAACGCTTCCGTCCATATCCACATAGTGCAAGGTTGCGTTGGCGGTACTGGCTCGACCTAGGTTGGAAACACTCAGCTCTACATGGGCATCCTCGACCACTATGGAGTCGACGCTAAGTCGCGCTCTCCAGTACCAGACGTTGGAGATTAGGTAGCGCATTACCTCGAGCTCGAGTGCCAACCTCTCGCTGACCTCTTGGATGCTGCCGAGCAGGAACTGCTCATCATCCGTCTCGAAGGTGAAACAGGGGTATCCCATTACCCCATAGCCATAGTCTCGGCTGGTCCCGTGAGTAGGGTAAATGCCGGCGTTGGCGTTTCGAATTGGTAGTTCGCCATCGATCTTCTCGTGTATGTCGTCACGGATAAACTCGAAGAGCTCCCAGTCAGATGGCATTTTCGGAGTGAAGCCCCACGGGTAGGCCAGAATCCACGTCCCCGTATGCATCGTGACGTAGAGATCTGCCTCTGGAACGAATGCTGACATGTAATCCGCGTTGTTCCTCGTCTCCGGTTCACTGAAAGGACCGTCCCCGCTTGCCGTCTCTTCCTCAGTCCAGAGGTGGTCATAGTTGCGATTGAGGTCTACCTGGTTCATGTTCCAGCGTGTGTCTGCGTCATTGCCGTCCGCGTTGAGGAGAATCATGATGTGCAGTTCGGTGTTTTGTAGGACCTCAACCGCCTCCGGGATGCCGTCTGCCCAGCCCTCGATGTAGAACTCGGCAGTCAAAAATGCGAGTTCAGTTCCTAGGTGCTCGTTTCCGTGGTGTCCACCATCGATGTACACCTTTTCCTTTGGCGTACCATCGGCCTTGGCGTCGTGTGTCCAGTCACTGATTTGCACAATCCATTGTTGCCTTCCTAAAACTGTTGTTCCCGCCGTAGTGAGAACGACGATCTCCGGATAGTCTGCTGCCCAAGCTTGCACATCGTTGGTCAGTGTCAGGTATGAGTGGTACCAGTGCTCCTGAATGAATCCCGGCTGCTGGGAGCTGGCAATCGGAGTGGCGCCACTTGCTAGGACGATTGCCAAGATCACCACGGCCCCACTACGTTGCATGGTGAATGGGAGTCAGTGGGGTTGATTCAACCCTTCTGCGAGTTCTTCTTTAAGATGTGACAAGCAACAATCTTGACAGCAGTCAACGCCGCACTGAACTCGGTAAGGCTCCCTTCCGAATCTGGGACGATTTCGTTCACATCCGCGCCAATAACCTCGCTTTCGGGTGCTGCGAAGAGAGCCTCAATCAACTCCACAGATCCCCAGTGCGAGAGTCCGCCTGGAACTGGTGTACCAGTGGAAGGTACTAGGGAGCCATCAAACCCATCGACATCGAAGGTGAGCCAGACGGCTCCTTCGATACAAGAGACCCGGTCCAAGAGCTCTGACCATGCAGTTTGTCTCTCTGTGACGCCGAACAGATCCCTAGCGAACCAAGTCTCAATCCTCTTGTCTCGCTCTAATATCTCGGACTCCTCCTTGCTGTACGCTCTGACGCCGATTTGTATCACCTTGCCCACTCCGGCATCGAGCGCTCTCCTGATTACTGTGCCGTGTGAGTACCTCTCGCCGTTGAGCTCGTCACGCAAGTCAGCATGGGCGTCGACTTGTACTATTGTCAAATCTGAAAGGTCTGCAACGCGAGGGTGCCCACCAATCGCTTCAACGATTGGTAGCAGTATCCCATGCTCACCACCAAGAACCAGCGGAAAGTGATCCCCATCCATCCAAGGCTCAACGTATTCTCGCACCGAGTCTAGTTGCCCCCTGAGGCTAGGGGCATCAGAAGACCAAGGCTTTGCAGTATGAATCTCAGCTCCACAAGGCAACTCTCTCGGAAGTCTTGGGTCGTACAACTCCACTTGCGAACTCGCCTCTATGCAAGCGGAGGGGCCGCTCTCAGTGCCCTCACCGTAGCTCACAGAGATCTCCATAGGAATCTGTAGAACCACTATGTCCCATGGCCCCGATTCCGACTCCTCGAGTCCCAGAAATCTCGGCACTTCCGAATCACTCACAGACCAGCGACATGGCCGTTCAGATTAACCGCTTCGGGGCCTCCGGAAGGCAAAATCAGCGCATCTGGCACGATGTTTGAAATAACTTCGTCCCCCAACGAAGCACAGGTGGGACAGACATGGGACTGACGTTGGCGCAATTGACTCAGGCCATCAAAAGCAAAGTCGACATTGACATGGAGACTCACGTTGCTGAGTCAATCGCCGAGCATGCCCTTGGCTTCTTCGGTTTCTCAAACCGAATTATCGACAACGCCCTTGAACCCACCGACCGAAACCTCTTCTACCAACTACAAGACTATGACCTGCTGACAACAGAATCCGAGGAGACAACCCTGTGGGATGGCAGAGAGTGGCGTATTCACTACTGGAAGTTTAAACCAAACGCAGAGAACTTTGCCAAGGCCGCCGAGGCGCTGAAGAACAAGCGCGACAGCGATGACCCATATGCAGACATCTACAATGGCATGCCCGCGAACCTCTGGAGAGAAAGATCTGGCGTAGATGACGACTACGAGGAACCCCTCTTCTAGACTATGTCTGCATCAGGACGGGCATTGTTTGAAATGTAAGAATCGAGAGAGTGTACTGTGTCCCGAGGATTTGCGGTCTTGACCGTGTTGTCAATGCTATTGCTTTGCATCCCTGCCTCTAACGTAGGTGCTCAGGAGGAGCAGGACACTACCTGCCAAGTTCTCGTCGATTGGAACAAGGATTGGCAGTGGGACGACAACGGGAACTACGACATCGGAGTTCTACACAGATACAGAGTAGTCTTCGACCCGCCGTTCGAAAACGGAACTTCCCCTGGAGCTGTGAATGTAAGCGTGCAGCATATACGCGAGGGGACTGACATCATCGACAGCATGAACGTCTCGATAATCAACGCTGGAGGGGAGATTGACATATTGCTGGCAACAATCCCCGAGTTTGGAGACACGGTCTCAATCGAAATAGAAACCGTCGAAACTGTTTGCAGCAGGACGTTAAACATCACGAATTGGAATCAGCCCATCTCTGACCACGAGGTGACTCGAGAGACCGATTGGTCCCTAGCTGGTATGGAGGAAGACGAACAGGGAATTACCTTCGATGGCAGGGGGTGGCAGAGGCGAACAGGGACTATTTTGGAATCCAATGAACTGGGCAATGGGTCTCTCTATCTGGACATGTCGAACGGCTCGAACGGCGTTCTTATCAACCTAGATTTGGATATGATTTGGCTCAACGAAACCTACGACGGAACCGAATTGATTAAGCAGGATTTCGAGATGTTGGGATCAGGATTCCTTACTCTGCTGGGGGCTGACGACAATGATGACATCTCAATCATTGCCGAAATCAATGACGCTTACGTATTACGCTCTTTCTCCCAGGGCGAAGTCACCGAGAGGATGCGCTTTGAGGGCACGGGGTGGCTGTCATTAAACGGCGGCGATAACAACAGCACCGGCGGAGCATTCGGACAAGTCTATCTGTTCTATTACGAAATCTGGGACGAGGATGGATTCAGGAGATTACAGGACACGCAGTTGGAGGCCAATGCCACCGTGAGGCTGTCCGGTGCCGGCGAGAGTTTCTCCTTCGATTTGGAAGAATTCATCTTCCGCGAGAAGTGGGAGGAGGGAATTCGCACAGACCAGTACACACGCCTCTACGGGAGTGGGGACTTCGACTTCATAGCCTCCGAGGAGTCCCCATACATAGAGGTCAATGGAACCATTCCGATTCTTCACATCCAGTCAGAAGGTGGGGAGACGGTTTCGAACACCGTAATTGTGGACGGAACCTATGATGGGGATGCTGAGGGCAGTTTCGGCCTTGTCAGGAAAATAGTCGAATCCAGCGTCTTCGAGAACGCTAGCGGAGATCTATTCGAGGCGGACAAACTCCAGAATGAATTCTGGTTCAATGTCTCGGCAACCCCCATCGGGCCGATTGACCAGGAGATTGTGGCCGAGCACAATCTGACCTACGAGTATATCGTCCCTCAGGAGGATTGGGAAAATAGAATCATTCGATACACCTACGTCGAGGACAACGGCTCGGTCGAGGACGAGTATCCGGAGAACTCTCCAATTATTCACCAAGCCGAGGCGCCCGAGGCCAACCCAATCTTCTCGGACCACATTTCCAGGGAGACGGGAGTATCCCCCCAGATACTCCTGATAGGCGACAGGTTCTCCCTTGTGGGTAATGAGGCAATGGTCCTAGACGTAACAGTGACCGGCATCAGCGAGCAACATGTGGATGGTCACAACGTCACCGTTGCCCAGTGGAGTGGCGCTTATGGGGACATCAGTCTCGCATCTGGGAGTATCATCAACGAGGGTGTTCTGGCCGGGCTGCTCAATGAAATCAGCCGCTGGGTACAAGTTAACCTCAGTGAGGTTGGGGGAGACGTTTCCTTCCTCGAGTACCAGTCAATCGACAGGGTTCTTTCACCATCGATCATCACCATTGATGAGAACACCCCTCCATCATTGGGATCTGACTCCCAGTCCTCCGTCCGTTTCCGAGAGGGAATACTGACTACCGAGGGCGGAGTAGCCCACTTGGAAGTCAGTGTCGACGACGTAGATACGGACACCATCGCAGTCAGTGCAGACCTCACGGAGATCGGTCTTGGCATTGTAGATTTGTCTGACTCTGGAATGATAGGGGACCGGGTAATCCACGATAGCGTATGGACTGCTCGCATTTCCCATGATGGCCTCCAGTTCGGCGATATCCCGGTTACCGTGACCATGCAGGACATTTGGGTTTCGGTGGACGCTGTTGCTAGCCTCGAGATCACAAACGCCCCTCCTCGAATGATGTCTCTCGAGTTTACTCCAAATAGCACGTTGAGGGGTGAGCTGGTAGAAATCGAGGTCACGGTCTACGACGGTCACGGAATCGAATCTGTTGCTGTGGATTTGCTAGGAAATGGTGGAGCACTAACTCCTCTATCATATGTCGAGGATGTTGAAAGGGAGTGGCAGCACGATAATGTGGTTAAGTCCCACACCGCTGAGTTGTGGGCAGGCGTTTTCTTAGTTCCCCATAGCATGGCTCCCGGTAAGCAGAGCATTCCAATATCAATTACTGATAGTGCAGGGGCCTCTGTATCCACTATTACCATCGGACACGTACTTTCCAACCTCCATCCTCAATCCGCGAAGAAGCTGACGATAGTGAACCAGCCCCCTAGAATATCCAACCTGACGATTATGACCAATCAAGCGGTGACTGCTTCAGTGACTGCTCCAATTTCTGGCGAACCCATCAATCACACTCTCGAGGTCACCGTCCAAGACCTTGATGGAATCTCCTCTGTTCAGGCTAAGATTGGAAGACTCGCCCCCATTGGCCAATCTGAAATTTGGCTTCTTCTTGCTGATGATGGGATTGGCCCGGATAGGGCGGCGGGAGACGGCGTCTACTCACTCTCTTTCGCAGCTAGGCAGTCTCTAGGGGAGGGCCCCATGACCATAATGATCAGAGCAACTGACGTTTATCTGTCAATGACTCCCTCCGAAGAGCAGCAACACACAATCACGCTGGTCAAAGCAGCATCGTCTGATGATGGTGTCACGTGGATTTCAGATCATTCAGTGGAACTGGTACTCTCATCATTGGGCGTGTTGATTCTATTGGGAATCGGTGCCTTCGCATACACGATGAGAAACTCAAAACTAAATTAATTTCCGTGGTGCGAGTGCCGGGATTTGAACCCGGGTTCCCACGTTGGCAACGTGGGGTGATAACCACTACACTACACTCGCGCAGTTCGCTGGAGACCAATGCGGCTTTTCTACGCGTCGGTATCGACTAGACTAGCTCCGATAGGCGACTCCAAATCTGGTCACTGGTCCGCTTGTAGAACTCTAAATCACTGTCATGGGGGTCTTCGAGATTCCAGTCCTCATCAATTGGCAGGGCAGGGCATTCGACCCCACAGCCCATACTGATGATTTTATCGAATCCAGTTGAGTCTATCGAATCCACTGATTTGGGATAGAGTCCCGTAACATCCACCTCCAACTCACCCAGTACTTTCAGTGCGTTGTTGGCAACGCTAGAGCCAGGATTGGTCCCTGCTGACATGGCTTCATGGCCCATGTTCCGAGCTATGGCCTCTGCCATTTGGCTTCGGCATGTGTTTCCAACACAAACGAAAAGCAACCTCACGAGTTTACGTCCTAGTGGAAGGTGGTAATTAATCACACTACAATAGTTGCACTTTTTCCTAGACGGGCTGTCAGAACAGGTTTGAAGTACATCAATCGATACCCCCCAATTAATGCCTGATTCCCCTATATCACATCATCCTGCTGACGCCGGTCAGCAGTCAGCCCAACCCGATGCACCTCAACCCGATGCATCTCACGAGCAACGAGCTCAGATGGAACAGGCCTATCAGCAGATGCAGAGGAAGATGCGAATCGACAAGATGGATGAGCAAATCAAGCACAAGGTGATGGTTCTCTCAGGAAAGGGTGGTGTGGGCAAATCCACGGTGGCCACAGGACTGGCACTGTCACTGGCTCGCCAAGGTAAGAAGGTAGGTCTGATGGACATCGACATCACTGGCCCGAACGTACCCAAGATGCTCGGACTCGAAAATGCCGACCTCAATGTTGAGGACGGACAGATTTTTCCTGCTATCGGTCCTAATGGTCTGAAGGTGATTTCCATGGCCTTCCTGCTCGAGGACCCGGACAAGCCTGTAATCTGGCGTGGTCCGATCAAACTTGGAGCCATCCAGCAGTTCATCGGAGACGTGGCCTGGGGAGAGCTGGACTCCTTAGTAATCGATTTTCCTCCAGGCACTAGCGACGAACCTCTCACCGTGAGTCAGAACCTCCCAGGAATAGACGGAGTAGTAATCGTGACAACCCCACAAGAGGTCGCCCTCTTGGACAGCCGCAAGTCGATTAACTTCGCCAAGACAATCTCTATTCCCGTCCTCGGAGTCATCGAGAACATGAGGGGCTACACAATCAGAGGAACAGCTCAGGCAAACTCAGCGATCTCAGTGATGGGGCCGGGCGGTGCTCCCCTGGAGTGTATTACCGATGAGAAGGGCAACTGGGAACTAACTCTCGATGTCTTCAAGTCGGGAGGTGGCGAAGCTTCCTCGGCCGAGCTCGATGTCCCATTCTTGGGATCTCTTCCCTTCGATCCAGGGATAGTGAGGGGCGGCGATGATGGGGTGCACAGGATTATCTCAGAGCCAGATGGAGAGACCGCCCGCGCGTTCGACTTGATAGTGAAGAGAATAACCGAGGAACTGGAGAGCGGATCCGGCCATTCTCTAAGAATAACGTGACGACCCAACCGACATGCGTCGATTTGATGTCATAGGCGGCTCCCGAGATGTTCGGAATGGCCGCTGGTACCGGGATATACATCACTTGGGTGACTGGCTCGATCCTAATCACCATAGCCATGATTCCCGCATTCAAACCACCCTACGCGAAAGCCAGTTTGGACGGCTTCATCGACATGTTCAGACGCTACTGGGCGCACATGATCGTGGTTTTCTCTGTTTATCTCTGGAAGGACCTACTCGATGGCTTGGATCGCGTTCTGATGGCCAACACACAACTAGACATGACCTTCATTGTTTACGCAATCGAGGGCGACATCGTTCTATGGATACAGGAGGGACTGAGAAACGACTTACTAGACGTCGCATTTACTCACTTCTATGTCATGGGCTTCATGACGGCCACCTTTGCATCATTTGTTTACCCAATCTATTTCGATGACCGCTACATGGCCGACAGAGTCTCTCTGTCCATGTTCTGGGTCTACGTGCTGGCAATCCCAGTCTACCTGTTCCTGAACGTCAGGGTGACTGGAGACTACATTACAGGTATGGAGACCATAGCGTACGACCTCACTCCGGAGATTCACAACTGGTTCAACCGCATCGACCCTTTCACCAACGGGATGCCGAGCCTACACATCGGGCTACCGTTTGCTATATGGCTGTCAATGCACCGATGGGATCACGAAGGCCGATGGCGTAGATTTAGGATATTCCTCGTTGTATTCATGATTCTCACAGCACTCTCAATCCTCTATCTTGGGATTCATTGGATCGTGGACATAATCGGAGGTATGATTGTCGCTATAATGGCAGTCAACATGACCGCGAGGACCCATAAACCGATTTGGCGAATCGCCGATGAGCGCTTGTTCACTAGGCGCCTAGCTAGAATCCTCGATAATCCTGGGGCCTCAATCAGGAAAACCCTGCGCGCAACCTCCTCCCTATTCGATCCGATTAGGGAGCCTGGAAAGGAGCAGACAGGCGCATTTATCTTGGCTCTCGCGGTGCTTACCGGGTCAGTGCTACTATGGGACGCCACTCATCAGAACTTCACCATACCTGATGCTCAGTCACCAACCTCCGCCTCAGGGTCTGGTGACTGGTTAGTAGGCGTCGAGGAGTATTCCGACGGGACCGTGAGCATCACTGCATGGAACATCACCTCACTGGAAAACAGAACTATCGGCGGACAGCCTTGGGACGTACCG
>Ga0315334_10001517_pt1 | contig 14322 bp, 12 predicted proteins | sample M150034915metaG_FD_205555 | JGI IMG/M metagenome (GOLD analysis project Ga0315334, IMG submission 205555) | Ammonia-oxidizing marine archaeal communities from Monterey Bay, California, United States - M1 500m 34915 | ecosystem: Environmental > Aquatic > Marine > Intertidal zone | place: USA... | reverse complement strand
CCGTGGGCCGTGTCAACAACTAAGACATCAACATCACGTTCAACCAGCGCTGCAACTCGGTCATCCGCATCTGGACCGACCCCTACCGCAGCAGCGGCAAGCAAGCGTCCCTGATCGTCCTTAGCGGCATGGGGATATTGAATCTTCTTTTCTATGTCCTTAACGGTAATCAAACCAATCAACTGGAAGTCATCGTCGACGATCGGCAGTTTTTCTATCCGATGTTTGCCGAGCACTATTTGAGCTTCTTCCAGCGTCGTCCCTGCTCGGGCGGTGACTAGACCTTCGACGGTCATGACTTCCGAGATAAGGCGGCTGTCGTCGGTTTCGAATCGTAAATCGCGGTTCGTCAAAATGCCAACCAAACGTCGGTCTGAGTCCGTTATTGGGACTCCGCTGATTTTGAACCGCGCCATGAGTGCTTCAGCATCAGCCAAAGTGGCGCTCGGGGGGAGAGTGAAAGGTTCAACGATCATCCCCGACTCCGACCGCTTAACTTTGTCGACTTCCTCGGCCTGTTCATCAATTGAAAGATTTCTGTGCACTACTCCGATCCCACCGTGACGGGCCATGGCTATTGCCAGTCGGGCTTGTGTCACGGTGTCCATAGCAGCACTCGCCAACGGAATCGCCAGTTGGATGTTCTTCGTGAAGCGGCATGTCGTGTCAACTTCGTCGGGCAGGACGCTAGAAGCCGCTGGTACCAGAAGCACGTCGTCGAAGGTAAGACCCTCTAAAGCGAACTTCTCATCCTCTGAAGGGAACGGAGCGGACGACGTGGTCATGTCGAACGATACCTCGGGCACCTTCGTAAGCGGTGCACTACTCGTCTACCGTAGGCCCGACGACAGGAGCGGCATGGCTGATTTTCACCAACGAGGGCCCATCACGACGCTGCACCGCTTAACCGCGAATGCTCACGCAGAGGCCGCTTCTTCGCTTTCCGACCCCGATGTTGGGAACCGTGTGGCGTTGCTTCTTCCATGCTTGATTACCGAGTTCAACGGCCCAGCTTTGCCTGAAATGGTGAATCAAATTTCGAGCCTTGACTGGTTAGGCAGAGTGATTGTGGGAATTGATGGAGCGAACAAAAGTTCTTTTACTAATGCCCAACAGTTGTTGGCTTCACTCCCGCAGAAGACCACAGTTATGTGGAACGACAGCGCCGCCATGGAAGCTTTCGACCATGGGGTCGGCGTCGCTCCCAAACCTGGAAAGGGCAGCAACCTTTGGCGCTGTATCGGAGCGGTCGCGGCATTTGGAGACATAGACACGATCGTCGTTCATGACGCCGACATCTCCACCTACGAGTCTTCATTTGTGGCCAGACTCGCGCATCCAATCGTTGACGAACGACTTGGGTTTGATTTCGTCAAAGGTTTCTATCCGCGTTTTGATCGCCACGGCCTTAACGGACGAGTAACCCGGTTGTTGGTAGGGCCCTTACTTGAATCTTTGGCTTCGTCAACGCCAGCAAACCAGGACATCTCCTATTTGCAGTCATTCAGGTATCCCCTCGCCGGAGAATTCGCGACGCGTTTGTCGACAGCAACTTCATTAGCAATACCCGAGCACTGGGGAGTTGATATTTCTTTACTTATGGCAGCACGGGCGTCTAAATGCCGAATCGCACAAACTGATCTCACTGACAATTACGACCACAAACACCGAAGTCTTTCATTGGACCACCCGGAGTCAGGTCTGCACCGCATGGCCCGCGACATCATCAGCACAACACTTTCTCTGAGCGGCAGTACCGCTGTGGACGCAGTGGATTTCGACTGGAGAGCTAGCGAAACTATCGCCGCTCACCGAGCCAACGCTATTAGTAATTCTTTACCTTTCGATGACGCTCAAGAAGAGTCCGCTGTCGCATTGTTTTCGAAATTAATTCGCGAGAAGCCCGTTCCCTTACCGGTCGATTTACCAGCTTGGGATCAGCTTGAGACGAAATCCCCGGGCTGTCTTGCAGATTTGAAGTCGGCCGTGGAGAGCCAAACCACCGCTCCCGGGTCGAGGTAAATTTCGTCACGAACACGTTGTTCTGTGAGCAGATCCAGACTCGGCTGGGAAGGTCGATATTTGATTTTTGAAAACCCGAGGTTCGCGACCACCGTCACCGCCTCAGGTCCTTCGCCCCGAACAACCCCCAATAAGGGCGGCCGCAAACTCAACACAAGTTGGCTAGCGTCCGGATGAAACGCAGAAAAGCGGCGACGTATCACCAAACGACGCACGAGTTCGTCGCGGGCAAAACGACGCGAACCTGTAAGCATTTTGGCTCGCGACGCAATCGTTGATTTAGGACGGTTAATGGCTCGCGCGTAGCTACTATTCCGGACCGCTTCCAAATCATTAGGTTCGCCTTCGACTGCCGGTAGGTAGAAAGCCGGAACTCCTCGAAGACTCGCTAGAACAGTGTGGCCTGTCAGCAATCGTTCTAGACCAAGCAGCGATGCTGGAGCGACATTGAGTTCATACGGTCGAATCCGGTCTGATGCTGTATGTCCCGCCCAGCTTCCGTTTGCTCGCTCGGTTGCAGCTAACAACGTTTCGATTTCGGAATCATTCAACAGATCTTCCACGGGGCGAACTCCAATCCCGTCATGACTACCCAAAAAGTTGAGCAACGTGGTCCCTTCTGGCGGCTGCTCTGACGTTTGAAGCCATGCGGTGAGCTGTTCACTTGAACCTGTTATGAGCGCATGTGTGAGGAGAGGTGCGAGGGTGAAGTTGTAAGCCAAGTGCGCCTGCTCCCCATCGCGCAAGTATGACAAGTTCTCTGTGTGTGGCACGTTGGTCTCGCTAATCAAGACAGCGTCGGGACAACGCCACTCCAAAAGATCGCGCAGCAGACGAACCAACTCATGTGTTTCTTCTAAATGCACGCATGTTGTACCGAGACGTTTTTGGGCGTACGCAATCGCATCCAGTCGAATCCATCGAACACCGGCCTCGAGTAAACGGCGAAGAGTTCTCAGGGTCTCGAGAAGAACTTCGGGTTCTTCCCAATTCACATCAACTTGATCGGGGCTGAACGTGCACCACAGACACTTGACACCGTTGACGGTCTCAAGTGGAACTAGCAAGTCTGTAGCTCGAGGTCGTACGACAGCTGAAAGGTCAGCTTCGGGCGATACAGCCAACAAACATCGGCGTCCTGGCTCGACATCATTTTTAAATTGCTGAACCCAACGATGAGATGCGCTTACGTGGTTCAATACAAGGTCCGCCATGACCCTGTTGTTGATCGAGATTGATTCGATGTTTCCCCAATCACCGAACTTTTCAGCAACTTCGCAATGATCTACCACGGCAAACCCATCATCCGAACTTGAGGGGAAGAAAGGGAGAATGTGGATCGTAGAAAACGCGTGATTCACTTCCGATAGGACACGCTCAAGTGTGGCCAGAGGAGGGCGTCCGTGATCAGTGACTTGGTCGGGATAAGCAATAAGCACAACGTCGTCTTCAGACCACCGAGCACGGCCGCTAGACGCCGTTGGATCACCCAGCGCTGAAGCGCATCGTTCGAACAATACGTCGACATCGGAGGCGCCGTAGAGTAGTTGAAGTCGCTGAGATATCCGCTCTCGTGGCGACGTCACGGCAGGGCCCGACGCCACGTCGCTCAGCTTAGATTGTTGATGTCGTTTAAGACCTCTTGAGCGTGCTCCGAAAGATCTGGGGAGTCCTCGAAGTCGTATGACTTGGCGATTAGACCATCCGGGCTAATCAAATAGCTGACTCGGTGCGGGAATGCGCCGAAGGGATCGTCTGCTGGTCGAGCGACTTCATAAGCGGTGCCGACTACGCGCTCAGGATCGGAGAGCAACCGGTAGGGAAACTTCTCGTTATCTACGAATGCTTTTTGTTCTTCGACTGTGTCGAAAGACGCGCCCAGAATTGCAGCATTGGCCGATTCAAACTGTGAGGCTCGGTCACGGAGCCCCTGCCCTTCAATAGTTCAACCAGGCGTTGATGCTTTCGGGTACCACCAAAACAGAAGCCATTGCCCCGCGAACTCATCAAGTGAAACCTGTTCGCTGTTATGGTCGAGCAAACTAAACGCTGGTGCTGAAGTTCCAACTTCAAGCATTCGAATCCTCCCAAATGTGCTCCCCCCCGAGACTAGAGGAATTTGCCTTGGATACCACTTAGCAACGCCGATCTCGCCAGTCTTCAGCTGGGCCTCTATGGTTTCCGCATGCATCCACTCTCAATGATGACCACCGAGGAAATTGAAACCAGCCTTACGGTACTCCGCGAATCTGGCCGGATTGACGACAGTGCGACGTTCCATGGATGCTGCATCTACGAGCCACCCAAACAGGAAATTGCCGCTTGGAAGGCTGGAGATCCAATCGATCGGCGTCTGGATCTGGTGGTTCGATATGAGGGCGAGGTCTACGAGGCCAGGGTGTCGGTAACTCGTAGCCAGGTGGATCGTTGGGAACTGATCCCCGACGTCGTGCCCCGCGTCGGATTCGTGGAGTTGTTCAAGGTGATGGACGCGTGTTCCTCCAACCCCGGTTTTCAAGCAGCACTAGCGAAACGCGGAATCACTGACCCGTCGACGATGCAAATTGATCCATGGCCTACAGGGGATTATCAACTCGAATTCGAGAATGGCCGACGTGTCCAGCGGTGCATCGCGTTTCACCGTCCCACCCCCAACGACAATGGTTACGCGTTCCCCGTCGACGGACTCATGATCCACGTCGACGTCGACACGTTAGAGGTCCTCCATATCGAAGATTTCGATCAATGGCCCATCGCGACCGAGACAGGAAATTACGACGTCGACTCAGTCGTCAGCAATTACGGGCCGCTCAGAGAAGATCTCCGACCGGTCGAAATCACCCAACCTGAAGGAGTGAGTTTCTCTCTCGAAGATAACGAACTGTGCTGGCAGAAGTGGCGCCTCAGGGTCGTGATGGATGACACCGAGGGCTTGGTTCTGCACCAAATCACCTACAACCAAAACGGTGTCGAACGACCCATTATCGATCGGGCCTCACTGGCGGAAATGGTCGTTCCCTACGGCGACACCAGACCAAGTCAAGCCTTCAAACACGCGCTCGATTCAGGTGAATACGGACTGGGGATGACGGCGAACTCACTCACCCTTGGATGCGATTGTCTGGGCGAAATCGTCTACCTCGACGCGGTTCAGATGCTTGACGATGGAAGTGTCGTAAGCACCGGCAACGCGATTTGTATTCACGAGGAAGATTTCGGGATCGGTTGGAAGCACACGGACTGGCTCACGGAAAAAGTTGAGGTTCGTAGATCACGACGTTTGGTGGTGAGCAGTATTCACACCGTCGGTAATTATGATTATGGGTTCTTTTGGTATTTCCATCTCGACGGATCTATCAAACTCGAAATAAAACTGACGGGCATTCTGACAACGCGATCACATCGCGACGGCGATGATCTGACTTTCGCTCGACAGGTAGCGCCTAATGTGTCTGCCCCAATTCATCAGCACATGTTTTGCATGCGGCTTGATATGGCCATTGATGGAAATACCAATAACGTTGTGGAGGTCAACACCGAGGCGTTACCTCCCGGTCCCGATAATCCTCATAACACCGCTTTTGCTGCGCGAGAGACGCTACTCGGGAGCGAGCAGGCCGCTATGCGGCAAACGAACTCAGCGAGCAGTCGGTATTGGCGAATCGAACACTCCGAGAAGACGAACCGGCTGGGACGTCCAACTGCTTACCGTTTGTTACCGTCGTCAACGGCCACGATGTTTGCCTCAGCGGACTCGCCTCACGGCCAACGAGCCTCCTTTGCTAAACACAATTTGTGGGTGACGCCTACCGTGCAGGCAGAAAGATATGCAGCAGGCGATTACCCCACCCAAAGAAACGCTGGTGAAGGTCTCCCTAGTTACACGTCCGCAGATCGTCCAGTGTGCGACACAGACATCACGGTTTGGCACAGCTTCGGACTTACCCACGACGTGCGAGTTGAGGACTATCCGGTGATGCCCACTGAGTACGCCGGCTTCACGCTGGTTCCCGACGGCTTTTTCGAACGTAACCCTGCCATTGATGTTCCACCGAACAGCGCTGACCACTGCCACTAGGCAGAGCACTGCCAAACAACTGCCTAAAGCATCAGCGTCACGGATGCTGAGTATGAAGCAAAGGCATTCCTTCGATAGGCCAGTCGATGGCATAGACGTACCCGTGGTCGGATGAAGTTACGAACAAAGTTCGAAAGTCTTTTCCTCCGAAGCAGCAGTTAGTAGGTCCAGATTCAGGAAGGTCAATGATTTCGATCGGGCGCCCATCTTTGCCATCGAGTACGAAAAGGTTGCTTGAGCCATGGCCCGCCACGATGACCTGTCCCGACGCATCGAAGCAGAATCCGTCAGGCACCGATCTTCGTCCGATCATCCCATTCGGCTTCGGAGTCCCGCTGAGAATTCCAGGCTCCTCAACTCGGTAGCTCAGAAGCATCCCAGTTAGGGACTCGCAAACAATCAGCACCTTCCCATCTGCTCGGACACCTAGGCCGTTGGGAAAAGCGACGTTCGTAACTGCTCGAGATGCCTCCCCTTCGGAGTTCACATAGCACACCGGCCCCCCGGCCCTGTCCCCGCCAACGAGTCCGCTCCACACTGGGTCAGTGAAGTAGTAGCCACCATGTGCGTCGAAACAGACGTCGTTAGGGGAATTCAAAGCTATTCCATCGATCTCCAGAAGTTCCTCAATGACGTCACCTTCGATGGTCACGCGTTGCATGCGCCCCGGCCCGCCTTCGGGTTCACCGGCCTCAGATGTTGAAGGAACATCGGACGGCCATTTCCCGCCGTTGTTGCAAACTAAAAGATCGCCTTGTGCGTCGAACGCCGCCCCGTTCGGTCCACCTCCAGTGTCGGCATAGGTTGAAACCGTCCCGTCTTCCGAAATTTTAGAAATACGTTGACCCGCTATCTCGGTCACATAGAGAGCTCCGTCTGAACCGATTGCTGGACCCTCGGGAAACATAAGTCCTGCGGCTAGTCGGTCCACTTGATTAATCATTAATGTCCTCCACCGTCGTCCGCGAGTGGACGCTACGTCATTGAATTTGATGACGCGGCCCGGATTCGCGACCAATACTGGAGCTATGGGTATTCGATTAATGGGCCAAACGGCCATCATCACGGGCGCCGCGCGCGGTCAAGGCGCCGCTGAGGCACGACGTTTCGCTGACGAGGGGGCGTTCGTCGTCATCACCGACCTCCTCGATCGCGAAGGTGAAGATTTGGCGACCGAGATAGGCAGCGCCGCAACTTTTAGGCATCTCGACGTAACGAATCAGCAAGCCTGGGGCGAACTCATCGAAGACGTACTGGACGAAAAAGGCGCCATTGATGTACTCGTTAACAATGCCGGCATTTTGGTATTTGACCGATTGACCAGGACTTCGCAGGAAGAATTCGAACGAGTAATGGATGTAAATTGCACTGGGGTTTTTCTCGGGATGCAAGCTGTTTCGGAAGCGATGAAGCGGCAACAATCGGGATCCATCGTAAATATTTCTTCGGTTGCGGGTTTACAGGGTGTCGGATTTCAGTTCTCCTACTCGGTCAGCAAATGGGCAGTTCGAGGTATGACCAAGTCCGCTGCTCATGAACTGGCCCGCCACAACATTCGGGTCAACTCCGTTCACCCTGGACTGATCGATACAGCCATGCTTGAGCAGTTCGCAGAACAAGGGTTCACTGAGCCGACCGCTCACGTACCTATGGGCAGGAATGCCAGCGCGGAGGAGGTGGCTGAACTAGTGCTATGGCTTGCATCTAGCGAAAGCAGCTATTGCACCGGCAGCGAATTCGTTGTGGATGGTGGACTCTCAATCGCTTGATGAACATCTTGGTCTTTAGGATTGTCCTCACGCCAAGGAACGGCGAACATAATCCCCAAGAATTCAGATCGGAGGCCCGACGTGCGCACCATTCCTGATGCCCTACTACGCGCCGAGGCGATACATAGTCCCAAGACCGCATTTGTTTGTGAAGGTCGAGAGAGAACGTTCGGTGAATTCGTCGACAGATGTCGACGCGTGGGCAACGTTTTGAGTGATTTTGAAGTCGGGCCTGGAAAAAAAGTCGCTCTATTGGCCGCTAACTCAGACACTTACGCTGAGTTGTACGCCGGCGTCCCGTCATCCGGACGAGCGATTGTGCCCCTGAACAGTCGCTGGGCTGAACCCGAATTGGCTTACGCATTAGAGGATGCGGGCGCAGAAATTCTGATTAGTGACCGGGATCCTGGTGTTTTGCGTGACTCTGTCAACCAAGTGTTGAGTCTCGAAGAATACGAGCATCACCTTTCAACATCCGAACCGATGGAATTCGCTGAGGTGAAGGAAGATGACCTCGCTGGCCTTTTCTACACGGGAGGAACTACAGGCCAAAGCAAAGGCGTGATGCTGAGCCACAGAAATCTGATGGCGAACACTTTGCATAGTCAGATAACGATGCCTCTTGGTAGCGAGGACACGTACCTAATTATCGCTCCTATGTTCCATGCCGCCGGATCCAACTCGGTGTTGCAGTGCATCGCTTTGGGTATCTCCCAAGTTGTGGTTCCCACCTTCGAACCAAATCTGTGCCTGGATCTCATTGAGACACACCGTTGCTCCGCTACCTTGGCGGTCCCGACCATGGTCGCTGCGTTGATAGAAGCACAGGCAGCAAACGCTCGCGATGCTTCAAGCCTCACTTTGATCGCTCATGGGGCTTCACCAATAGCAACAGAAGTCCTGCGACGCGCACACGAGGAGTTTCCAACCGCCGAACTGTTGCACCTATACGGCGCTACCGAAACAGCCCCTTTAGTAACCGGCCTCCGCCATGAGGAGAACCTCATAGGAACCAGTCGAGGCAAGTCGGTGGGGCATCCGTGCCTAGGCGTTTCTTTACGAATTGACGCACAGGACGGTGACGCTGGAGAAGTATTAGTCAACGGCCCTAATGTGATGCAGGGCTATTGGAACAAACCCGACCAAACCGCCGCCGTATTAGAGGACGGCTGGTACCGCACTGGCGACATCGGCTACCTAGACGATGGGGGTTATCTATATCTGGTTGATCGGGCAAAAGACATGATTATTTCGGGTGGTGAAAACGTTTACTGCTCCGAAGTAGAAGAAATCATTTACCAGCATTCGAAAGTGTTGGAAGCAACAGTCTTTGGAATTCCTCATGAACAGTGGGGAGAGCAGGTCCACGCGGTAGTTGTTCCGCGCGATGAAAGCTTGAGTGAGACCGAGCTCATCGATTTCTGTCGAACGTCGCTAGGCGGATACAAGCTTCCACGATCCGTGCAGTTCCGTTCTGAAGAACTACCAAAATCCGGTCCCGGGAAGGTTCTTAAACGTGAGCTTCGGGCACCTTTTTGGGAGGGCAAAGATAGGTCGATCAACTGACCGTTCTCACAAGATCGGGACCGAGAGTTCTGTAATCAAAACCTCGGGAGAAAACTTTCCGACCAGATCGGCAAACAGTTGGGACGCCGCTGCCACATCTTTCGACCCGCCTTCGTGATGGGCTTCGGCAATTACGAGCGCTCGTGTCGTTTTCGCTTGCGACGCGAAGCGTCGATCTTGGCGCCAGCACCAACGACGAGTCATCAGCTGGCCATCGGCATCGGTGAACACCACCTCTCCTGCATCCGGGCGGTCAGTTTCGCTTGACCCAAGGTCAGAAAAACGTTCGTCGCCAGTTGCGAATCCAATTTTCGCCGGGGCTACGTAACGGTCAAGGTCAAATATTCCCAGTGGCACTCGACAACTGATGGAAACAAGATTGCCTACGTCCACAACGTAACTGATCGAGGGCAGGGTTTCGCCTTTAGATATACGTCGAAGAAGAGCCTCCAAAGAGTTCCGATACTTTGTTGGCTTTGCACCAAAGGAGCTGAATACTCTCCTCCAAGCAGCTACTGCGGGTATCTCGGCTATGGGAGTGGATTGCAACGCCCGGCGAACTTCTTTCTCTGCGGATCGCATCTCAGTCATTAGTGCCGACGGTGCGGGGCCGTTGGAGACACCTTCGATCAAAATGCATGCCCAAGACAATTGGGGAAACCGAACGAGGATCTCGGGGTCGTAACCAATTATTGGTTGCATAAGCTCACGCACTCACGGTGAGTCAAGCCTAGTAGCAGCGACATTCCCGCTCCTCCTGGGGCCGCTAGGGCGTAGCCTGCCATATCGACGACCCTAATGTTGTCAGAGGATCTACCTCCTCGTGAAGATGACCAGATTGGATCGATAAACCTATGAAGCTCGCACTGATGCTCGGCTATTCGGGAGGCCGTGTAGATCTACCAATCGAGAGAATCAAGCTAGCCGAGCAACTCGGTTACCACTCCGTGTGGACTGCGGAAGCATACGGGTCGGACGCGATGACTCCGCTTGCCTACATTGCGGCCCACACTGATCGGATCAAGCTGGGCACTGGGATTATCCAGTTAGCCGGTCGAGCCCCTGCTATGGCTGCCATGCAGGCTCAAACTATCGATGCTCTTGCAGGGGGTAACCGAATGATTGTGGGGCTCGGCGTCTCCGGCCCACAGATAGTCGAAGGTTGGTACGGGCAACCGTGGGGTAAGCCGTATTGGCGGTTGCGGGATTACATCCAGATCATGAGGAAGATTTTTGAGCGTCAAGAACCAGTAACCCACCAAGGGCGCGAGTATCAGTTGCCGTTTACTGGCGAGGGGACGATCGGCCTTGGAAAGCCGCTGATGTCAATTTTGCACACCAATTCGGATGTTCCCATTTGGTTGGGTAGCGGTTCTGAAGCGACCGTCAAGCTGACTGCAGAGTTGTGTGACGGTTGGCTGCCCATGCATTTCGTGCCTGGGCGGATGAACTACTTCCGCCCCTGGGTTGAGGAGGGGTTTGAGCGCGCACGCAGAAACGGTGTCGACAAGGGTTGGAAAGATTTCGAAATAATCGCGCAATGTCCTGTACAGATCACAGACGACGTGGAGTCCGTGTTTCGGCGGGCAAAAGGCAACATCGCTCTCTACGCCGGGGGGATGGGCCACAAGGACGTCAACTTCCATAACCAACACATGGTGCAACGCGGCTATCCCGATGTCGCAGCTCGAGTGCAAGAGTTGTACCTCGCCGGACAAAAGGCCGAAGCCGCCGACGCCATCCCCGACGAGTATGTCGATGAAGCCGGGTTGTACGGCTCGCCAGATCGGATAAGTCAACGATTTTTGCAGTGGGCCGACAGTGGTCTAACCGGTATCAGCGTCCACACAAATCAAGACGAAGCAGTCCGACTCATGGCCGATTTGGTCGGAACTGGCCGTGAACGCTAGGAAAGCAGCGTGGAATCTGCCGCCTTTAGCTTGGGAGACAACTTGCCCCACCCAGAAACAGGGGTGGCGTTGTCCGAAGCAGAACGGCACCGACAATTAATCCAGTATTCAATATGGGCAGCTGAATCCGGGTTTGATGCCGTGCATATCGGTGAACATCACTTCAATGACTACATGCTCAGCTCGCCTCCGGTTGTGCTGTCGGCAATCGGAGAACGCGTACCGGATCTAATCCTTTCCACTGCTGTCACCCTGGTTCCCACGCTTGACCCCGTGCGCGCGGCAGAGGACTATTCCACGCTTGACAATCTTTTCCCGGGCCGCGTCGAAATTGTTGCGGGGCGAGGAAATTTTTTTAGTAGGAGCTACCCAGCATTTGGTTTAGACATCGCCAACGCACGAGAAATTTTTGAAGAACGGTTGAGTCTGCTGCAAACACTGTTACGAGAAGAGGAGGTCAGTTGGTCAGGAAAGTTTCGCGGACCTCTCGAGAATGTGACGATACGTCCGCGGCCAACGCGTGACCTTCCTATATGGATCGGAGCTGGCTCAATGGAGTCAGCTCTACTCGCCGCGAAACTGGGCTGCCACCTGATGCTTCCCTCGGTGTTCGGACATCCCAAAATGTTCGTGCCCATCGTTGCGCGCTATAAGGAAGCCTGGGAAGAGGCCGGCAGAGACATTGATGACATCATCATTGGTTCGTGTTCTCATGCCTTCGCCGGATCAACCCACGACGACATGCGAGCACGATTCGTTCCGCGCTATGGGCACTACTGGAACTTTGTTGAGCAGCTGATTAGCGACAACACCGGCGGCAAAGTTCAAATGCCTTTCGATCTCGAATCATTTCTATCCGGTCCAGCAGTCGCTGGAAGTTCTCAGGAGTGCATCGACCGCATGGGTGAACTACACGAACTTCTCGGACACAACAGACAGCTATTCATGTTTGACCTTGGCGGCATATCTGACGGCGAACTGGAAGAAACAGTTCGAAGATTTGGTGCAGAGGTACTCCCCCATCTTCCTGATTAGCCGCTACCGACTCCACTGCGAGATGTGCGCAGGCGTTGTGATCCCTTCCCTCAGTTGCGGATCAGGTATAGGCGTTCCGACTTCGATGCCGATCGGGAGAATCCCGGCCCAGGTGTCGAGTTGGTGGTCTTCTTCATCGTCCACAGGTGGTCCAGTGCGAATCTTCGCGGAAGCTTCGGTGATGCTCATTGATAGAACCAAGGTTCCTCTCACTTCGCTTTCATGGTGAGGTCGAGTTCCTGCGACGCGCCCCGGAATTACGTGGTCGCTAATGACATCGAGTGCTCGAGCGCGTGTCCGCAGATCTTCGACAGGCGAAGCTTCACCCATCACGACAACTGACCGATAGTTCATCGAATGGTGAAATAAGGATCTGGCTACGACGAGTCCGTCCACGAGGCTGACGGTGACGCATAACTCGACATCACGTCCATCGCGAAGCAGTCGGCTTGCCGGAGAGCCGTGAAGGAATAGGCTTTCCTCTTCGCGTCCATAAAGCATGGGGATAACAACCGGACCCTGTTCGGTGATCATTCCGACATGCGCTAGCAATCCTTCATCCAATATTGAATGAATTGTCTCTCGATCGTAAGAACCCCGGTCGGGCATACGTCGAATCGCGGTCCGTTTCGATGACGCCTCATTTCGCTCATGCATCGGCACAACCTAACGCTCTCCAGTACGGTGCCGTGTATGGATAGTGATCCTGTCGCCCACTTCTTACCTAGTGAGGAGACACACCTCTTGGTGCATCCGGTTTTGGATGCCGTAGAGGCCCAAGCCGAAAATGCTGACCGAACTAGAACGGTAGCTGGCGACGTGATCGAAAGTTTGCGCGGCACTGACGTGATGCGAATGGCGGCCACGTCTGAGATAGGAGGGGTTGAATCATCAATCCTTGCGATGGGACGTGAATTAGAAGCTGTCGCGGCTAGATGCCCGTCGACTGCGTGGTGCTTGTGGAACCACCTGGCTGTGTTTCATCTGTTCGTCGGAACCCTCGGTCCTGAGCATCACCAGTTTCTCCAACGCATCGTGGAACAAGGCGAATGGGTTTCATTCGGGGCGGGCGCTGGCAGCGGCATTCATGGCCGCATCGAGGGCCACGAAGCGGTGCTTAACGGCACAGCTACTTTCGGCACCGGCAGCAGATACGCGGACCATTGTGGTGTCGTCTTCGCGGTCGTCGACGACGAGGGGCAGCTAGTTCGACCCATGGATTTGCGTTTCTCAATTGTCTCAGCAGAAATTGAGGGTCTGAAGATTGAACCAACCTGGGATGGTTCGGGTCTTCGCGCATCAGCCACTGATGACTTGCACTACAGCGAGGTTCGAGTCCCATTGGACAGTTGCGTCCAGTGGTACGGGGCCAATCGAGCGGAATCTTTGCGGACCGTACCCGTCATTAGTCATCGATATAGGGAAGATTGGGTCGGAATTTCAGACCTGTGGTTAGGTTGGATGGCGGTAGGGCTCGTTCGTCGGTCATTACAAGAAGCGTCGGCTTCAACTCGAGAACGGCGGGTGATTATGGGAGGCAAGATGGTTGAGAAACCGTCCGCCCAAATCAACATCGGGCGTGCGGCTGCCCTGCTCTCCTCCGCTCGGGCCGCGGTGGAAGCAGCTTGTATGGAGTTAGATAAAAGAATCGAAATGGGGATTGTTCCCGACGAAGCTGACTATTTGCGTCAAATGTCGATTGTGTCAATGAGCGTCGAACAGTTGGCGGAAGCGATGCAGCTCCTAGAACGAACCCAAGGAGGTAACGGGCTCCGTGAAGGTGGAAGTTTCGAACGCAGATACCGGGACTTCCGAGCTATGCCGTTGCATATAAATGTTCATCAGGATCGTGTAACCCATCAACTTGGGCGATTTGTGCTCGCAATAGAACGGGACCCGTTCTAACAAATTGCGCTAGGTCGACATGACCGGATTATCCGGA
>Ga0315334_10001516_pt1 | contig 14333 bp, 12 predicted proteins | sample M150034915metaG_FD_205555 | JGI IMG/M metagenome (GOLD analysis project Ga0315334, IMG submission 205555) | Ammonia-oxidizing marine archaeal communities from Monterey Bay, California, United States - M1 500m 34915 | ecosystem: Environmental > Aquatic > Marine > Intertidal zone | place: USA... | reverse complement strand
AAACAAGCACAGATTGGAAATTCTGTCGAGACCCGTGGTAAAGCTAAATACCTTGGTGGTGTTGGTACTAAAATCACCGGAATCACACGACGAAAATTCAAACCAAATCTGCAGCGTATCCGTGTCGCCCAAGCAGATGGCAGCTGTCGCCGCATGAAAGTTTGCACACAGTGTATTCGCAGTGGTAACATACGCAAAGCGGTTGTTACCAAACCATTTGTTTAAACCCAGAAGTAAACGGTGCTAAGCATCCGCCTGCTCAAATCAACAACATCTGGGACATCTTGCTTGAACATCTTTCTAGATTAGGGCAACGTAACATGGCACTAACACGCGACGATGTTGAAAAAGTCTCTTTGCTTGCTCGGCTGCAACTAACCGACGATGAACTCAATAGTATGACGGAGCATCTCAGCCAGATCATCCAGTACGTTCATCAACTCGATGAAATCAACACAGACGACGTCGCACCGTTAGCACATACGCTCGACATTACCAATGTCCTAGCCGACGACGTTGTCGAAGAATGTTTAAGTCGAGATGCAGCTCTACAAAACGCACCGCAACGGGATGAGGAATGTTTTAGAGTACCTGCCGTACTCTAAAAAAACTAGGGAATTGTTTGCATTGGAATCTCTTTACCACCACATCCTCCCAGAAAATCAAATAAGCTTCGCTGTCGTTCGTTAGTCACAGGTCCGTCATGTCCATTATCTCAAAATCAGCGACTCAACAACGCGAGATGCTGCGTACGGGAGAATTGACTAGCGTGGAACTAACCACCGTGTACCTCGAACAAATCAAGTCGCGTGAATCAACCGTCAAGGCGTTTGTACATCTCGACGAACAACAAGCACTTGATACCGCTCAACGAATTGACACGCGGCGTGCTGCTGGAGAACCGCTCGGGGACCTCGCCGGTATCCCCGTCGCCGTTAAAGACAATCTCTGTAGCCAGGGCATACCCACAACATGTGCCTCTAAAATTCTTAGCGGTTTTATACCACCCTATGATGCCACTGTCGTCACTAAGCTAAAAACTGCCGACGCGGTACTCATCGGCCGTACCAACATGGACGAATTCGCCATGGGGAGCTCAACGGAGAACTCAGCAATTCAAGTCACCAATAACCCCTGGAATCTACAATGCATTCCCGGAGGCAGTAGTGGTGGTTCAGCGGCCTGTATTGCCGCAAACTTTGCACCGCTGGCACTCGGGTCAGACACGGGTGGTTCCATTCGACAACCAGCGGCACTGTGTGGCATCGTTGGCCTTAAGCCAAGCTACGGTCGTGTCAGTCGCTATGGGCTCGTCGCATTTGCCAGCAGCCTTGACCAAATTGGCCCAATGACTGGCAACGTAGAAGATGCCGCGTTGTTGCTGCAAGTCCTCGCAGGTCACGATTCACATGACTCAACCTCCGCTGACGTTGCGGTAGATGTCTATGTCGAAAATGTCACTCAGCCACTATCCGATTTGACGCTCGGTGTGGTCGATGAACATTATGGTAATGGACTTGATACAGAAATTAGATCAAGTGTTCAAGAAGCCATTCGAGTATACGAATCGCTCGGCGCTACCATTAAACATATCGAAATGCCTCACGCCAGCTATGGTATCGCCACGTACTATATTATCGCTCCCTGTGAAGCATCCAGTAACTTATCGCGATTCGACGGAGCGCATTACGGTCATCGTGCTGATGTTTCTACGGTCGATCAAACATCAACCAGCGAAGATGCATTGACACGCATGTACCGTTCGAGCCGCGCTGCCGGTTTTGGCGATGAAGTAAAACGACGTATAATGCTCGGCACTTATGCCTTGAGCGAAGGTTATTACGATGCCTTCTATTTAAAAGCACTCAAAGTCCGCCGGCTGATCCGGCAAGACTACGATAACGCGTTTAAGGATGTTGACCTGTTGATCGGGCCGGTTACCGCAAGCTCAGCCTTCAAACAAGGTGAAAAAACATCGGACCCGATGGCGATGTACATGGAGGATCTATTTACCGTCACGGCCAATTTAGCAGGTGTCGCCGGGATTTCGATTCCCTGTGGACTCACCGACACCGGACTGCCCATTGGTGTGCAATTACAGTCTGCGCCGTTCCAAGAAGACAAGCTTTTGCGAGCCGCGTACATGTTTCAAAATGCTACGGATTGGCATCAGCGGAGGCCGGAATTTTAATGTCCTCACCTGCAACACAACCTACGGTCGGTGTACCCTACACGGTAGTCGTTGGACTCGAAGTTCACGTCCAGCTAAAAACGAACACCAAACTGTTTTGCCGCTGTCCCACCACTTTTGGCCAACCACCCAATACACAAACTTGTCCTGTCTGTCTCGGATTGCCCGGTTCTTTGCCGGTCATGAATCGCCATGCATTTGAACTCTCCATGAAAACAGCATTGGCGCTCAACTGTACGATCCCCCATTTCACCAAATGGGATCGCAAGAATTATTTCTACCCAGATCTACCAAAGGGTTACCAAACGAGTCAGTTTGATTTGCCGATGAGTGAACATGGTCACCTCGATATCTTTTCCGAGGATGATGAATTCGCAGACAAACAGATTCGCATTCTGCGCGCTCATTTGGAAGAAGATGCTGGAAAGAGCATGCATGACGAAGCCGCCGGAGTTGCCGATAGTCGCATTGACCTGAATCGCACGGGGACTCCATTGCTCGAAATCGTCAGTGAACCAGACATGCGCAGCGCCGCCGAAGCGAAAGCGTACTTGCAAGAACTGCGGTTGATTCTGTTGTACCTCGGCGTCTCCGATTGCAACATGCAAGAAGGTTCCCTGCGGTGTGATGCTAATGTTAATTTGCACATCGACACGCCCGACGGAACCATTGCCACGCCAATCGTCGAAATCAAGAACATGAATAGCTTTCGCGCGGTCCAACGGGGCATCGAGTTCGAGGTCGATCGGCAATATGCGTTATGGCAAAAAGACAAACAGGTCTTGGGCGATATGCCCAAACAGACGCGGGGTTGGGACGAGGGGGCCCAAATTACGCGAGCTCAACGTGAAAAAGAAGAATCGAGTGACTATCGATATTTTCCTTGCCCTGATTTAGTGCCAGTTGTAGTTACGGATGAGGAAATCCAAGCGATGCAACAACAAGTTGGCACTTTGCCTGCCAACTTACGCAAGCAACTACTCGACGACCACCAACTTACCGCCCACACGTCAGCCGTAATCGTCAACCAAGGTCTTGGCTTTGCTGACTATTTTCTCGCTCTCGCAACGGCGATTGACGACAGTCGTTTAGCCGGCAATTGGATGCAAGGCGAAGTCCTGCGTATTCTCAACGAACAAGAAAATACCATCGAGCAGTTTAAGCTATCGACCGCCGAGTTAGGCGAACTGCTAAAGTTTATCCAAAGCGGCGACCTCGACAACTCCAAAGCCAAAGATGTTTTTGCCGTGATGATTGAGTCGGGGCAACCTGCCGCAGATGTCATGGGTGAACTGGGAATTGAAAAAGTAGATTCGTCACAACTTGAAGAATTGTGCCGACGCTTAGTCGACAATAATCCTAAAATCGTTGCGGATGTGCAGAGCGGCAACCAAAAAGCGGTTGGTGCGCTGATCGGCCAAGCACGTAATGAAAACTCGAATGTCGATCCTGGCGAAGTGCGGCAAATTTGTCTGGCCCTCATAGAAAAACTCTAAGCACTTCGGCAACAAGTAGAAAGGTGCTTACATCCCAATGACCGACAGCTCTATCGACCAACTAAAACTGTGGGACAGTGAACATGTGTGGCACGCTTTCACACAAATGGCCAACTATGAACCACTGGTTATTGACAGTGCAATCGGCTGTGTTCTCACAGACATTCAAGGTAACACATATATCGATGCGGTTAGCAGTTTGTGGTGTAACGTGCACGGTCATCAACACCCGGTCATCAACGCGGCTATTCGTAAACAACTCGAACAAGTCGCACATGTAACGTCATTAGGCATGTCCAACCCAACCACGATTCAATTGGCAAAACGTCTCGTCGATATTACGCCAGCAGGTCTCAACCATCTGTTTTTCTCCGGCGATGGATCGAGCAGTGTTGAAGTCGCCTTGAAGATGGCCTTTCAATATTGGCAACAAAGGAGTGACCCCCAACCAAATAAGACCAAATACATCGCCCTAGACAGCGCCTATCATGGTGATTCCCTTGGCAGTGTCAGTGTGGGCGGTGTTCAGCGATTCCACGAAATGTTTAAACCGTTGCTGTTCGATGTCCTCCGCATCGATAGCCCCAATACATATCGTTTGCCTGCCGATGTCGCCCAGCCTCAAGATGCGACTCAGTATTATTTAAACCAACTCGAATCCCTCCTGCACCAACATCACGCAAATATCGCGGCGATGATTATCGAACCTGTCGTGCAAGGTGCAGCAGGGATGATCATGCAACCACCTGGATATTTGGCAGGAGTCCGGCAACTCACGCAAAAACATGATGTTCTTTTGATCGCGGATGAAGTTGCGGTTGGCTTTGGTCGCACCGGTGCAATGTTTGCCTGTAATCATGAAAACATTCAACCCGATCTGATGTGCTTGGCCAAAGGACTCACCGGTGGATACATCACTATGGCGGCGACCTTAGCAACAACGGAAATCTGGAATGCGTTTCTAGGTGATTCAGCACGCACGTTTTATCACGGCCATACCTACGGAGGGAACCCGTTAGCAGCCGCTGCAGCCATTGCTAATTTAGATATCTTCGAGTCCGAGCAAGCGATGGTCAATGTGCACCAACGATCCGCGCAACTCGACAATCTACTGAAACCTTTGGCAGACCATCCTCACGTCGGTGACATTCGACAACGCGGGCTGATCGTTGCCATCGAACTCGTGGCCGACAAGGACAGCAAAACGCCTTTTGCAAACCTCGGGGCTACGGGAACTGCTGTGTGTAAAGCGGCACTCGAGCAGGGCGTGTGGTTACGGCCACTACGAGACACAATCGTCATCATGCCACCGCTGAGCATATCAGCAACTGAGATCACTAAGATCGTAGCAGCCGTCGAGCATGCATTACATCAAGTCCTTGACATCAATCTCGTGTAATTGGTCAAGTGCGCCTACCCAATTATCGAATTCGTGTAATTTGGTTGAATTCGTGGTCTAGCTAACCTATTGGCTGACGGATCGCGTACCTTGTGGAGAGGCGGAAATCGGCATGCCCTCTGGTAGCGGTCGGCCGGCACAGGCATATCCAAGGGGCAACAGTTTATCTTTGATTTCGCGAAATTGAGTAAAACTATCGGGGTACACCCAAATAGTCACCGTTGCCGTATCCGGTACTAGTCGTTGAACATATTGCAAGAATCTCGAACCTGATTTCAAAGCCGCAGTCACCGTTTCCCCCCGAGCGGCATCAACCGGTAATACTTCCAATTTGATCAATTCAATACGCTCCTGCCGGCGTGGTCCAGCATTGGTGCGTACTATTTGGCTCACATAACCTAATTGATAACGCAACTCAAATCCCTCCACGGGTCCGAGGGTATTGGTTACGGTCTTTTGAATCCGTACGTTTGCAAGATGCTGAGCCGCGTGCGATTTCATGCGATCGATCAACTCACTAAACGGCACGTAGGAAATCCGGCCATTTTGTAAGCGGAAATGAATCTCATCTCCAAATACCGTTTCCGCCATCGGAGTTGGGATGTGGTCAATAACATTGATCTGTTCTTTCATGTTTTCGAGTACCTGCCGGCTACGGATTAAGTCACCCAATTCCTTTTGCTTAACTTCAAATTGAAACTGTTCGTTATTGGAAATCTGCACGACATTCGACAATTCCTTGGAATCCTGTGTTAATCGAGCCTCAACGGTAGAAACTAGTTGCTGCAACTTATCACGCTCTGCTTGTCGATACTTTTTTTCAATTTGTTGCCGTGTGCTCACCTCTTCCAGATCATGAATGTCTTTTTCAATCGCCGTGGCTTCACGTTGAGCGCCAACAACGGCTTCGACACTAGCTGCCTCATGTGATTTTACAACTTCTTCTTGGGCCGTTTGTGTTTGCGCCGAAACAATCGCTTCTCGTGTGCGGACCATCACAATAATAACTAAGATGATCAATACTCCGACCAAGTTGGCAACGATGTCTTGAAAGGAATCCAAGCCACCTATTTCATTATCTTGTTTTCGTTTTCGCTTCATGGTTTTGCTTCAATGCGTTGCGTCACTTTAATGCCACTACGTTTCAAATACTTCTGTAATAAATAGAAATGCTGTTCGCCACCGTCAGCAACTTCAATGTGTAATTCGGGTTTCCAATAACCACCCGCAAGCGCAAGCCCCCAGCGTTGAATGAACTGATGAAGTGCAGCGACGAATGGATCAATCGATTGCTGCATCGTGCCTTCTATGCGAACGACGATAGGCGCGCCTCGTTCACCGTGGGCGGGGATCAAGACAAATTGGTCTACAGTACACAACACACGGACGCCTCGCGTAACTGCCGGTCCGGGTGTCTGTTGTTTCTCGAGTGCCCAACCTGGTTTTCTGCCAGGCATTCCCATTTGCAAATCAGCGGCACCTTGTCCCCGCGCACCACCGCGACCGACGGAGGGCGTCGTTTCGATTTCAGCAGAGTCTTGCGGCATTGGGGATGTCACGTTTGCTTGTTGACCAGAACCTTCTCCGTTTCCCGGAGTGTTCGGGGCGTCTGTCCCGGACGGTTGCTTCCGCTGCGACGCCCCGCCATCAAAGGGCTGATTCCCGTGGTGTGTGGTCGGGCTTAAACGATAACGACTAGGCATCGTGGCCGCTAACGCCTGTTGTCGCGAACGAGCTGCTTTGATTGCCTGCCGTAGCTGCTGCGCCAGCGCTGGTTGTGGTCGTGGATAAGCCAGTTTCAAATCATCACTTATCAACTCGTAACCAAATTCGTGTTGCCAGTTCTTCATCGCTTGCCGCGCTACGCCATAACTGCGAACACCACTGGATCGTACAATCAACAGAGGGTAGGGCGCAATGGATTCATCAACGGTGTGCTCAAAATAAAACTCTCGTACGGCACGCAAGCAAGCGTCCAGTGGATTCCCTGGACCTGGTGGACCCGCCATTTCAATTTCGGTAATCAGAATCCCTTCGGGCTGAATAATAATCCCATCTGCAACACACTCGATATATATAGGTCGGCGATTCGTTCCCTGATCACCCGCATATGGAATAATCGCGAAAGATTCCGTTGCGGACTCTCGATCCAGTCGTGCTTGAGCGAGTTTAGTGCGAGCAACAGTTATATCTGCGTCCAACTTGTTTAATTCATCGATCCGATTTGTTCGTTGAGCCTGAATGGCATCGTCTTGTTGTAGTTGACGTTGCAGGGATTCATGACGAGAAACAAGTCGTTCCAATTCTTGCTCCAATTCGCGCGCATGTTGCTCTAGGTGACTCAGCGACAGACGATTACTTGAAATTCGCGATTGTTGTTCCTTGCGTTGGGTCCGCAACACTAAACTGCGCCATTGATAATTTTCTAGCGATTGCTGGTTCCGCTGTGCGTCTATTTGCCGCTGCGCATTGTCCACTTGAGTTGCCTCGATAATCTCGTGCGCATGCACTTGCGCTTGGCGAACGCCCATGACTAGCAAAGAAATCAATGCTCCCATCGTGCAAATCAAGACCGCCAAAAAAGGGAACATCGATGGCGCTGCACCTTGACGACGTTGCTTACGCTTGCGCCTCATGCCGCTTTACCTTTTGTGTTGCCGGTCTCTGTTGATGAATCGAAGGCTTTGGATTGCACCGCCGGTGCGCCTAGCCGAGTCGATAACAATTGAATTGCTGCGGATAGGCTAACGACTACATCTTCAAACTGCCGAGTGTCTGCCAGATGTTGAAGATTATCATTGAGTGCTTTTTCTAGACTCACTACATCGCCTGTGGTCTCAACGACCTGCTGCATCATTTCCATCTGTCGACGCATTGAATCCTGATTGCTGTGTAATAAATCGGCACTGCGATTCAGAGATTCCATCCAGCCTTCCCATTGTTGCTGACCAACTCTGCTATGCTCCGTAAGCGATTGCGACATGCTTCGTTCTAGAGCGGCGCCCATCGTGCTGCCTTGTTCCGCAGCCCAAGTTTGCCATTGTTGCTGCAATCCGCTAATTGCATCACTCCAACATGCCTGCTGAAACTGCGTTAATTCCGTGATCACAGGCCGTAACGATTGTCCCATATCCGTAGATGCACCTGCACCTTCCGACTCCATTGCCAGCAGACCCGATAAAGCATCTTCAGTTTTGACGTCTACCGCGCCCAGTAACTGAGTCTCAAATTGATCTGACATAAACTGAATAAACATCAACACGATCGACAACGTCAACGCTAAGGCTGTTGTATCAAAGGCTACGTAGAGCCCAGCGAATAATCCCTGCATGGCAGCGTTAAGGTCATTGCCCAGTTGCTGTGTAGCCAAGTCCCCGAGGGCTTGAGTAATTCCCATGACCGTGCCGAGGAAGCCCAGCATCGGAGTGGCCCAGATGATGATTCGAACTAACGAGTAGCCTTCGTACTGCGCATCGGCGTCTTTTTCCGATTGGTATTTTAGCTCATCATTAAGATGACGTGTACCGCGATTGGATACAATTGTCTCCAGCAATGTGGTTATCCGTTTACCCAGATAGCTACGTTGCACCCGCGCCGACCATTGGGATGCGCTACTTAGCAATCCGGTCGCGCAGCTCAAGGAATCTTGTGAAATTACGGAGGTTTCTTTTGATGACAACTCGGCACGGTCTAATACCGAAAATTGCCCTAGTAGATTGAGGCCCCGCAAAATGAGAGCTGCCATCGCAACGAAAAACATCACGGTTGTAGCAATCGCCACGGGGTGTCCGAGAAAATATCGCTGCGCCAAGTCGTTTTTTAGCGGTCCTTGAAGAAGCTCATAAAACGTAATACTAGCGGCCGCACCCCAGAGGATCGGCCAGCCAAGGTTACCAATTATGTTGATCAACGATTTTGATTGTGTTCGTGCCACGGGGATCGAATTCCTTATTTAATACAACCGTTTTTCTGCTTTCGCAGTCAGAGTCGTGGACAATCACGATACTCCATGTTGTTAAAATCGGCATAATCGACACAACCGCTACATCTTATTGACGCTTTTTCCTTGGCAAAACACGTGTTTTAAGTCGGCAACATATCTCTTGATAAGGGCTAAAGACGTTCGCATCACCCTCGGGGGTGTTATGCCCTAAACACACTATCTAACGAAAGTAGTTTGTACAGTAATAGAGGGCAGACAATTCCCCCTTCAGATTGCTAAAATTCCCAATAATAGGGTTGGATAAATGGCTACCTACGATGGGTTGACACCGTCCAATAAACAACCGTCAATAATTTTCGGGAGAAGCAACCATAAATATATTGGGATCGGGAAGACACTATTTCAAGGTATTGAAGACGTATTTAGAGTTCTAGAGCAACTTGGTGAAGCGATAGCTGCCGGGTTAATTATAGGTGCCTTAATCCTCGTCGCATTTGTGGTTATTGGCGGCAGGTCGTTTGGTACGATTACCGGATCGCTTTACTATCGGAATTCAAAAGGGATAGCTTCCCCGAGCGACAAAGAAACTCAATGGGGGCTAAAGCTGTTGCAGTGGTCACTATAGGTATTTTTGTCGGGGTAGGCCTGTGCATTCTATTTCTCATAATTATAGTAAATTCCCTTTGATCTACCGGCCGTCAGAACTCATGCTTGTTCAAAGAAAACATTAAAAGCCGTTACCTCTCAGCAAGGTACGGTCTATTCCATGTGCAAAATGATGGCCAATATGTACTCGGTGATTTGGCAGATGGATCGCTGCAATCGCTGACGCCTCCTAAGAAGTAACTCTCAAGTCACTCGCTGTAGGTAGCAAAGCAGTGTGGGGTTTCCCATAAATCAGTTTTAACAATCGGAAAACCGTGGCTCTTAGCGACTTCATAGATAATCTTAGCGATATTTTCCGCCGTCGGGTTTTCATCGACTAGATAGAGGGGTTCCTGCATCCCTTGCAGCGTTTCCACAACTGGATCATCACGATGAAGAATCATGCGATGGTCCAGGTTATCGTCAACCCACCCAGCGACCACCATCTTGACGTCCTTGAAATCAACGACCATTCCGCGCCCGTCAAGTGTCTCCGCGGCGATCGTGATCACAGCTCGCCCGTTGTGTCCGTGCAGGTGCTTACATTTACCATCATAATTCAATAAACGATGGCCATAACAAAAATCGATTTCACGAGTTACACAGAACATAATTCACCAATACAAAAAAGGGCCTTGGATACTTGTATGTTCGTCCAAAAACCAAACACTCTTTGAACGTTTGCCGTAAAATAGCTTGAACTATGTGACCAGAGTCATAGAATGAGGGGAAGCAGCAAGGAAGCAATCAAAAGTAATTGTCAAAAACTGCGACCAGTGGCTGTCAGCGGGAAATCAGATGACAAACAAGCATTAGTGCCAAATTGTACAAGTTAGTACACGGAGAAATTATGGAGAATAAAATGACATTGGATAGAAGGTGGGTAATCTGTATCGGTTGTATCGTTTTGTTTTTAAGCGGTTATTTCGGATCTCAATTGACCACTACCCCGGCTCAAGCCAATGCGCTAGATGGCACAACTTCGACTACCAACAATAGCCAGTTACTGATGTCGTCCATCGATTTAGAGACTGGGAAACAAATCACAATTATTGACGTAAAGTCCAAAGCCATAAGTGTTTATCTCATCGAACGGAGCACCGGTAAAATACAATTTCTTAGCGCTCGAAATGCTCACTGGGATTTTCAACTCGACGAATACAATTCGGGGAACCCAACGCCTAGAGAGATTCAACAGCTCATCAGTCAATGAAAACAGAAGGATTTTGATGGTTTTTGCCTTAGTTTTGCCACAAACAAAGGTCAAGCAATGGGAGGTGGAATACCGAACAGGAGAACAGGTAACCAATGCGCACCAAGACGCGAAAAGTCCCTATTCAAGTTCGAAACCACATTTAGTTTTTGATTTTGCGGGGAAATGTCTTGTTTTCATAAAAAATGGTAACGACAAATGGCAGACAAAATCAATTTAAACGAAGCTGCAAAGATCCTCAACATTGATGTCGAGCGACTTCAGTTCTTAGTCCGTACGGGTGAAATTCACGGTATTAAAGATGCTGACCAAACTGCATTTACATACCAAGAACTGCAGCGTTATGCCGATTCTAATGGAATTGACATACCAGCTGCCCACGCCAGCGACTCAAGTAGCCTATTTGACGATGACTCCGTTCTCGTTGACGAAACTCCAACATCCGCAACAGCCGGCGGCAGTGGTACAGTTATTGGCGATAAAGAAAATGACAATCCCCATGACAGTGACCTCAACCTTGGCGATTCACTCGAATTGGAATTAGACGATTCCGACGATCTCTCCCTAGATCTCGAAGAAGGTGACCTCGACCCCGAAGACAAAACAATGTTCGCGGGTGACGACAGCGAAGGTCTTTCAGCTTCGGACCTAGCAACCCTCTCGTTGGACTTAGACGACGAAGACGCTATTGAATCTGATGATGAGACTCAATTTGGCGCTGGCGAAGAATCAGACCTAATGGGTGATGAAGTCTTAAATCTGGATCTTGGTGGATCGGCGGACGATGAAACTCAATTCGCTATCGGTGATAGCGGTTTTAAAGTTGCCGAAGATGAGTTGGTTCTCGGCGGCGAAGAAATGACGTTCGATCCTGCCGCCAGCAGCGATGTTGCCTTAACTGCTGAAAACAGTGGCATCGATCTAATGAGTCCTCACGACAGCGGGATTTTCCTTGAGGGCGACTTGGAAGATCTATCTTCGGAAAGCGGTAGCTCACTGGAATTACCAGGTGTCGACGACGAGTTTATTCTCGGCGGCAAACCAGACGATGAAATGTCCGACAGTGGATCTCAAGTCATTGCATTGTCAGATTCAATTGCATTTGGCGAAGACCCCGCAACATTCGTACAACCAGGGGGAGTGGCTGCAGACCCATTCGCTATACCGGCGGAACCTACAGGCACTGATCCTTTCGCTGTTCCCAACGATCCAGCCATGCTAGTTGATCCTTTTGCACTACCACCGGAACAAGGTGTTGAACAAGGTGCTGAACAAGGCCAAGCAGCAATGAATCCCGAACCAGAAATGGTCGCCGGCGATAATGTGTTAGCACCAGCCATGCAAGAATCCAATTATGGATTCTTCAACGTATTCAGTCTGTTTATGGTGTTCTTGATGCAAGTTGCGATTTTCGTCATGTTAATCGACCTTGTCAAAAATTTGTGGGGATACCATGCCGAAACACCATCAAACATTTCGACCATGCTAATCGACGCAGCGGTAAAACTCAAAAACGGACAAAATGCGTGGATGATTCTCACCATCGCCGCTGTCGTGTTTTTTATCGTCATTATCGTCGGCTGGATTCTCGATCGAAACCGAAATAGTTAATCTTATTGCCTCCGCCTACGGTAGAAAGCAAAACGCGGCGGGGAATATTCGTCGATAATTACGGCTCTACAGCCCTGCTGCATCGCCCTTGCTTGGGCTATAATTAATCATCGCTTAGACAATCACATTAGACGGCATTTTGACACGGAGTCGTGTTTACAATAGGGTGCCCCATCACAAGGTGAATGTCTATTAGATTCATCAAATCTGCCCAGCAGGTTTCCCACCGCGCGTTTGTCCCATTTCTTCCACATCCAGCACTAGAGCTTTAGAGATTTATGGCCCAGCCACTGCTCGTTACCACCGATCAGCCAGTTTTCTTACAAGCGGTGCAACGATGCCATAAGTTTTTGGCTTCACTGAAACTAGCGGTTGTACTCATCTTTTCCATGGCTTTCACACTCGGCTATGCAACCTTTGTCGAAGCGGCCTATGGCACTCCGGTGGTTCAGTTTTTCGTCTATCAAACATGGTGGTTCAATGCCCTTAATTTTGCATTGGGTGTCAATATTTTCTGCGCCGCGGCAATTCGCTATCCATGGAAACGCAATCAAACCGGTTTTGTGATTACCCACATCGGACTGTTGACTTTGCTAATCGGAGCTGCCATCGGACGTAAATATGGTGTCGATGCTCAAATCCCCATCTTCGAACACAAAATGGAAAACTTCGCCTTTGACCGAGAACGCATGTTTTTTGACCTTGAAATTGTCGATGACCACTCCGAATCGAGCCAACATATCCATGATGAATTTGTGCATTCACAAATGCGAGTACCGTTTCTCGCTGGACCATTTAACTGGGAAGATTATGACCACCAGTTTGGCTACACGCTCGAGAGTGGAAAAAAGTTTACCGGCATCCAAGGTTTACTCAAAAATGGTTTAAGGTGGTCAAGCGGCCATATCTTTAAACTCGCACAACGACACGAAGCTAACGATATCGTCGTTGACCAAACGGTTACTCATGAAGGGCAAAGCAATGGGCAACCACTGAAAATCGAAGTCTTGGACTTTCAGGCTGATTCACAGAAATCTTCGCTACCGCGAGTCGAAATTGTATTGAGCAATCCGCCGCAACAGTTTCTCGATGAGGACACCGGAAAACAAGAAGAACGTCCGGGGACATTCGATGCCGTATCACCGAATGCTTTTCCAATTACGGTCATGCCCTTGTCCAACTCTTTAGAAGCAATCTACGGTGACATCTATCCCTATGGGTTCAGCCAACCTCAGCAAGCCGGTGGTGGGAAAGTTATGCTGTGGATAGCACCTGATGCGGAATACCGTGCTGCCTTTCTCGAAGCCCGCCCCACTGGCGATCTCGGCGTAAAAGGGCGGGTTGTGTTGCGAATTGCGGGAACAACCCACCAACTGGACTTGAACACACCACACGTCGATGGCATCGTTGAATTATCCAACTCAGATTACAAGGTAAAAGTTCTCGGGCTGTGGAATGACGCTGTCGAAGGCCGTCCAGGCACACCTGGCACCACCTACGGTTACTCCAATAACACTCGACAGACCGAGCCAGAATCACCCACGGCTCATCTTCAAGTTATAGATTCAAATGGAGAGCTTTGGGGTCGGGAAATTCTGTTGTTCGCCAATAAGCCGCATCACAATGTATTCGACTTTGATAAAAAGATTTACGGCACCTATTGGTTTGACTTTTCAAAGAAATCAATTCAGCCATTTAGCGGCGACCCCGCTGCTCAAGAGCAAGTCTATTCACGCATTGAATTCCTCCAAGGTGATGATGGTGCGCTGTATTATCGCTATTGGAATCGCCGCACCAACAAGCTAGTTTCCGTCGGTCGCCTCCGCGACGACGGA
>Ga0315334_10001514_pt1 | contig 14365 bp, 19 predicted proteins | sample M150034915metaG_FD_205555 | JGI IMG/M metagenome (GOLD analysis project Ga0315334, IMG submission 205555) | Ammonia-oxidizing marine archaeal communities from Monterey Bay, California, United States - M1 500m 34915 | ecosystem: Environmental > Aquatic > Marine > Intertidal zone | place: USA... | reverse complement strand
TTTATTCGATTTTTCTTTATCTTCTTTACTAATTTCTACTACTTCCTGTTTTTTTTTTAAACAATTCTTATATACTTTATCTATTTCTGTTTTCAGAGATATAAAACTAAAAAAATTCATTATTTATTTAATTTATAATAATAAATTTTATTTTATTTACTGAATATATATACTATATGTCTTTTGCTAATTTCGACGACGCTTTTAAAAATATAAAAGATAATTCTATTAATCAATCTACTGATCTATATAGTGAAAAATGTTATATTGATACTCAAAAAAAAGAAAATGAAAATTTTTCTAAATATCAAAATACTAATTATAGAAAAAAAGAAAATAATCAATATAATACAAAAATAAATTCTATTTATCTTTACCAAGGTATTAATGATGGTAAAGGTCCAGGTCAAAATGTTGATGTTGATGATAAATTAACTAGAGGTAATTTTTTCGCTAAACCTGTAGATAAATTAGCTGAACAAAAAACTTTTGAAAAATATGTACATTTTAAATTACATTCTTGTGCTGATAATAATCATCAAAAATTTTTAACTTCTACTAATTTATCTTGTCAACCACAAACAAATTTTAAAGGAGAATTTAATGTACAAGGTATTTCTACTTCTAATTATGGAAGAAAAAATTATAAAAAACAATAATTTAAAAATATTTTTTATTTATATAATAAATATGAATAAAAAAGAAATTAATGATAATTCTGTTAAATATATTTTTGATCAAACTAAATTTTTACATAAAGGAAACATAAATACTAATAAAATTAATATTAATTTAGTTGATATTGAATCTGATTTAACTAATCGTTCTCGATTTTTAAGTAAATGTCCTAAATTATATAAACCAGTAGAATCAAAACCTGCAAAAGATGCAAAAAAATAATTACATTTGATATCTTTGTCTCATTTCAATATCATTATTTTTCGGTCTTCGTCTTTTTTTTCTTCTATTATTTTCTTGGATTTCTGGATATTTATATTCTTCAAATTTTAAAAATATTAAACATAATAAATTAAGAATATATGGTATCATAAAAAAATAACTTAATGAATATACATTTAAAAACATAAATATTAAATTTATTATATTTAAAATAATAAACTTTTTATAATTTCGTTTTATTATTTTTTTTCTTTTACTAAATTTAAATATTAAATATATATTATCTATTTTACTTATTAAACATATATAATTGAATATCAAATATATAATTATATACCATCCTTCTTTTATTTTTATAAAATTATGTATACTTGTGAAAAATGTTATTACTAATAATGATAATGTTATTAATACTAAAATTTCATTAAAAATTAAATAGATATACATATTTGATGTAGTTAAAAAATTATATATTTTAATTTTATTCATTATTAATTTTTTAATTTTTATCAATTTTAAAAATAATAAAATATTTTCTTATAATATAATAAATAATAATGGCTTATTCACGAAAAATTTATGATGAAAAAGCATATGAACATAATCTTTTAGAAGCAACAGAAGCTGGTAAATATAGTTTATTAAGTAACTCTACTTATAATAACCAAACTTGTTTCCAAGAAACTCCTGAAATTCATGCTAGTCGTGGACAATATAGAATTTCAGATAATAATGATATGGTCACTGCTGAATCTGATTTATTTAATTTAATGAGAAAAGATTCTAGAGATCCTAAAACTCAATTTCCTTTTAATAAACCTATTTATAAAAATCAACCAGTTTTAGAAAAATGTAAAACAACTGATTTAAAAAGACGATATCCATTATTAGAAGCACCAATTTATAAAAGAGAACAAACACAAGATCGTTTCGAATCTTTATGTTTAAATCCTCAAGCTTTTTCTAGAATTACAAGTAATCAATATATTGGTTTAAATACTCGTTTATATTCTAGAGATAATTATAAACAAAAATTACCAGTTCTTAAAGATCAAAGTAGACATTTACCTCCTCAACAAGAATTTGAAAGTCCAATGAATGATTTTCTTTCTTATTCCAAAAAATTAAAACAAGAAACACAAAAACCTGCTGAACCTAAAAAAGAAGAATCTAAAAAAGAAAATTTTTCTTCAGGTGGATGTGGTTGTAATTAAATAAAAAAATTTAATAATAAATATAATATATATTAAATATATATACTATATTAATGGAAACTTTACTTATTGGTGCTATAGCAGGTTTAGGATATTATTTAAATAAAGATAAACGAACAACTAATAATGAATTGAGAAATGATAATATTGTTGCCGCAAACGAAAGACCTTCTAGTGATAATATTTATTCTTCAAGACATTTAGATAAAGTTCAAGAACAAGTTTTTCAAAAAGCTACTCAAAATCAAAAAGATTCTGAAAAACCTATGAAAACTGGTATTATTAATGGTAATACTTTTAGAGATGATAAAAATAAAAAAAGTTATTATAAAGAAAAATCTATTGTACAAAATCAAGAAGATATCAAAAATAATGATAAAATAAGTTCTACTAAATTTCCAGAATCTTCAAATTCTGTTGTTCAAAATTCTTTTAAACTTTTAGATAGTAAAGATGTTGAAAAATTTGGTATTCAAAGTTTTAATGATAAGAGAAATTTAATGGAACAACCTTCTTTCCAAGAAAATCATGATCGTAATAATACTTCTTTCTTTAAAACTATTAAAAATGGTTTATATGGTAAAGGTGTTAATGTTTATGAAAAAGGTCATAATAATATGGAACCTTTCTTTGGTAGTTCTGTTAAACAAAATTTAAATGAAAATGCTAATCAAACTAAATTAGGTCATTTTACTGGTTCTGATGATACTTTTAGACATAAAAAAGAAACTAAAATGCTTTTTAAACCTGTAAAACAAAATATTCATGGACAACAAATTAAAAGAGATGATTCTCGTTATATTGCCTCAATGTATACTAAAAGAAATCAATTACCTTTTGAACAAATTCGAGTTGGTCCTGGCTTAAATTCTTCAGCTAATGATTTAACAACAAATGTTGGATTTCATGATAGTTATAGACCAAAACAAAAAAATGTTGATGATTTAAGAGTTAATCCGAAAGAAACTTATAAAGGTAGAATTGCAGGTGAAAAACATTTTGTTGGTTTAAGAGGAAAATCTTCTAAAGTATCTGTTAATAGACAAAGTGGTTCTTTATCTCATGTTAATCGTCCTCAATTACCTAATAAAAATTCTGTTTCTGGTACTACTGATTTAAATAAAAACGCTATTATTTTAAAACATGTTGAAAGAAATAAATATGCTGCTGCTATTGAAAAATTTAAAGGTGGTAAAAATAATTCTAATTCTTTAGGTACTTATAATGCTTTAAATGATAAAGCTCGATATAATGTCAAACAAGATACTCAATATCATGTACATAGTCATATTAATGTTAATGTTGGGGGACATGACGCTCATACTACTAATCCTTATGATCTCGCCAAAACCACTATTAAACAAGAAACTCAATTTCATGATCATAGTCATATTAATCTCGGTGGACCAGATCATGCACATAAAACTTCTTTAAATGATAAAGCTCGTAATACTATTAAACAACAAACTTTATCTTCTTATTCTGGTAATAAAGAAGGTTTTACTGCACAAACACAACAATTAAAAGATGATGCTAAAACAACTATTAGACAACAAACTTCTAGAGATTATAGTGGTATTAAAGGAAGTTCAGATAGTGCTACTCAATCTTCTAGACATAATTATTATAATGCAGAAATTAATGCTTTAAAAGAACAAACTGTTAAACGAAGAAATCCAGTTTCACAAGGTGCTAAAAATGGTCCTTCTAAAAAACAATATATTCTAAAAAATAATAGAAAAAAACAATTAAAAACTTATGAATTTACTAAACATTATAATCCTACTGCACCTCCACCTACTAATAAATTTAATAATGGTAAATTTACTAGACAAAAACAACAATATAATAATTGTAAAATACAAAATCGTATTGATTCTGTTTTTGTAGATCAATTTAATAAAAATCCTTATACTCAATCTTTACATAGTTATCAAAATGTACAAAATCCTAAATCTATTCATAGATAAATAAAAATAAAAATTAATAATATATTAAAATAATTAAATTATTTTATTATATAAATAATATAAATATGCCTCTTATGTTAAATTTAAATTTTGATGATGAAGAACCAATTTTTGATCCTTTAAGATCACAAAAAGAATTAAAAAAAAAAAATCTTAAAAAATATGAAACTTTTATACAAAAATTATATAATATACCTAAATATAAAAAAGGTCGTAAAAAAGGTCTTATTATAAAAAAATATAATAATTGTCCAGTAAAAATAGAACTTGAAGATGGAAAACGCGGTGCAAGTGGAATTTTAGATATTCAATTAGATAAAAAATATTTATATAGAGAAAGTTATATTGTTCAACAGCATTTTTTAAGTGGTGCTATTTTTCAAAGTTTTTATTTTCCTAGATTAAAAAATTATTGTAAAGATATTAATAAATATATTAGAAGATCTTCTAAATTATTTCCTAATAATTTTTTACAAATTAAAGATTGTAAATATTGTCTTTATCCAGGTGGCCCATTTGGTAAAAAAATAATTAAATATGATGTTAAAATTTCATATCAAATGCAAAATGCTAGTTATAAAAAAAAAAATTCTGATAATTTTGCAGATGATCTTAAAAAAAATATATATACCGATATGCAATTATCTTCTCTATTTATTCAAATTTATTATATTTCCATTGTTTGTAATAAAAAAGGTCTACATCATAATGATTTAAAAGCTGCAAATATTATTATTAATAAAGCTAAGAAAAAATTTGTATACACTGGTTTAGGTAAATTAAAAATTCATATTAAAAAGGGCGATATTATTCCAATTTTTGTTGATTATGATTTAATTAGTTTTAAAGATATTGGTGATGATCATCCTGCTTCTGGTACTAGTGAAGATTTTAATTTTTTTACTATGAAATTATCTGAAAAAAACCCTAAAATATATAAACAATTTAATGATATAATTGAATTACCTCAATATGATCAAAGAATTAATTCTAAAAAATTAAAATTAATTTTTAAAAAATATAATATTGAGTAATAATTTAATCTTTTGTTCCATAATGTCCTGTTATATTTACTGTTTGTTCTGATAATGTTGAAAAATCATCATTTAAATCTAAACATATTGATTCACTTGGATATAGTTTAATATAAGTATCTGTATCTGTATGAAAATTAAATTTAATTCTCATTGTTGTTCTTTTATTTCCTATTTTTATTATTTCTACTCCACAATTATATTTTAACCAATCAGTATTTTTTAATATTGGTTCTTCTAATCCAAATATATTTCTTTGATATCCCATTCCTCGTATATACATTTTTATTCCATTTACTAATTCACATTCGCAAGCATATTTACCATCATTAAATGATCCATTATCTGATATATATATTGTTATGTTTGTTACATAAAATGGTCGTTTTTCTATATTTAAATGTCTATATATATTTTTATTTTTTGAATAATTTCCTATCATTAAATGATTATTTGATTTATCTTTTAAAAAAAAAGTATAAAATTTAGATGTTTTTTTTATAAATGTTGTTCCCAATTTAATTAATGAATCCATTATATATATTATTTTTATTTTTATTTTATTTCTGGTTCTGGAAAATATATTGAATCATCCGAACATGTTATATCAGAAGAATCTTCGTTGCATTCTCCTATTTGATATATTAATGGATAATCTTTTGGTGGCGATAATGATCCTGATAATGTTTCCATCGCCAGTAATGGATTTTTTTCAAAATCTCGATTTTCATATATATTTCTTTCTATATCACTTATTTTAATTCCATTGATTGATAATAATGGTGATAAATCAGGAGAATTTTTTAAATATGTTTCAGATCTTTTACGATTTTTAATTTTTTTTTTTTTTAATTTTTTTTTAAAAAATTTCAAGCACATAGTTTTATTATATAACATTAATAAATTTTATTATTATATAATGTTGACTTCTATACAAATTTTTAATATTCCTGAAATTAATAAAATCATTTTAGAATATAAATATGATATTGATCAAATTTATAGTATTATTCTATTTTTAGATGATATTATCAATAGTTATTCTAATTAAAATTTATTGTAATAATATATATGAACATGAATAATTTTATCGTATATTTATTAATAAATACTAGAAATAAATATACATATTTAGGTGTAACTAATAATAGTATAAAAAGAATTAGACAACATAATGGAGAAATTAAAGGCGGTGCTAAGTATACAAGAGCAAAGAAAAAAAATGGAATATGGAAATATTATATGAAAATATCAAATTTATCAAAAAGTGAAGCATATTCATTAGAAAGTTTTACAAAACATGCAGCAAAAAGAAATTATAAAAATAAAAAAATTGATAAAACAAAAACAGCATTGGAAAAAAAAGTAGATTTATTATTATTATTTAAAGAAGAAAAATTTTCTCATTCTGAAGTTAATTATTTTTAAAAAAAAAAAAATAAAAAAATAAAAAAATATTTTTTTAAAAAATAAATAATATCTTGGACTTAAATTACTTGATTTTTATATATATTTGAATATTGTTTATTATGTATTCTATGATATAATAAAAATTTTTCACATGTATATATTTTTATTTTTTTTGATAATATATTATGACATAAATATAATGGTTCAGGATATAACACTTTTTTTACTAAATTCCATGCTTTTTTTGTAAAAGTAAATGAACTAAATGGTATTGTAATTTTTTTTTCTATTATCATTTTACAATAAAATAATCTTTCATCATATTCATCTTTAAATTTTTTTGTAATTTTCATCTCTCTTTCATATTTTTCTCCTTCATAATTTTGAAATATTTTATAATTTGATGATACTATATCATATCCTTCTTCGATTTTTTTTAATTGTAATTCAAATCTTTCATTATCATAAATATCATCAATATTAATATTTATACATACATCATAATTTAATTTATTAAATGCATAATTAAATATATAATTTTCTGCTTCTATATTATTTTCCATTTTTTTATTTAAAAAAAATAACCGATTTGTTCTAAATATCCCTTTCTCCTTAAACATTTTTATTAATGAATTATCACTATTATCATAACATAATTCAATTATATCATATTTCTTATATGTTTGTAAATAAATACTTTTCAAACATTCTAATATCCAATCTTCTTTATATGTTGTAAAAATTTTACTATGATAAATAACACAACAGATTTTCATATTTTAAATATATAATATTATCATTTTTTATTTTTAATTAAATTTTTCAAATAATCCAAGTTTCTTATTTTTTTTTCATTATTATATTTTAATATTATTTTTTTATCAAAAATATTATATATTTGACAATCTTTTTCTTCTTTTTCATCATACAGATTTTCATATAAATAGAAATATACTTTAGAATGTTTATTTTTTTTTATTAAAAAAATCATTATATAAATTATCTAATGATTTTTTTTTAATATAATTTATTTTAAAATATCTAATCAAATCTTACGATAAATGAACCTACGATATTAGATGTTGTTCCAGATATAACTTTTAATTTCATACCTATTCTATCACCAGCACTGAAATTATGCATTCCTTCAGCTATATTTGTTGCTGTTGTACTCGTTGCAGAAATATAATCACCAGTTTCACTATCATTATCCATTAAATGTAATTGACAACTAGAATTTCCTGAAGCAGAAAATGTTAATCCAAGAACAGTTCCATTTTTAGGCATAGTTGGACCATGAGCACCACTTGAACCATTACCATATGCCATTCGTATATCATCATTAGCAGTAGTATAACTTCCATTTCTTTCACAATTATAAGCAACTACTGCACCTGAAAACCCATCATTCCCAGTTACTTTAAAATTACCACTAACTTCTGTGTTACCTGATGTTATTAATAAAGCATCTGCACCTAAATTATATCCAATTGATGATTTAATTGTACCTGATTGATTAAAATGTATATATGGATATCCATTGGATGCTTCTAATGTTAATAAAGCACTTGGGGTAGAAGTACCAATACCAACCCAACCAGAAACTAAAGACATTGCATGTTTACTTCCACTTGTCATAGTATTATTTTCTGTTCCATCACATACATAAAAGTCAATTGCATTATATCCATCTGCTGAATTATGTCTAGTATGAATATAATGATTATATGAATTATTACCTGCATATCCAAATTGAATTTGTGCACCATCATTAAAAGCAGTACTACCATTACCACTTCTTAATGTTAATAATGGTGTTGTTATACTTGGAGTTGAAATATCTAATAATGTTGCTGGATCATTATTACCAATACCAACATTACCACTCAAATCTACTCTTAATCTTTCTACTCCAGCTGTTCCAAATGTGATTGTCTTGTTCATATCTGAGTTAGTATTATAACCACATATATCAATATATGCTTGGTTTGTAGAACCAGAACCTCCCCCAGAAGATAATCTTAAGAAACCTTCATTGCTGGCAGTTCCATTTGTACCATAACCTCTAATTTCATAATTTCCAATAGAACTAGTTGTTAAAGCAGGTCTAGTATCTGTTGCTGCAACACCACAATTTAAATATGCTCCTTTTGAATTAAGATGACCTAATAAGACAGTATCACCATCCGAGTTTACTTCTAAAGCTCCAGTATTACCAGGAGATGACAAACGAATATTTGATCCTGAGGAATCAATAATAGCTTTATTTAATGTTGGCCAAGCACCTAATTGAATAATATTTTGTGCAAAATATGCGGCTGTATTATCAAATACAACTTTATTTGAAGCACATTTGAATTCACCAGTTACATTTAAAGCATTTGCGTTTGCTGTTCCTTGTACTGTAAAAACGCCACTATTATCTAAAGTAGCACGAACTGTATCGTGTGGATTTTCAAAACGAAGATCATTTCCATATTTTGTAATTGAAACTCCGCCTTCACTTGTGTTCATATGATGTATACATTTATTTGCACTACCAGTTGCTTGTTTTAACCATTGATCACCTGTAGAAATATTACCTGAAATAGTTCCATTAACTTCGAATTGATCAGATGGCTCTTGGACATTGATGCCCACTTGTCCATCATTTTCAATATAAATTGCATCTTCAATATTTAATCGAGAAGCCATTTTATTTTTATATATTAGTATTATATAATTTTTATATTAATTAATTTTATAATAATCGAAAAATTTTAACATAAAATTTTGTATTAGGATCACTATTGTTACTTTTAAAACCAATACCGCTAATATTAGTATTAATTGAAGCTAAAGATGTTAAAGATGATGATATTTTATTATTTTGTACAGAAGAACCATCTAAAGAAGAACATTTTGATTCTCCAATTATTGAAGTATCATATGGTCTAGATGTTGTCCCAACCCACATATTTAATATTGATGTAAATATTCTTGTTTCACTTGTTGATCCTTCACTCCATATTAATTCACCATATGTATTTCGACTAGAAGAAATAATATTACTACCAGTATATGATGTAATTTCATTATGATATGAATTAGTATCGTCGACTTCACCATTAGTATCAATTATTCTCCAACTTATATTTGGTTGATTTCCATCACCAATTATTTCTCCTCTAATATGTATTTTATAATGTTGTAGAACATTTTCCATTGATATAATTGTATCAAAATTTAATTGATTTGATGTATAATTTGATGTTGATAATTCAGTTGTTGATATTGAATCAACTAAAATATATCCATTTGCTCCTTCAATATCACATTTAGATGATTTTATATTTCCAGTTACATCTAAAGTATCATATAATGAAGTTGCTCCTGATATTACCATTGCCCCTTTTATATTACTATTACCAGTTACATTTAAAGATGCACAAGTTATATCTGAAGTCATATTTATATTTGAACCATATAAATCATTGATTTGTAAATCTGCATTAGCATAACCAGTACCAGATTTATTTATAACTGTTGATGGTTCTTCTTGTAAAGAAGTAAATAAATTATATTTTCCATCGGTTGCATCTCTTATTAATCCAGTATATTTTGTTACAGTATTATCAACAAATTGAGTATAAAAACCAGAATCAATAACATCACCAGTATTATTTGATGCTAATTGAATTAAACCATCTTCAACTTGAATAGTTTCAGTATCGAATGTAATAGCATTACCATATACATTTAAATCACCTTCAACATCTAAGTTTCCTTGAATTCTTGTTGTATTATTTATATTTAATTTTTCATTTAATTTTGTTATTTCGAGATCTTCAATATTTATTTGTTTTATATATATATTATTAAATTTTTCAGTATCTGAACCAATATCATATATATCAGTGGTTATTGGTAAAAAATTTCCTGATAATCCAATACTACCATTTACATCTAGTTTATTTGTTGGATTTGTTATACCAATACCAATATTTATTCCATTTGCTGAATAAATATTACCAGTAGCTGATTCAGTCCACAAATTATCTGTTACTTCACTAGATGTGGCAGTTATTCCTTTAAGTATTAAATTTCCTTGAACGAAACAATTATCTTGTATATTAGCTGATCCATTTACTTCTAATTTATAATTTGGATTTGTTATACCAATACCTATATTACCATTATCATTTATTGTTAAATATTCATCATTATTTTTTATGATATGAAAATTAAAATCACTATCTGTTTTATCTTCTAAACCACCAGTTAATTTCCATTTATCTCCTTCATTTGTAATACCTAAACTCATTTCTGCATATGGATTTCCTGATACATTAGTATTAGTTATTTCAAATTTTGGTTCTGTACTTTTTAATTGTAATGTAGGTTCAGTTGTTACACCACTTATTGCTAAAACATCAACATCATTATTATGAATCAATAATTTATTATTATCATCATTTTCTAAATAAATTGAATTACTAGTTGTTCCAAATTTTATTCTTGGTTTCCGAAAAGACATTATAAATAAATAAAATATATAATAATCCTAGATAATAAAAATTAATATATTTAATATAAATTTTTATTTTTTTTAATCCTCAAATACTACAAATCCATCTTCTTCATATTCATCATCGGCAAAATTTTCACCAGAATCTTCAGAATCAATATCATCAAAGCCTCCAAATATCATATCATAAAAATCTTCGAAATCTTCTTCATCTAAATCAATATATTCATTATCATCATTTAATGAGAAAAATATTAATTCATTATAATAGAATTTATTTTCAATTGGTTCTGGTAATTCTAATTTATTTATATCTTTTTCTTTTCCTTCTATATATCCATACATTTCCATTTTTTCATCTTCAAAATCCCAAGTATATAGTTTTTTTAAATCTTTTTCTTTTCTATTATTTTGTAATAATTCATGAATATTTTTTAATGTTACTTCATCTAATTCTTCATTAGTTATATCTTGTGATTTTGATATTATAATAAATTTGACCATTTTATAAATATATACAATACTAATATTATATATTTATTTTATTTTATTTTTTATTATTTCAACCAATTGGTAAAACACTTTTTACAAATTATATTTCTATGATATGAATTATTTATATAATGAATTTCATATTTATTTTCATTAATTTTTTTACATTTTTTACATTTAATTTTAATTGATGGTAATGTTTGATCATTTAATTTCATTTTATTTATTTCTTTATCATTATTTATACTATTTTTATTTTTATAAGTTTTTGAATAGATTTTATAATTTTCACAATCTTTTTGAAAATTACAACATTGACAATAATAAATTAATTTTTTATTATCATCTTTTATAATTTCTTTTTTAAATAAATAACTACCACAATTACAAAATTCCATCCTTTTTAATTATATTAACTTTTTCAATTTTAAATATATTTGTAATATATATATTAAATATGGATTTGAAAATCGCTCATACATACTGTTTACCATATTATATTGATAAAAAAAATGAACTATTTATTTTAATGGGTTTAAAAAAAAAATATAATCATGAACAAGGTTATATTCATGCTAATCCTGGACAATTGGTTTTTATTGGTGGTCATTTAAAAAAACACACTTCTTTTCCTAAAAATGTTCAAATTGAATTTCAAGAAGAAACTGGTCACATTTTAGATCCTAAAAAAATTTTTCTTGATAGAGATAATTATAAAAATTATTATATTACGGCTTATTATAAATGTAATCTTACTGAATTTAAAAAATTTGATAAATTAATTAATAATAATGAAAAATTTCAAGAAATGGATAAACTTTGTTGGATTTCTTTTAATAAAGTTATTAATATTATGATTAAATATAATAAAAATGTTATTGAAAATATTCCTAAATTTAGTTTAGAATATACACATGAATTTAAAAAAAAACAATGGAATTTAAGTCTTGAAATTAATGAATTAATTTGGGCAATTCGTAATGAACATAATTTAAATAGAAGAATAAAAAATAAAACAATTGTTAAAAATTATATTCATAATAATTTAAAAAATAAAAAATTTTTTTATAAAGTAAATAAAATTATTGAAAAATATATTAATAAAATTAGTAAATATGATTGGTTTGAAGAATCTTTATATAAATTTAAACAATTTCAATATAATAATCAAAATAAAAATAATCGTAAAAAAAAATCTAAATCTCATCTAAAAAAAAAATCTTCAGAAAATAAAAAATCCAAATCTCCTCCTAAAAAAAAATCCAAATCTCCTCCTAAAAAAAAATCTAAATCTCCTCCTAAAAAAAAATCTAAATCTCCTCCTAAAAAAAAATATATTCCCCCACATAGACGATAAATTAATTTTTTAAATTTCCATAATATTTATTAATCTTCTGAAAATTTTTCATTACATCATCGGGTGTCATTCCTTTTGTAAATTCTACTCGTGATACTCCTTTATCCGCATTTTTTGGTCTTTCAATATCTATTATTAATACATATCTATCCATTTTTGATTCATTAAATCCAGTATGTTCCATTGAATCATCAAATATTATATATTTTTTTACATCATGATATTGTTTTTCCTCAAATACTATTAATCCTGATTTTTCTTCTTCTATTATTATTGGTAAATGACATCTTAATATATGATTTGATACACATGCCCATCCTCGATGTACATGTAATTTTGTATTAGTTCCCATTCTACTTATTATTGCATTTCTTACTCCTTTTAATGATTTTACAAAATTATATATTTTTGGTATAAATTTTTCACAATTATTTATCCATATAATATTTTCTGGTTTATTTGATGGCATACAAGCACAAATTGGTATTATTCTCCATTTCATATTTTTTGGATCAAATACTAAATTTTGATAATTTTTCCAAGCTACCCAATATAAATTATTATTTTCTATCGATTTTATTTCATTTTGATATATTTCTATTTCTTTTCCAAATTTCAATAAATCATTTTTTATGATTTTTTGATTATAAAATCTTCTCATTTTTTCCATTTCTTTTTTATTTCTTTCTTCAATCTCCCTTCGTTTATTATCTATTATTGTTTTTATTTTATTTATTTCGTTTTGCATATTTATTATATATTTTATTATTTTTTTATTTTTAATTAGTTTAAATTAGTGTATTACATTTAGGACAATGTCTATTAATTTTTTCAAAACAATATTTATGAATATAATGATCACAAGGCAAACGAATCCATTCTTTCTTATAAGGTTGTTTACAAAATTCACAATTACTATTACCTTTATATTCAATAATTATTTTTGCAATTCCTGATTCATAAAAATATTTCGTTAATGTTTTTTCTAATTTTTTCTCTTCTAATGGGGTATTATTATAAATATTAGCAAAATAATCAAATTCGTATTCTTGAGGTTCAAATTTTTTTTCATAAACTCCCCAATCAACATAATCTTCTTGTTGTTTCGTAGTTTCTTCTACAATAATTTCTTGAGATCGTCGTCTTAAAAAAGGAAATAAAAAAAATATGAATTTTAATACCATATATTTTTTTTAAATTTATATTCTTAAATAAAATTAATATTTAATCAGAGAATAAACATTCATCTTCCTCTTCATCTGATGAAAATAAACATTCTTTTATTATTTCTATTTCTTCTTCTTCATCATCCGATATTATTGGTAAATTTTGATATAATTCACTATCTGGTAATTCAATCTTTAATTGACTGAAATCTTCTGATATTCCATCATTATCAAAATCTAAATCTTCTCTTCGTAATAAAATTTCTTCCCAGACATCTTTTAATTTTTCCTCAACATCTGTTTTTATCCACCAAT
>Ga0315334_10001512_pt1 | contig 14375 bp, 19 predicted proteins | sample M150034915metaG_FD_205555 | JGI IMG/M metagenome (GOLD analysis project Ga0315334, IMG submission 205555) | Ammonia-oxidizing marine archaeal communities from Monterey Bay, California, United States - M1 500m 34915 | ecosystem: Environmental > Aquatic > Marine > Intertidal zone | place: USA... | reverse complement strand
CATAAAGTTTTAATGGGAGAGTGTGTACCTATACCTAAAACTACAGAAGAAAAAACATATAAAAGATTAAACGATTATAATGATATTAGATTAGATTCGAGTATTTTAGTACGAAATCTAGAATAAACTTTTCCAGATTTTATTTCATCTATTGACCAAAGCATATAACCTAAATCATTAAGCCATTGTGTCCTATTTGGATATATTGGTGATTCTATTTTTAATAAATCAGTGTTTGCAACAGGCCAACAAATAGCAAGATCTGATGTACAAAAGGTAGGGATGCCACGGATGCAGGAATCAGTACTGGCAGTAGAATTGTGAGTAATAACAGCATGACAATTATTTAATGCCTCCTGGAAATTAAATCTATAGTACTTTTTCTCATTACCTGAAAAATGTTTCTGCCCAATTATTAATTCACAATCTGTAGGGAACTCGTTTTTTCTTTCTTCCATTGATGCAACGTGGTTTGGGTGGGGACGAATTAAAAATTTTCTTTTGGTTAATGGTCTAAGTTTTTCGTATACATCTTTAAACCATTCAATCGGATCAAGTTCGTTCATGCTCCAATTATCTTTTGGTTGTAAAACAAATAATATTGGGGTGTCTGGTTTGGAATCTTGCCATGCATAATCTTTAATACTGAATAGTTGTTGCATTTCTTTCCATCGGTCGTTTGGAGAATTATTTGCTAAAAAGTTTCCATTACGCATTGGTGTCCATAATGCAACTCTATATCTGTGATTAGGCACTCCAGAAGTATTACCAAAACTAGAACATAATCCGCCATCAAATGTTATTACAACACTACCTTTTTTCTTTGCATTTTCAACTAACATATGACGCCTACCTTTAGTATGATGTAATTGTCTATCGCCACCGTAACCAAACATAACTCCAATTGGAGCAGTAATATTCATTTCTCCATCTTGCGTTGGTCCGGACATATTCTCATTAACAATTTCAACATCATCACCAATTGCTTTTACGCCTTCAGCAAAATCATATAACAACTTATAAGAGTCTCCTCTTCTACGATCCTTTACTGTTCTTCTAAAAATTTGGACTTTAAGTTTTTTCATTAAATATGTATATAATTATCAAAGGAAAAAGGCAATGAGAACATTAGCGGTAATCACTACTTTCCCACCTAACAGATGGGAGGCTTATGCAAAAAGAATGTTAGAAAGTTTTATCGAGAACTGGCCAAACGATATAAAATTATATGTATACTATGAAAAAGAGTTACCAGCAATTGTACATAAAAAACTTGAATACATAGATCTTGAAAAAGTAAATCCTGGTTTAGTAAATTTTAAAAAACGTCACAAAGGTGATCCTGTTGCTAATGGTGAACTACAAAAAATTGAAGGTGGCGTTAGAAGAAGACCAGAAGCAGGAAAAAATGATAAGGGCAAAGGTTCTTTTTTATGGGACGCAGTTAGATTTGCACATAAAACATATTGCGTATATCATGCAATAAAAAATATCGACGTTGACGTTATATTATGGTTGGATGCTGACACATATACATTTAGACCTATTCCAAAAGAATTTGTTTTAAATTTACTTCCTGCAGATAAACTTGTAAATTATTTAGGACGAGGGGATAAATTTCCTGAATGTGGATGGGTAACTTATAATAGAAAACATCCACAAATTACAGAATTTATGAATTCATGGATTGATTTATACGAAAAAGATACTGTATTCAAACACCTTGAATGGCACGATTCATATGTTTTTTGGCAAGTACTAAAACAAATTGCTCCAGAACAAGGTGTTGATATTGGCAAAGGTGCAGGTGCAAAAGGACACCATATCTTTGTTAATAGTATATTAGGAGAATACGTTGATCATATGAAAGGCAAAAGAAAAATTAAAGGCAAAAGTTCAAGCACAGATTTAAGAATAACACGTAATCAAGAATATTGGAAAACTGTTGAAACTTACGATCCATTTGCAAAGGCAGGATTTGATCCTAAACAAGCACAAGATATAATTAATAAAGTAGCCAAAGGTGATCAAGGAAATTAATGAAAATTGCTTTATATCCAGAAAATTCAAGTTTAAATGGTAAGCCAGTATTTCAGGCATTAATCGAACACTTAAAATTTAAACACGAAAAAATTTATATTGGAGAAGATAAAAATTGTGATGTTGCAGTAATTTGGTCTGTATTATGGCAAGGACGTATGGAGGCAAATAAAAAAATATGGGACGAGTTTAGAGGATCTGGAAGACCTGTTATTGTATTGGAAGTTGGTGGGATAAGAAGAAATTCATCTTTTAAAATGGGAATAAATGGTATTAACAGAGAGGCAGATTTTGCTAATGATACATTTGATGATAAGCGATGGCCGTTGTTTAACCATCATTTTCTTCCATGGAACCAAACTGGAAATGTAATAGTGATTTGTGGACAACACCACAATAGCCACCAATGGAGAGAAAATCCAGGAATGAAATCATATTTCAAACATTGTATTGAACAAATACGCAGATACACAGACAAACCAATTGTTATTAGACCTCATCCTAGAAATGTTATACATAATTTTCCTGAACACAAATATAAACACGTTAGAGTAAATTTACCAAAACGTGATTATAAAACATACGATGATACTGATTTTAAAAAGATTTTACAGTCTACATGGGCAGTTGTAAATCATTCTAGCAATCCTGCCATGGAGGCTGTTATAAGTGGCATACCTGTTTTTGTATCTGAAAAAAGTTTATGTTATGATGTTGGTAATAGTGATTTAAGTGACATCCTTCATCCTGCCATGCCGGCTAGACAAAACTGGGCAAATCGTTTAGCATATACTGAATGGTTTATTGAAGAATTTAGAGAAGGTAAACCATGGAAAAGAATTAGAAAAAGGCTAGAAGAAAAATACATTAATAGATAATGAATACATTAAAATCGTTTGAAGTTAGCATAGATAAACTTATTACTCTCGCTGAGTTAGGATTAGGGGCAGAACGTCCTTTAAATAAAGAGAAACGTAAATGGATTAAAAAATTAACTAAACAGAATGAACCACTTGATCCAATATTAATATCGCCAATTAAAGATACAGGATATTATATTTTATGTGACGGGTGGCATAGAGTACAAGCCGCAAAAAAAATGAAAGACACAGAAATTCTAGCACTAACTATTCCAATAAAAGCAGGACTTGGGTTAGCAAAAGCAAATAAAATTTTGCGAGATGTTGATCAAGAACAAAAATATAAACTTGGTGTCAGTGGATTAATTAACACTTGGGCCTTTGACAAATGCATGGATCTAGAATGAAACAACTTTTTAACATAGGTAAAAGACCAGACCCAAACGAACCAATTGTATGGAAACAATATGATGGCGAAGAAATAATAGCAAAAATGACTATACGTCAAGGTAAAAAAATAGAAGAACGTGAATGGGTTGAGGATCGGGTAAAAGCAAAACCCAAAGGTAATGCATATATTATAGGAAACGGTCCATCTAGAAAAGACAAATTTAATTTAAATTGGTTGCATAACAACGGACAAACGTATGGTTGTAATGCTTTATACAGAGATTTTATACCAATGTATTTGTTTAGTGTTGATAGATTTATGTCACAAAAAATTGTTAAAGATAAAGTTTACGAAAAATGTATATGTTATGCTCCTGCAATAGAAATGGGCAGGTCACAAAAAAAATTACATTTAATTCCACATAACCCCCATTGGATTTCTGGCTCAGAAGCATTTTGGACTGCCTGCATTCATGGACATAAAAACATATATCTTATAGGATTTGATTTTAGAGAATATGGAAAAAATCAATTAAACAACATTTACCAAGGCACTGACAATTATGGTCCTAGGCATAGTGATACAATTTTTGAACCATGGCTACAACAATATAAAAGTATTTGTAAGAAAAGACCTTATTGTAAATTTACTATTGTGCATGATTCACCACCAGACTACATTGAAGTAATACCTTTTGAAAATCATAGTATAATGTCTTATGCTAATTTTATCGAGAAAGTCCTAGTCCCAAAAAACGAAGTTTAGATCTAAAACTGTAAAAAAGTTTATTATGATTCCCGGAATTATTTCTAATTCTCATTTGAAATAAATGAATCATTTCGTGTACTAATGTTTCTAAAAATTGTCTTTTAGTAATATATCTTGGTAACATTTCTAGAGTATAATGACTATCTTTAGTTTTATATTCTACATATGATACTTGTCCTAAAGCACCATGAATTCTCTTTATTTTTATATCGTCAAAACTTGGTAATCTATTATCAAATATAGCAAAATTATAGTGGTCATACCAGGAATTAATACCATGCATATTCGTATGATACGGTTGTTCAGCACTAGGACGTTCTAACACTTTTTCCAGATGCTTCTTAAATCTATATTTTTTACTTTGCTTCTTCATATTTAATTGGTTGACTATTTTACCATCAATGTTATAATACGTTAATAACTGTATTTAATTGATTCCCGAACAATGTTAACAACTCAGAAAATACCCAAAAACATAACAGAATGCATAGAAATATTAGCATATAATGACCAATTCTGGGAAGGATTTGCATCACATCACAAAGATCGCCAGACTATTAGGTCATTAGCAGAAGCAGTTTATCCATGGACAGAGAAGCAGGCAAAATTAGGATTAGTCATCATAAAACGATACAAAACACTATTTGAGAAGTTTAAACTCGATATTTCAGACCTATGTGAAAGTCCTGTTTGGCGAGACCCATTTAGAAAAATTGATTACGAAAAAGCAATCGAAAAATACACTAACGAAGAACGAGAAGATGTAGTAGAAATTAAGTTTCCGTATAGCAAAAAAATGATAACCTTAATTCGTTGTTTAAAAGATAAAAGAGGGTTGCCACAAGGCTATCTTCGTTATAATGGAGAAACTAAAGTATGGACAGGAACATATTCAGATGTTGTAGCATACTACCTTACATTAATTGGCATAAGATACGACTTTAAGTTTATTGACCAAACAATGCTAGACGACTTTGATACCATTCGAACAGAAATAAAAAAACATAAACATATGAAAGTTTATGCAGGCAAGAAAAATTTAGCGATCACTAATGCTCCAGAATCACTAACAGAATATTGGAATAAAAAAATTAGAAATAGAAATTTATTACAACAAATTGATAGTTTAAAAACATTTAATTTATCATTACCTCAAAACTGGCTTAAAGAAAAAGGAATAACACTTGCTGAAAAGATTGCAATATCATCTTCAAGAGAAGTACATATAAGTCGAATGCGTTGGAATAGAAATCAACTATTATCTGCTTGTGAAGAATTACGTTTATTTCCATTACTAGTACCAATAACTGATATATCTAATGCAGAAGATATTAGAGAACTTACCAATTGGTTTCATGCATTTACAGAACAAGGAATTCCAGATAAACAGGTTGCTTGGGGTTTTGATTTAGCAAAATACCCGCTAGACCCACCTGAACAATTAACATATGAAAATGGAAAAAGTTGGGATGATCCTTATAGTCATTTGTATACAAAAGATATGACAAAAGACCAAAGAACAAGTTTGTTTAATGAATTTAAAACATTACACGAACGTTCAACAAAAAATAAATTTATTGATAAAAATACTAAAATTATTTTCATTAGAAATAAAATACCAAGAACTTTAGTTAAATCGGATATAACGCCAACCACTTGTCTAAACTGGTGCAACTATTCTTATGCACCTTATAGTGATTTCATAAGAAAATGGCTTGATAATATCGACAAAAGATTGTATTATAGCAGTAGTACTGATTTAAAAGAAAAAATGCTATAAACAAAATATGAGTTCATGTAAACTGGTAATCAAAGACGAAGTAAACGTTAAATTTGAGAATTTAGATTTAAAGTGGCGACAGAAACTTGCCAATAAATTTAAATATCAAGTTCCTTATGCATATCATTTACCTTCTGTAAAGTTAGGAAGATGGGATGGAAAAATAAGTTTCTTTGGATTGGGAGGCACGACATATCTTAATCTTGTTGATCAAATACTTCCAATACTTGAAGCAGGTGGAGTATATGTTAATCTTGAAGATCATAGAACTAAACATAATTTTGAATTTAAAGCCGTTGATAAAAAATACTTGTCAGATTTAACTTGGCCGGATAATCATCCATGTGCTAAACAACAAATTATTTTAAGAGATTATCAAGTTGAAACAATTAATAAATTTTTAGATGCACCACAAAGCATACAAGAAATTGCCACTGGGGCGGGCAAAACAATTATTACAGCCGCACTTTGTAGACTAGTTGAAGCCTATGGACGTACATTAACAATCGTTCCAAATAAAAGTTTAGTAACACAAACAGAAGAAGACTTTGTTGCTTGTAAATTAGATACTGGTGTATATTATGGAGATAGAAAAGACGTTGGAAGATATAATACAATTGCAACATGGCAATCTTTAAATGTTCTTGAGAAAAAAGCAAAAAATGAACATTCTACGGAATTTAAAGAATTTATAGATGGCATTCAAACAATTATAATTGATGAGGTCCATATGGCAAAAGCAGATGTACTAAAAAGATTATTAACAGGACCGTTTGCTAAATGTGGTATACGATGGGGACTTACTGGAACTGTGCCTAAAGAAGATTACGAATTTTATGGAATTAAATGTTCATTAGGGGAAGTAGTTAATAGAATACCTGCAAAAGAATTACAAGATAAAGGAGTACTTGCACAATGTCATGTAAATGTTTTACAAACACAAGATCATCCAGAGTTTAAAAATTATCCTGAAGAACTAAAATGGCTAACAACAGATGATCAACGAATGTCTTGGGTTGCAAAAACAATAAAAGAAATTGCAAAAGCAGGCAATACTCTTATACTCGTTGACCGAATATCTGCTGGAGAACTATTACAAAAAAAAATAAAAGATTCAGTGTTTATATCTGGGTCAACTAAAAATTTAAAAAGGAAAGAACACTACGATGAAGTGTCTACAGCAAAAACTAAAATTATTATTGCAACATATGGAGTTGCTGGTGTTGGTATTAATATTCCTAGGATATTTAATCTTGTTCTTATTGAATCTGGTAAATCCTTTGTTCGTGTAATACAAAGTATCGGTAGAGGAATTAGAAAGGCAAAGGATAAAGATTTTGTACAAATATGGGATATAACAAGCAGTTGTAAATTTGCAAAAAGACATTTAACTAAAAGAAAAAAGTTTTACAAAGAGGCAAATTATCCATATAATATAGATAAAGTAGACATATGAAAATATTACAATTAGAAAATAGAACTTATATTTTAGAAAAAATACCCGAGTACGTTGATGATAGATTACGTTTTGCAGTACTTGACAATTCAAATCCTGCAGAACCTGATTATTTTTTTATACCACTTATATTTTTAGAATCCTTTAATGCACCCGCGGCCGTTTTAGAAATTGGTCCATATAAAATTAATATGCCACTTGACTGGAAAATGGTTATTGGTGAAGCAGAGCAAGGTGAATTACACGTATTACCTATTACAAGTTTGAACGATAGAGGATTTGAAGCATTTACATTTAACCCATTAACAAGTGCAAAACCAGACTTCTATCCTATAGATATAGTAGACATTTATCAAGAAGTAAAATGGTATTTCCCAAAAATTAAATCAGGACAAATATTATGTGTGCCATTAGAAACTAAAAGAAATCCTGTGTGTGCTTATTTTGTTAAAGACATTTCTAGACAATGTGAACAAATAGAATATAGTGAGGTATGGTAAAAATGAAGAGAAATAATTACAATTCACACGATGCAGAGTTCGGATTTGATTATGGTCCCAGCGAAGAAGAATTTAATAAGAGACACAAGAAGGCATTAAAAGACGCTGAACCATCAGGCAAAAAGAAGAGAAAAAAGAGAAAACCTAAAGAAAAGATTAATCACTTTAAAGGATTAGGTAGCGGAGGTAGTAGTAAAGGCCCATGGCCAAAAATAAGATAAAAAAGAGAAAAGGAATAAGAAAAGGACAAGCAGTTACATTTCAAGCACCAGTATTAATTGTACCTGACAAAGACGATAAACCTACTCCTGTTTGGATGGATCGAGGAGAATATATGAAAAAACTATCAACATTTTTATCAACTAAAAAATGGCCAATAGAAGAAATAAAACACGGCGAAGGACAACTTACTATTAGATTTTCCATGAAGAATCATGCTATAATGTTCTTATTAAGTTATGAGCAATATGACTACTAATAGAAAATTTTTTGAATTAAGAAACGGATTAAAGGCCGTAGACTTTAGAAATAAAGATTATTATGACAGAATAGATAATCATGAAAAATCATTATACTCACCTTATATGTTAATGAGATATGTATCAAGTGTATCAACAAAAGATAAATTTTATGTTGAGCATTATATCGAAATGACTAACGAATGTGTAAACAAACATTTATTTTCATTATCAAGTAAGCATAAAAAACTATGTTGGATATTAACTGCTATGTGTGGTGCATTAAAACAACAATTTCATCCGTGGATTAAACCAATGAAACGTGTACCAAATAAATCATTAAAACAACTACAACAAATTTACCCAACATGGAAAGAATCTGATCTTGAAACATTAGACAACATTATAACTGATAGAGAATTAGAAGAATTGTTGGACGAACATGGAATCAACTAAATTTACTTGCACATATTGTAATAAATCATTTACACGTGAACGAACATTACAAGTTCATATGTGTGAGCCTAAACGAAGACATCTTCAAAAAAATGAGAAATGGGTTCAAAATGGATACATTGTTTTTAGTCGTTTTTATGAAATACATCAAAAAAATGCTAAACCTAGAACATACGACGACTTTTGTTCGTCATCATATTATAATGCATTTGTGAAATTTGGACGATTCATGATGCATATCAGTCCTTTATATCCAGACAAGTATATTGATTATGTAGTACTATCAAAAGTTAAATTAGATCATTGGTCACGTGAAGATTTATACGAAACATATTTGGTTGAAACATTAAAAATTGAACCTGTTGAATCAGCAATACAAAGATCAATTACTACAATGATGGATTGGGCGGATCAACAAAATGCTCAATGGTCTGACTATTTTAGATTAGTAAACACTAATCGAGCAGTACAACATATACAAGCAGGAAAAGTATCACCTTGGTTAATCCTAGGTTGCTCTGCTGGTAAAAAAATGTTACAATCATTAAGTGACGAGCAATTGCAAATGACATATAAATTTATTAACCCAGAATACTGGCATAGTAAATTTAAAAGTTACCCAGCAGATGTATTGTTTGTTCAAGAAACGGCTAGAGGAGCAAAAATTGAGTAAACTTGATATTGAAATAACTGACGAGTTAGATTTCGAAATTGGTGATTGTTGCATTGTTATTAAACGCGATGGTACAATTGGTAAATTAATATTACCTGAAATGAGACCAGAAACTGTTAAAACTGAAGGGTATAAAAAAATGTTAAAAATAATTGATATGTTAAAGCCTGGAGCAAAAAAAGAGTTTGTCAAACATAATAAAAGGAGTTTACACTAATGCCTGATGTTGATATAGATTTTCATGACAGAGATGGAGTATTACAATTGTTTAAACATACGCCAGCAACTATTATAAAAAATAATAATCATGAAAAACATAAAACAGGAATTTATTTTCATAATATTCCGGTTAATCCAACTACAAATCAATCAAGTTTAGATTATAAAAATGCAGAAGGACGAGGATATTTTAAAATTGATTTATTAAATGTTAACATCTATAAAGATATAAAATCTGAAAGAGAATTAGTTGAACTCATGATAGAAGAACCAGATTGGGATATGCTAACAAATTCAAAAATAGTCGATAATTTATTTCATTTAAATGGACATTTCAATATTGTATCAAAACTTGAACCCAAAAATGTTGAGCAACTTGCGGCCGTATTAGCAATTATACGTCCTGCTAAACGAGGATTAATGTATAAAGATTGGGTTGATATTTTAAAAGAAGTTTGGGAAAAACCTATAGATGGTTCATACTTTTTTAAAAAATCTCACGCAATTGCTTATGCTCATGCAATTATTGTACAAATGAATCTAATACGTAGGTCTACGTAGGTTTCCTCATTAACTGAATTGTTCTTCTTTTAATTCTTTTTTTTGAAATATCAGATAAACGTACAGTTGGCCCGTGAACTATCTTTACATCCTTACCACTTAAAGTAGTTAATGTATGTCTGAAGAATCTAAAATCTTTTTTTAAAAATATATTAATTGGCAGTTTTCTGTTGGATTCCCACCACCAAGTTTCGCCCAAGGCCAAAAATAGATCCTTTTCTCGTGTACCTGCTAGTTTATTATAGTCATATACACTTATAACATTGGCATCTTGATTTTGAACAATACCGATATATTCAAAGTCGCTCTTCTGTATAAGCGATAAAAATGGAAATTTCTTTCCTAATTTTTCAAATATCTCGTTCATTGTATTCCTATAAATACTGTTAAATATGTACTATGCAAACAGTCTCAAGGTATTTAATAGCCAATTTGGTAAATGCCACAATAAGTGGTTATAACGGAAGGAATGCAAAAGTGTACGATCGTATGATAAAAGTATTTAAAGGGGTTTCAAATCCTATTACCTTTACGTTTAAAAATGAAGACCAAAAGTCTCAAACAATAACATCTAGAACATATGAATTTAATCTTATAGATTCTGAAAATTCAAAATCTGTTTTAACTAGAAACTTAACTATCCTAGATGATGGAAGTACAGTAACAACTAAAGGACAAGCAAAAGTAATATTAACAGAAGGAGATTTACTATCTTTAGATGCTAAATTTTACAACTATGCAATTAGAGAAGTTAAATCAGATCAATCAAGAGAAGTAACATTTGCTGATACAGGATACAATGCATCTGGATCTATTGAACTAATATCTGGTGCATATCCAGACTTTGCTGAAAGCATATCAGTTACTTTTTCTGATATGAGTGGTGCAACAACTAGAAAAACTTCTGGTAATATATATGCACGTCCTGGACAAAACAATAATTCAGCATTACATACAATTGCAGTATATTGGACAAACTTTACTGGTAATTTTAAAATACAAGGTGCATTATCAAGTTCACCTGAAAATACAGATTGGTTTACAATTGAAGATGCAAATTTAACTACACAGGCTGATATTACCTATTATAATTTTACTGGCGTTTGGGAAAACGTACGATTCACTTACGATCGCGATTCTGGAACAACCACAGGATCACTTGACAAATTACTCTATAGACATTAAAATATAAGGATGAACCTGATCCAGTCGACTATTCTGACATCCTTACCTATGAGCAAAAAGAAAACACCTTCGGGGTGGCTTGCCTTCAATGCCCCTTGTTGTATACACAATGGAGAAGGTGCTGATAGAAAAAAACGTGGTGGAATAATGAATAGTCCAGATGGAACATTATCATATCATTGCTTTAATTGTGGATTTAAAACTTCATATATGCCAGGAAGAAAACTTTCACTAAAAACAAAAAAATGGATGTCATGGTTAGGTATTGATGACACCCAAATTAAAAAACTTGTTATCGAGGCTATGCGTTTAGAAGAAACTGATAGCAACATTGTTAAAAAGAAAAAGTTTGTATCATTTACAAAAAAGAACCTTCCAAAAAATGCAAGTAGAATTGAGTTATGGTTAGAAAAATATTTAAAAAAAGATTTAACTGACAGACAATATAAATGCATTGACAATTTATTAAATTATTTAAAAGCAAGAGGTATAGGTCCTGATTGGTACGATTTTATGTATTCTCCTGATTTATTATATGATTTTAATAAAAGATTAACAATTCCTTTTTACTGGAAAGGTGAGGTAGTTGGTTATACTGGACGACTATTTGATGATTCTAAAAAGGTAAAATATTATACAGATGTACAACCTGGCTATGTTTTTAACGTAGACGTACAAGATTGGTCAAGGAAATTTGTTATTGTAACTGAAGGACCATTTGATGCTATTGCCGTTTCTGGTGTTAGCATACTAGGATCAGAGATAAATGATATACAAAAAGAACTAATAGAAGGGTTAGGTCGTAAAATAATTGTAGTCCCTGATAGAGATCAACCAGGGGAGAAATTAATTAACCAAGCAATAGAGTATCGTTGGGGTGTTGCTTTTCCAGAATGGGATGAAAAGGTAGACGACGTGGCTGATGCTGTGTTAAAATATGGTAGGTTGTTTACAATACAATCTATATTAAAATCGACAGAGTATAGTAAACTTAAAATAGACTTAAAGAGAAAAATGTATGGCAGAATATAATATCGATGTACAAAAATTATATTTAGAAATGTTTTTAGCAGATGCTGAATCGTTTGCTAGAGCATCTAATATATTCATGCCATCTCACTTTGATAGAAGATTACAACCAATTGCAAAATTTATAAAAAATTATGTTGATCAATATAAAGTTATGCCTGAAGTTGAGCAAGTAAATGCTAAACATGATATTAAATTAAAAGGCACAAAAGATATTGATCCATCTCATTTTAATTGGTTATTAGATGAATTTGAAACGTTTTCCAGACACAAGGCACTTGAAAGTGCAATACTTCAATCAGCAGACTTGCTTGAAAAAGGTGACTATGCTCCAGTAGAGGACATGATTAAAGAAGCAGTTAATATAGGATTGACTCGTGATCTAGGTACAGACTACTTTGAGGATCCAAAAGGTAGACTTGAGTTCTTAAAGAACTCCAGCGGACAAGTCAGCACAGGTTGGCCAAATATCGATAAGAAACTTTTCGGCGGTTTTAATCGAGGAGAATTAAACATTTTTGCAGGCGGATCAGGTGCAGGCAAAAGTTTGTTTTTACAAAATCTTGCAGTTAATTGGGCACTGGCTGGCTTGAACGTTGCTTATATAACTTTTGAATTATCGGAGTCATTGGCGGCTATGAGAATAGATGCAATGACAACTAACATACCAACAAGGTCGGTAATGAAATCTATGGACGATGTTGAGATGAAAGTTAAAATGTTAAGAAAAAAAGCAGGTAACTTGCAGTTAAAATATATGCCATCTGGCAATACAATAATGGATATTAAAACTTATATAAAAGAATTAGAACTTAAAAATAAAAAGAAAATAGATGCAGTACTAATTGATTATTTAGATCTCATGATGCCAAAAAGTAAAAGAGTATCTCCAAGCGATTTGTTTGTAAAAGACAAATATGTTTCGGAAGAGTTAAGAAATTTTGCAGTAGAGAAACAATGTTTGTTGGCAACAGCGTCACAATTAAACAGAGCAAGTGTTGAAGAAATAGAGTTTGATCATTCTCATATAGCAGGTGGGTTATCAAAAGTACAAACAGCAGATAACGTGATAGGTATCTTTACAAGTCGAGCCATGAGAGAACGTGGAAGGTATCAAGTACAGTTTATGAAAACTAGATCAAGTTCTGGTATGGGACACAAAGTTGATTTAGAATTCGACATTGATACATTAAGAATTAGAAGTTTAGATGAGGAACATGAAGATAGTTATGTTACTAAACATAAGAGTTCTATAATTGATACATTAAAACAAAAATCTAAAGTAACACCATCTATAGATCCAACTAAAGGTGCTGATATGGGTAAAGTAAAGGCAGAGGTTCAAGGTACAAAACTAAGACAGTTGCTTAACGAATTGCACTCAGACGAGGAACAATAAGCCAACTGCGTTCGCGTAAATTTTAAGTTTTTAAATGCGTAAATTACACAAATGCGTTAGCAGTTTTTTGCGTAAATTGATTTACTGTACCTTTGTTAAATGCACTTATCAACCTTGTTAATCCAATTCCTCCGCCTACTCTAGGAATAAAATTATAACTTAAAAATTCTTCAAGTTCTTCTTCTACACGATTTTTGCCGAACCTTCCATATAATAGTTCTGCATACATACCGTCGCTTATAGTATGAAATTGCTTACGCATTTCCTTCGGATCACTTGAACGTTCTGCTGATCCTATTGTTTCCATACCACCCATGATAACATCTATCTTGGCCGCTGTTCCGTCACCATTTTGTTTCATGTTCCAGAACGGACTTGTATTGTTTGGAAAGTTTTTAATCATGCATACTTGATTGTTATTACACATTAAGTCTTCATGAATATGCGTTAGTTCGTTTACATTGTACTCTTTACACCAGTCAACGTAGTTCTTGTCTACTACTTCATTATAGTTACAAAATCCTAAATGCTGAACTAATTCTCGTTCTAAGATTTCCAAATCACGTACTGTGCCTGGCATCTCAAATTCAAACATTGGAA
>Ga0315334_10001511_pt1 | contig 14387 bp, 13 predicted proteins | sample M150034915metaG_FD_205555 | JGI IMG/M metagenome (GOLD analysis project Ga0315334, IMG submission 205555) | Ammonia-oxidizing marine archaeal communities from Monterey Bay, California, United States - M1 500m 34915 | ecosystem: Environmental > Aquatic > Marine > Intertidal zone | place: USA... | reverse complement strand
AACCGATAGACAGTCGCCTGTGCTAATCGCCTCAAGTGTTGCGTCAGTGGCTTGTGGAGGAAATCACGCTCACTACATCACCACCTCTGGTGACTTATATGGTATGGGCCGCAATTCCTCCGGTCGGCTAGGGGACGGGACTACAACCGATAGGCATTCGCCTGTACTTATAGCTTCAAGTGTTGCGTCAGTATCTTGTGGAGGATATCATACCCACTACATAACCAACAGTGGTGAACTATTCGGAACAGGTAGAAACACAAATGGCCAAATAGGTAATAATAGTAGCGCTAGTGTACTCACACCCGTGAGTATAGCAACTAACGTCAAAAGCGTGTCAAACAAAGGATCCTCTACACACTACATAACTAACGATGGTAAGTTATTCGGTATGGGTAGTAATACGTATGGTCAAATAGGTAATGGACAATCAGGAAACGACCTGTGGCTCCCTACACCAATACGCTCACTTGATCAATTGGGTGAGGAGAATACTTGGACTAGATTCTCTTCCTCTTCTGTTAGCGTTGGAAACTCTGCGTACGACTGTGCCGTGTTCAGGGATCGACTATTGATATCTCGTTCTGGATCTGGTTTAGGGCAGCTAAGTATTTCATTATCTGACTTAATAATTGGTAATGACGATGTTGTGACCTCCTATAACGTAAGTGACTCAGTCTCACTATCTGGTGGCTTCTTTACAGTAGAGTCAAACGACGAGGCTGCGTTCACTGCTAGATATCTTTATGGCACTTACGAGACCTTCAAGTCTTACGATGGGATCAATTGGTACAAGTACGCACAGTCAACAGACAATGACGCAACTACTGCAACAAGAGTGCTCGGTTTATACTGGGATGGAACTAAGCTCTTAGCTGGTGGTTACGCTTCAGGCCAAAGACGTATCATGATTTCTGATGGCTCGGATTGGTCTATATACAATTCTGCAACAGATGCGACATTAAAAGCTAACCCTAGATATGTAGTGGAAGATGGTCGTGAGTGCTCGTTACTTAGTGATGGAAAAGATCCATTATTTACTGACTTAGGCTCAGTGTACAGTAACTATATTCTCTCTGCGGATGCTCCGTCAGCCAACTCCAGCACTCCTTGGATTAAGTTTGATATCAAGACAACGCAAGACGGTACATTAGTGTATGCCTCAGATGAAAGCAATAGTAAACATGCAGGTCTGTCTTTTGGATCTACATACGCTTACTGGGCTAATGGGGGCAATGGAGGAGTAGACGCAAACGTATTTAGGCAACTACCTCCACTTAGGGACTTTGGTTGGCGGACGGTAGAGTTTAATGCAGTTGATTTATATCGCAGCCATACAGCTAACGTAGATGATACTACATACTTTCCCGCACGGCTCCATTGCATAACAACCAAAGCATTCATAGCGAACATAGAGTTCAATGCAGAGCCGACTCTCCCATACAATATCCTGACAGACCCAATTATGGATCAATCAACCTTGCCTACTGATGTTACTGATGCTGGCGGAGTTTCTAAGACATTCGCTACATCTACTACTATTAATCTAGGTGCTATTGCTGGAAGAAAGATCTTGAAGGTAAAGGGTGTATTTAGTTCAACATCCGTATTGACTATTGAGGCGGATCATAGGACTTACCCTAAAGTTGAAACAAAATTCATGACTGAAGGCTACTTATCCAACCTACCTACATTATCCCATGAAGTTGTGCCAGAAGGTAAGTTAATTGAATTCGAATATGATCTATCCAATTCATTGACTAGGGGCGGAATTATATCACCCTCTGATTACGTTCAAGCAATAAAGTCAATCACACTAGAGGGTGGAATTAAGATATATGAGCTAAGTCTACATAATAAAAAGACATTAGATGTAAAACCAGATTACACCCCTGCTGTACTAACAGATATCACGGATGGATTTAAGTTTACTGGATCCAGTACACTAGACTCCCCGAAAGGTGACTCAAGAGAATGGGTAACACTTAGAGCTAAGTTTGGCAAGCATTCTACTATATCAATGAAAGCAAAGTCAACTGGATTTGCGTCTGAGATCGACATCTTACTTACTAGATACACTTATGATACTCCCGTGGCTACCTTATGCCCAAAGGTTAAGGACGTAGATGGATTCCAAGACATTCACTTCAGTGTCGAGAATTTACTACAGCAACACGTAGGCATTACTGGAGATGATAGACTTGAATACATAACTGAGATCGAAGTTTCTAATGACACAGAAATCACCTCTTTTGATATATCTGATATTGAGCCAGCAATTGTATCCTCAGTCACGCCTTATAGCCTAGTGGAAGGTCTTGATAAAGTATATGGAGATCGTGCATTCAGTAAGATAGAAGACGCAACAGTACTTTGGAGTGTGGATAAGACCACTAACCCAGTGATTCAGACTAATGTATTTAACACAGATGGCGCGCTTAAGATCATTCCATCAAACCCTTATGCAGAGGAGTTCAAGAAGAAGACTGCAATGGAGATTAAGTTTAAGCCATTGACTACTATTCAGCACAATACTGGGAATAGTTTTAAGATCGTGGTGTATGCTGGTACAGATGTTGGCGAAAAGTCAGTGACTTACTACTCTAGAGATCTTACTCTTGGGACTCAGAGCTCAACAGAGACACATACTCTACTAACAGATACTTACGCTACTGATACTTGGCATACAATAGAGTTAGATATTAATGCTGGAATAAAATCCAATACAGCGACCGATCATACTAATATAGTACTAGAGAGCATTAATCAGATTAGAGTTCACGGTCAGATGGAGATTGAGTATATCCGATTCAAGGAGCCTGCTACTGATGTGGTCATAAACTCCTCTGTACTCATCTCCAGCACAGGAAGTGAAGTTAGGCCCAAATTTAGTCACACTCCTATAAATGCAAGACTGACTCCTTGGGTGAGATTTAAGGTTCAATCAAGCACTAGCGACACAAAGGCGTTTATTGACTTCAACATAGCGAACGGAAATGATCCTCATTATGACTTCAATGGTGGCCTTGGAACAGGCGGTACTGGATGGAAGGCATACCAAGTAAGTTATTCTCAACCTGATGGGCAGCACGAATATGAGATGAATGTAATGAATGACATGCAGGAAGATGCCAGCGACAGGATAATTAGTGGATTTGACTTCGCTTTCACATTACCAGTAGGTGGCACGGCTGAATTGACTGACGTATCATACCATGCTGAGCCAATGACTACCACTGTGGTAGATGCTGACAGGGCCTCGGATGCTAGTGCTTTCAACATTAATGGTGCAGGCACTTCGGTGACCCTAGATTCAGTACATTCAGATTCACCAAGCGGGAGCGCGTACATCTTAGTTGGCGATGCAACTTCAGCAACTGGATTTATGGTTTCAAGTCAACATATATCTATAGACGCTGATAAGAGATTCATGAACATAACCATGAGCCCTCAGTCAGAAGACTGGAGGATGTGGGCTACTGCAATAACCAATAGTGGCGCAACTGTATCTCCTATGTTATGGGGTGGTGTTTCATTTGCTGGAAGTACTGCAACTCCTTCATTAAACCACGACCGCAATCTCGAACAAGGCAAGTGGTATAATATCTCACTTGACTTGGCTGAGGTACTCTCGGAGCGCTCTGATACTGGTGGATTCTCACTAGAGAGATTGAGTCAATTTGGGTTCCGTGGGAGCGTGAACATATCCAAGTTAACTATAAGTGCCACTCCTGAATTCAATGGAGTTGAGTTAGCTGATAAGACGCTTACAGGTGCAGATGCAATAAATACAATACCAATTACTCTGCGGGGTCAGGATGCAATTAAATTCACGACTCCAGCATCAGGTACTTGGAGTGTTGCTATAGCTCTAACCACACTAGGTGTTGACGCACTGAATGTGACTATAGGTAATGCTGCTACTCCTTCGATGCTAACCAACGCAGTGTCTATATTAAGTGACGATAACTACGGAAGTGAACTCGAATTTAATCTATCAGACATAGTTGGATTTGACGGAAGGAAAGCAATGCCAGCAGGAGTAAGGAGTATCGCTACAGTAACTCCTACTAATGTTACTGATGTATCCCTATTCTCAGCCGAGAGCGATACAACCAAGACAGTCCATCTTGCACCTACAAATACCAATGGTGTAGGTGGGGCTATAGTTAAAGATGAGGCTCCGTTCCCAGCAGCAGTGGCCGCAGGATCAACATTAGTCCGTTCCGTCAGCCCTGATTGGGGAACTGGTCAGCTTAAAGAAGTTGGCGGAATAGGTCACGCTACGTATAACGCATCTCATTTATTAATGACTGCAAATACATTATTAAAGTATGAAAATACAGTAGGATCTACTAGTAACTTCGCTACAATGATTGAGTTCACTATGCCAGCCTCAGTACCAGCAAACGGAGAACTTCTTAACTTCGGTGGATTCTCACTAAGAAAACAAGGAAGTACTACCAATATGACGGTCATGGTAGGCGCAGTCCCTGTAGACTTCAATCTACCTGTAGCTAATGGCGTCAATAAGGTAGCCATATCAGTAAATAGTAATCGCAAGATGCTGATAGCGGTGGGCGGCGCTGTCATCACTCATGATCTGCCTGCGGACACTCTCGATATATCTAGTAATATACTACTAGGTGGTAGTGGAGTGAAGTTCACTGGAGGTGAGGTTGAGGACTTCAGAGTCTATGGTCATTCATTAACAATGAAGGAAATCAAGATACTAACCGCATAACACAAGCAAATGGCCTCTAGGGGCCCCAAATAAGCTTATACACTCAACCCTGCTAGATAGACTTAGTGAGGTTGAGCTATATATTACAGCAATCTAAGATACCACGATAGAGTAGGCGCTTGAATGGAATATCTCATCACAAATACAGCAGGAGCAAATCCCCCTTAAAGTTAAGAGGTCTGAATGGAAACTATATCAAAACAGGATTCCTTACATTCGCCAAGGTAGAGTAACACAAGAAACAAGGGCCAGTGCATTTCATTGGCCTTTTATCATTATCCTTGTATATTATAAGCCAATTCCTAAATAACAGGGTAATAAAATGAATAAGTTAGATAAATTAAAGGATGAGGTCAGTGATTACAGGTCAGACTTCAAGCCCACGCCTCCATCGGCACAGATCAGTGGTCGTGCTCTGGTAGTAACAGTAATATTAGTATTAATAACATGCGGCTCTGGATATCTTCTCACAGAGAGTGCATTTACAGCAGTAGTTGGTCTTTCCGCCCCAGTTGTCGTTGCTCTCCTCGGAGTCATCCGTGATACCTCTATCGCAGCTCCTGTAGATACTCAAGTACAGATGCGTCAGGATGAAAGAGACGAAAGACTAGAAACTGCAAGACTATCCGCTGAACTAGAGGCAAAGAAAGTTGCTACTGAGCAAGCCGTTAAACTTGCAGATATTACTGAGCGTGCTAGACAGTTCGATGCCCAGCAAGTCAGTCAAAAAGATCTCCTCGACTTAATCAACAAAGACAAGTCCACAGAATTAGAAATTGGTAGCACTAAGATCAAGCTATCTGACTCTGGAACTTCTATCTCAACTGATAAGTGAGCCGACAATGAGACTATCATATAAGAACCACGTAGAGTCATTAGACCACCCTAGATGGAAGTTTAAATTCACCTCAGACTACTCAGTTAAGACCTGCATTGTGGGCTATGAAGTGGAGACGGTTTACTGTAAACTAACTACTAATGGCACGCTAACAATCAAGAAAGATTACGCATATAACGGAGCGAATGGCTGCATTGCTCGCAACTCCAATATAATTCCTGCTGGCATCCACGACTGTCTATATCAGCTTATCATAGAAGGACTTCTACCTCCTGTTTGTAGAAGACAGGCAGACAGAGTTCTCTATGTCCAATTCAAGAAATGGGGCATGTACAGTTGGCTAGCATGGGTAGAATGGAAAGCTGTTTTGGCCTTCCAGTTTTGCATGGAAAGACTAGGACGGGGCGATGCTCAAGTAGCCTAGTAAACACACAGAAATACACGCATGTGGGTCACTATTTATTTAGTGGCTCCTTTTTTGTTGTCCGCAAGTAATCAAATATTTATCCTGTATATTATGTGTCTACACACAACAGCACATAACGGAAATCACATATGGACAACATCACAAGTTGGATAACCGTAGTAGTATCCATACTAGCTGGATTCTGTGGCCTAGCAGTATACCTTGGGAAAACCAAAGAAGATACGAAAGTACTTAGCACAGAGATAAGACAACTGCAAGACACTGTTATTGAACTGAAGGAAGACATTAAAGATCTTCAGCAAGATAACAAAGAGATAGAGAAAGAAATCAATGGCACACAAATTGATCTAGCAGGGATAAAAGCTGGCGTAGACTCGCTCAACAGGGACATCACCTTTATTCTTAATCACGTACAAAATAATAAATAGGGCCTAACTAATTTATTACCCGACGGTTTGACTGAGCCATTAAATCAGTCACTTCTTTGATGACAAGGATTCGCTACCTTAACATCATTACACCAGAAAGCCCGATTCCAATCAAGGAGTCGGGCCTTTTTGTTTACATCATTAACTTCTCATTAAACTTAGCTGATTCGCAATGAACACAACACTTATACTTATCGTCAGCCCACCATTGACTATAGAATGCGTAATAAGACTCTGTGGCTCTTCGTTTTTCGCTCTCAGTACACTTTAGGTCTTCTGATATTACACGGAGCCACCAAGGAGATATTTGACGTATCTGTGCAGCTCTAGCAACTTCCAGTGATTCATATTCTTCATTTAGCTCAAAGAAATCATCTGGATCAGCCTCTTCAGCAACCTCCTCAGCAGCGATAAGAAGATCTTCCATCTCATCAGCGATTTTACGTACAGCACAAATCACAGGTCATTGCCCCCTGCATAATCATATGAATCATCATAGAACTTCGTTGTCTTTGCGTTGAACTTAAGATGTGCAGTTGATGTTCTACCTGATCGGTTCTTACAAACAATGAACTCAGCTTCTAATGCCTTGGGATCTCCGCCATTATCTGTTACTTCCAATTGAGCTTTAAGGTCACGATGAACTAAGATAATAGTTCCTGAATCCTCCTCGATCGCTGATGAGCCCTTAAGATTTCCCATTGTTGGTCTTAGTCCGTCTGAGTCTCTGTTACATTGAGCAAGCTGGACAATTGCTACATCAAGATCTTTAGCTAAGTCCATCATAGCACCTGATGCTTCTGAGATAGTCCCTACTGGATCGGCATGAAGCTTCGGATTGGACGACTTAATCTTCTGTAAGTAGTCAAGAAAGATAACGCTCATCTCTGGATTATTCTTTTTCATTGCCTTAATGATTGAACGAATATTACTCAAGTCACGGTTCGTAGTCTCTTCGATTACAATGTTAGTACCTTCAGATAATGCCTGTGCTTCTCTCTGAAAGGCGATCATACCAGCTTCAGTACCATTAGTAGCAAGGTCATAAACTGATTCACCAGATCTAATCTGAAGAATACGCTCAGTGACTGCCTCAACCTTCATCTCGATTGATAGCATACCAACAGTGAATCCGTTCTGAGCCATATTACTGATCATTGTAGTAGCTGCGGCTGACTTACCAATCGAAGGTCTACAAGCGAGAGTCATCAACTCACCTTTGACCAATCCGTGTATAACATTATCTAAACAATGGATACCAGTCTTAATGTAAACAGTCTCATCTCCGTCTGCTAATTTAGCCATCTTCTCTGTGACTGCCCTTACGGCTTCTTTAATGGTCATACTAGACTTGATTACAGAAAAGTTCTCTATCTCCTTAATTGATGACTCAATGTGGCTTACAATAGAAGCTGCGGTATTATCTCCGTCTGCTGATCCCGCTAGGCCGCTAGCCATGGTCGCAATTGCCTTCTTCTGATAGGCTTCAACGAAGTGAGCGTAGATCTGCTGACCACTAAGACCATGTATAGATGCGATCTTAATATTAGATACAAATTCCTTACCGTCTACTCCAGTAACCTCCTCAAACTTCTTACGAATCTGTGAACGCTCTTTGAACAGAGTTAGTCCAGTTGGATTCTCATATAAATCCTTCATGCATTTTAAATACGTATTAAGGTTTCCGTCTGCAAATGGTGCCTCCTTACTAATCAATGGGAATTCATCCAATTCAGTAGGGTTACTCATTAGGTGTGAAACCATTGCTCTTTCGATGTCGTGTGAAATACTCATATATTCTCCTTTATTTATTGTCTATTACAGTTGCTGTCTTAAATCATTGTCTGCCCAAGCTACCACTGAAGTCATTTGTTTCAACCTCGAAACTGTTCTTTTTCCATATTTCTTTTCTAATGAATCCCAGTTAGCGTTGGTCGATATACTTAAAGTCCACCCAGTCCTACACCAATAATCATATCTAGCATCCACTAAGTCACAAAATACATCCAGTCTTGCGCCCATATGAATTGACTGTGTCTCAGTTCCTACATCATCTAGGATTAGATGTCTTGGTGAATTCTTGACCGCAGCAGCATAAACACGAGGACTATCATTATACATAGCTGATACTTCAGACATGGTAAACATATCAAAAGCCTTGCCTTCAGCTCTAACTAACCTAAGCATCTCAGACTTACCAATGCCCACAGTTCCCTGAAACAAAGATCCCTTACCTAGCTTATGCGGCCTGAAGTGAGACCGAACAATCATCTCACAAGCTACATCATGATAGTGCTTATTGGCTTTAGATCCTGCGATAGGTCTAATGCCTAGCTTCTTATGGATAACTACCTTAGCATTCCCTTTAAGTTCATCTAACTTTTCTTGGTTTATCTCTGAATTAACTTTCATTTACGTCTCCTGTTTTGTTGTTGTTGAAATGACAATACCTCACTTAAGAGGTACATCAAGACATTCACCTTACTATTATTGCTTTTACTTTATCTCTTAGTCCTTATACTCTACTTCAACTATACTAGAAATACTGCTAGCCATGGAGGCCTCAGCATCAACGAAACTAGCAGCCACTGGAGCGAATAAATGCTTCTGACCTCCATAAGCGGGCTTAGCCTTAAACTTACTGGCATTGTCTAGCCACTTACTAGCTAGTGCCTTTAGATCAACTGTAGCCCATCCAATAACCTTTGGAGTCTCTTCAGTAGAAGCATAGAAGTTAATGAACTTACCATACTCCTCATCAACCTTGACACTATCAATGTTCTTAGATTTGCCTAAGGTATAAAACTCATTTACAGCATCATCACGGAACAATTCAACTTTTGCACGAGTCGCATCAATACTAGCTCTCTTACCTTTAGTAGAATACTTGTCGGTCTTATTTGTTGACTCAACTACTACAGGAGCCTTAAGAAGATCTGATTCAGGAGTATACTTGTACCACTGATTCATTGCTGTACTAAACTGAATAACACTTCTAGTCTTAAGTGATACATTCTTATTCTTGCTACTAACAACACCATTAAGAAACTGATTGACTCTCTCTGGGTGATATACCTCATTAAGTCCCGTATCAGCTATTACTTTAATTGCATCAGCCTTAAATGCTTCAACATTGTCTAAATAGCTATCATTACCACGGAAGCCATCTTTGTATGTATTAACTAGAGTGCCCTTATTAGAGACCAAAGGGTAGTCTACTGACATCAGACACGCAAGAGGCATCTTAGCTCGATTTTTGACTATCTTGAAGCCATCTATAGTATGATCCTTGATTTCATATACAGGAGCAACAGTATCTTCTTTTCTTTTAGCGGAACTTTTCTTTTCTTCTATACCTTCAGTAGCGGAGAGATTTCTATTATTATCAGAAGGGATATCATCACTTACTGATCCACTCATTAGACTTAGTAGTTCGAGGTTACTATTCTGATCTACACCTTCATTATTGCTAGTATCATTAGAGTCCTTTTTATTAATATTTATATTAATAGTATTATTATCTTTATTACTATCTTTATATAACATATGGTACTCAGTTCCATATGATGTGGTACTCAGTTCCATATGGGTACCGTCATTAACACTGTCCTTTCTATCCTTATATTCAGTAATGGTCTTACCATCTATAATAGATTTACTCATTACCAGATCAGCGTAAATTGACTTATCTCCGAGATACTCAGCTTGTGATATACTGATGCGATTATCGACTATAGCTTGGTTTATGTGATACCAAGTAGTTCTATCGCTGCTGTTGGTGTGAAAGTGACCTGATATCATATGTCCGTCAAGTACTAGGGCTCTGGTGTATTTCTTGATTACATCTTCAGGAATCTCGCCGTTCATATCATGATATAGTTCGCTAGACTTCCTGAATACCCAGTGCACCCCGTGCTTCTTAGCCAGTCCACCCTTTCTATTATGCTGCTGCCAATAACATATGTGACTAAACAGAATAGCCTTTGGGTAGCTATTGAATCTATTCTTATCTTCCCAGTTAAATGAAACTGTGCTCATTTTATGCCTCCTTTTTGTATTGTAGCGTTCTATCAAGAGCATGATCTGCTCTGTGTCTAGAGCTCAGTAGGCTCTCGTTACTCAGCTTCTTTAGTGTTCGTTTAATTGTATCCGCCTTAACGATCCGCTTTAGAATCTTCTCGATATCTGTTGCAGTAAACCAAGTACTGCCATGTACATTGAAGTGTGCCTCGATTCCAGACATTATCACTGCTGTAGTAAGTCCGTGTTCTAGGCAATTATTAGTGTCTAACATTATCATATTGTCTCCTTAGCTATTGTTGTTGATGTCCCTATTATACTGCATTGGGGAATTTTGTCAAATGGTTGTGGTATCGTATTCCATATTTAATTAAAACAATACCCTCATCTAACTCACATTACGCAGGGGGTCGTGTAATTTCTGGCCTGAACCTAATTTCTTTTTGATGCGCCAATGGACAAATTTTGTCCAATCATATCTAATACCTATTAATCAAGTACTTACATAGGCTGTAAATCAGGCTTATACCTTCTATATACAAGATCCTGTAAATAGACACTACCATTTTGGTGGCACCTATATACACAATCCTGTAAATAGAGATATAAATTCACTCCACACCTTGACGATATCTGTTATACATATATTATAGGGGCATCTCAACAACGGGACAATACAATAACTAACAAGGAGAGTAAATAATGAATACAGGAAAGCCACATTGTGCCAGCCGTGAGATTGATCTAAATGTGGGTCTAATGAAAAAACATGGCTATAACGCTGCTGTGTTCTTGCAGCTCATATGTGAGAGTCAGATTAATAGAGGTAGCGATCAGCAATTATATGATCTAGGGCCTGATGGCGAATTAAGTAAGTCTACCAGTCCGTGGGTAGTCTTCGACTCAAAGGAGCACATAATCTGGGAGTGTTATGGTCTTTTCAGCCTCTCTAGCCTCAAGACGATACTTAAAGACCTAGAGTCCAAGGGAGTTATAATCGCAGGTAAGGTGGTGGCTCCAAGGCTTGGCAATAGAGCTAGGTGTGGATATATGCTTAGTAATGAGACGCTTAACGAGATAAACACAATAACTAATAAGGAGAATAAATAATGAGCGAAATGTATTCAGATGTAAATAGCTGCAACATTGGTTGTATCGAAGATATGAATAATAAACTATCTAGAGGAATGAGGTCACGAGGTGTCACTGAGTTCTCTATGGATGTAGATGGTGGGTATATTGAGATCTCAAGCGAAGAAGGGCTCTCTATTTGGGGCTCAGTTGGTGGCATTAATATAAATTCAGTGTTCCTTCAGTGTCTCGAATGTGAGCCAGAGCTATGGAGTCTGTTTCTCGCTAATATGGATGAGCTTTTAGCCCTCTTAGTAGAGATTGGGGATAAGAACCTAGAAGAGGCTTTAATGGCTGAAGGTGAGCTTAGTTCGGCCTGTAGTAAGATGAGCGATATTTTAGAAGGATAATTAATTTCAGCCCTTGAATTGATGTCAACAGGGGCTAATCTACTTACATCATCAACAACAAGGAGAAAAGCAATATGAGTACAGACAATAAAATCAGTAAGTTTTTGGCCAAGAGGATAGACACCCTAGAGTTCGATCTAGGTACTTATCGACAAGAGTCAGGAGTATTAGCAGATAAGGTCGATCAATACACTAACGAGACTGCGACAGCCAAGAATGAGTACGATAGACTACTTAAGATAAGAGATGAAGCTATTGGTGCACTTGATGAGATCAGGGCCTGCATCAATACACAGCAGGAGGAATTAGATGAAGCAAAGGAGATTGAGAAGTCATTGGCTAGTGTCAGAGCTCCAGAAGTGGGTCTATCTGTATTGGATTGCAGTAATGGCAGTGGAAGTTATCAAGTATATGCCCATGTCGAGAGCGATGAAGGAGAGGCTTTTTCTTTGTGGTATAATCCAGATCGTGATTGCTTTGTTGTTGAGTTAGACGGAGTGAGGCTTGGCGATATTGCTTCTGATAGATTGAGGGAAGTCAGTTGTAGTTGGAACTTAGGGCTCTGCATGGATGAGGTGGGTGTGATAGCAAAGAAGATAGTTGCTGCCTATTACGAGAAAGATAAAATAGCATCATCTAATGAACTGGATAACCTATAATATGTGGGATAACTATAAGCAATGTGTATTTTTCGGTGGAGGTCTGGATAGGGAGATCAGGCACGTAGATGTGAGTCGACAAACTTACTACCATGCGCTACCTCCAGATCTACTGGCGGTAAGAGAGGGCATAGTGGCTCCAAGTCTTTCTCTAGAGGATAATACTGAAACATATCGTCGTAGGTCATTTAAGGTGGATGGTATAGTTTATTATATATATGTCCATGGCGATGTGAGGGAGAGTGAAATACTTAAGTATTATATGGAGTAGACACAAAAAAGCCCAGTAGGAAAAGGGAGAAAACCTACTGAGCTTCATTATCTTAAATAAACCGAATGGGGACACAAGCGGCTTCAACAACAAGATCAATATAGGTTCAGTTAATAAACATACAATCATCCATTCCTTAAGAACTACAGTAAATGATAAGTTTTTACAAAGAAAGTCTTAAATAGGCCTTGTAAGTTATCTAACATCAGTTAATTTAATAAGGTAATCAACGCAAACAAACATAAGGAGAGACCATATGTCACAAGCACCACAAGTACCACAAGCACCACAGACACAACAACAAGCACCACAGCAAGTTGCTCCAGTACAGGCTCAGTTACCAGTACCTACTACAGTAGAGGGTTTATTAGTAAGCGCAGACTTTACTACTCAGATTCAGAAAGCGTTACCAGCTACATTTGACGCTGGCCGCTTTGCAGCATCCGCACAGACGCTAGTGGCTAAGATCCCCAAGTTAGCTAAGTGTTCGCTCCAGTCATTCCAGAAATCAATGTTAGACTGTGCTACATTAGGTTTATATCCTGATGGTCGCCTAGTCCACTTGCTTCCTTATGGTTCAACAGTACAGACTATCGTTGACTATAAGGGTTTAGTTAAATTGATGCTCAACTCTGGTAAAGTAAGTACAGTAAATGCTGAGGTAGTTTATGAGGCAGATCATTTTACTTATGAGAATGGCATTGTAGATCATAAAGTAGACTTCCGTGCTGAGTTACGTGGAGAAGGCCGAGGATTACCATTTGCAGCTTACTGTAAGATTGTAATGGTTGATGGATCAAGCCGCTATGAAGTAATGGGTCGTACTGAGATCCTTAAGGTCAAGGCATCATCTAAGTCATCATCTTCAGGCCCTTGGAAGACTTGGGAGATGGAGATGTGGAAGAAAACTGTTGTCCGTCGTGCATCTAAGTATCTCGATCTAACTTCTGATGGTAACATGGACTTACAGATTAAGCTACAGGAGCTAGAAGCGGCTGAATTTGAGACACAGGCTAAGCAATCAGCTTACGTATCAAACCAGATGGAAGATGGCGCTATCATTGATCAGATCGCAGCAATTATGCAGGAGAAAAGCTTGACTATGGCTGATCTTAACAACGCAATGTCCACTCAAGGTCATGAGCCAGTAGGTACATTGGCTAGCGTTCCAGCAGAATTACTTAATCAGTGCCTATCTTGGGCAACACGTAGATAATTAAAGCGGGGGCTTCGGCCTCCTAACAAAGGAGAGAAAATGAGTACAGATCATATATACAATGCAGAGAGATGGGTTCGTGATGAATTTGAGCAAGGTACACCAGAGTGGCATCAAGCTCGTATGCAGAAGGTTACGGGTTCTTGTGCAAGTAAGATAGCTACAGCTAAGCGAGGAAAGGCGTTTACTGCTACAGCTAAGACTTATATGGAGAAGATTATCAGTGATTGGCTAGCACCTAGCGTTATACCTGAAGAGCTAAAGGGAAAGGCTATTGAGTGGGGTAATACTCATGAACCTACA
>Ga0315334_10001509_pt1 | contig 14395 bp, 10 predicted proteins | sample M150034915metaG_FD_205555 | JGI IMG/M metagenome (GOLD analysis project Ga0315334, IMG submission 205555) | Ammonia-oxidizing marine archaeal communities from Monterey Bay, California, United States - M1 500m 34915 | ecosystem: Environmental > Aquatic > Marine > Intertidal zone | place: USA... | reverse complement strand
CGATATGGTCTCTGATTCGATTTGTATTTACCAATCCGCGCTCAGTATATTTTGTGGTAACATCCTTTGCAACTAAGATTGGCCGTCGGTCTCCAAGAAATGGTGAACTATACTCTTTTGCTATGCTAGGACGATTGTTTGGAATTTGTAAAAGGTCAGCGTACATTGCAGGAGGGAAAAGAGTTCCTGACATCAAAATAGAACCTTTTGTTTCTTCAAAAATATCTGAGCTAATAACACCAGGATCAAGTAAGAAACTGCGGACCCGTCCATCTTCACCAAGAATGTCGAAGACTAGAACCAGTGCCGGGTCGTCGAGAAATTGAAGGCAAACGTTTAGCATTGAGGCTAGGCGATTTGAAGCATTTTCCTTTTCTGTTTCAGCAATCGCTTCATCATGTTCTACACGAACTCTGAATAATTGTTGAATTAATGATTTCAGCATCTTGAAATTATTTGAGCGGTCAGCATCTATCGTTTCCATTAAAATATGATTGATTTCGTCGATAAAATCTCTCGTTGAAATTCGCAAATCATCTTTTTTTGTCAATTCTAACTCGCGTTGTTTTGCAGAATACCATTTTCGCATCTCTCGCATCAATCGCTCCATTTGGCGCTTAGCAGTTCGAATCCCATCAATATTCAAAGAGCCCTGATCCATGTCTAAATCCAATTGTTTAGCTTCTTTTTCTTTCTCGCCGAGAAATTCTTCTAGTTCCAGTTTTGAATCTCGAAAAATACTCATAGTCGCCCGTCGCTCCAGACCATTGCGAATTCGGTCGGGTAAATTATGTGCCTCGTCAATAATTAAAATTACATTTTCTAAATTGATCCCCATTGGTGCAAGAGAGTTAGTTCTAACATTTTCAATAAAGACGTGATTGTAATCACAAACAATCAAATCACAGGATTTCACAGCTGAACGTGCCGAAGCCCAAGCGCACATTTTACGATGTCGACTCTGACTGATGAGATCATCAACATGAGTTGGATAGGTCAGTATCATCTCGCGCAATTCTTCACGTCTCTCAACGCGGGAACCTTCGATGATATCCTCTTCACAATTGCATTTACCAGTCATTCGATCAACATATTCGCACATCGATTCTCTGCCGATAATATCGACTACTTTGACGTGAGAAATACCTTCTGATAATTGTGAATTAATTAAGCGAATCGTATCAACAACGATTCGATGCTGAGATTGCCGACCGGTCAAAAACATGATTTGGGTTTGCTCAGGTGAATTTCTTGAAATCTCAAGCACTGAAGCGAGTGCTGCCGCTGTTTTCCCAATTCCTGTTGGAGCAGCCGCAAGTAAAAATCCGCCTTCAGACAGTACTTGGATGCCATCAAGAATCATCTCTTTTTGCGTATCACGGAGGTGTTCGTGAGCAACGAATCCTCCTGTGTGCTCACTGACTCGCCCTTTCATAGATGTATACCTCGAATAGAACGACCAAGAAGATTGGCCTCAACGAAGCACGATAGCTTCCGAATCTCGACTGTCTAAAATAACCTTCAATGGCTTTTCGATTTGTATATGTCGAAGTGGTCCGAATTTAGTTTCAGGTTCGAAAGAATCTAGCCAATCCCAATCAACTAAATCATCATGCCCAATCGTTAGATAACCAATATTGAAACTGACAATATTTTGGAAAAAATGAGTTCCTTGACTCGGCTCGACATGAATATCCGACATCGGCACCTCAACAATTGCTTTAGCTCCCATTATCTGATTCCACTCAACTGGGATTCCTAATGATGGATCTGATGAACCCCATCGGCCAGGTCCGATAAGCAGATAGGGACGTTTCTGTTTACGTAAAATTGCATCGATAGCTTCAATTTCATCAACTAAATTCGTTGTTCTCATCCTATCGAGTTTACTTGGATTGACGTATACAACATCGCGAATATCATCGATTACCCCATTACCCAATGATTTGCTGCTGATTACTACTGCTGAATTTCGGTCGACTTCAGAAAGGTCGATATCGATGTCGACAGAATCATCCATCATCGTTCTCACCTGTAAAAGAGCGAATTTTCGTTTATTGGATTTTTCATCAATATTTACAGCAAATTCGATTTCAACCGGCGAGCCTAAATAACTCTCACAGGTTGAAAGAACATGGTGAAGAATCTCTGAGAGGGGGAATCTACCATGTTTGAGAATAGGTGCAAAAGTTACGAGGCGAGGGCCCCCAGTTACCATTATCGAGTCGACAATTCTGTCATCCGAGACCACGTAAGTTGATCCGACTAAGGATAGAACACCGTCGAGTTCTGCTATTTCAAGGCCATATTGTTCAAGGTTTTTCTCTTCATTCGAATAAACTTCACCATCTTCTTCGATCATTGGTATCGCGTAGAAATTCCTTTGTGAACTCTCCAAAATAGCTTCAGTGCTATGAAATTGATGAATACGCTTCGGCTGACCGGGGCTATATCGCAGACATTTACCCCCCATCGCGACTTGCCTGCCGAGGCCGATACAAATCGCAGCCATTCCATCTTCGGATTCTAGTGGTGCTACTGGGTAGTGATTGTGGCTGCGAGCGGCACCCGAAATATGTGGATAAAATCTACCATTGACTTCATTTCCAACCAATTCTTGAACGACCACTGCCATCTGTTCGTCTTCTATTGAATTTGGTGTGGCGCTGACATAGGCTTTTGCACCGCGGTGATAGGTCGAAGCGTAAACTAATTTTATCGCTTCAAGCAATCGCCGTAATCTTACTGAAAGATCTGGGTGGTCATTAGCCAACATATGGGTCGCATATACTCCGGCGAATGGTTGGTGACTCGCATCTTCGAGAAGGGAAGATGATCTGACAGCAAGCGGCCAGGATGTGTACTCCAGCATAACTGACAAATCTTCGATTAAATCCTCAGAAAATGAACTCGCTTTGAATGCAGCATCAACATCATCATCGCTTTCATTTTCATGAATGAATTTGTCCAAATTATTTTTCATAATGAATTCATTGAATACTTCAGTTCCAATCACTACCGATTTTGGAACGATGAAATCGACATCAGGAAAAGCAGAATCTAAACCTATATCTGGCATTTTTGTGAAGAAAAATGCTAAACCTCGTCCTTTTCCTCCTAAACTACCCTTGCCGATTCGGAGGAAATCAGAGTTGTTCCCGGTTTTTTCGTGATCCTGAATCGTCCGTGTGTGAACCAAATTCAAGTGTAATTCGACTAGATCGGCAATATGTTGTCGAGCCTCTTCTAGTGTGTCAAAATCATCTAGTGTCAAGGGTCGCATTTGAGCGGCTAAGGTAAATTCTGTTCTCGTCCTTAACCAGTGAGAAAAATGGTTTCGGTTAGCATGATATGTGACTGATTCGATTGGTGCTTCACGTAGACATTCGATAAATTCGGCCAACGTCGAAGCACGAGCAACTTCTTCGCCTTCGATTGAGCGAAATATAAAATCGCCAAATCCCATTTTTTCGACCATAAATTCTGCAATTCTTTTGTACAGTGCTGTATCTTCTTTGTGGAGAAACCGAACGCCGAGCGATTCAGCATCTTCTTTTAATTCAAGATTTTTTGATTGAAATAAAATTGGAGTATTGCTGTGCCTAGATTGAATGAATTTGACTAATTCTAGGCCAGCAGAGTCTCGGTTACCACCTAGATTTGGGAATTTCCCATCAGTGAAAACACCAATGATATTGTTGTGATAACGATCTATAATTGAGCGAGCGGATTGCATATCCGTTGCGAGTAGAATTTTCGCACGAGCCCGAAGCCGCAGGAGTTTTTCGTCAAGGTTCCCTCCTTCGCCCATTAGGCGAGTGGTTTGTTTTACGAGTTGAGTGTAGAGTAGTGGCAAATATGCCGAATAGAAACGCCGACTATCTTCCACCAACAATATCACTTGCACATCAGCATCGCTCACATCATATGCAACATTTTTTTCATCTTCTATCAGTTTGCAAATAGACAATAGTATTCTGCTATCTCCAGTCCAAACAAAGATCAGGTCGATTCCGTCACCAGCATGAAGTGTGGCCAATTCACGGGTGTTATGACTTAGTAATATTACCGGCAGGTCGGTGATAATTGACTTTACTTCACGGCCAAAGGCATTGACATCCATCGAACCAACTCGGGCCATGGTAATGACGAGGTCGAATTGCCTTTCGCGAATAAGTTGGAGTGCATCTCTGGCTTCCCGGCTGTGTATGATTCGCGGAGATTGTGAAAGGTTCAATTCGGCATATTCTTGCCTCATAATCTCCGCGAGGTAGCCCGATTCTTCGAGTAGATAATAATCGAAAGGACTGGCGACGAGAAGCACATCTCGAATTCGAAAAGGTGTCAGTCTTTCGAAGCGAGACCAATCGGACATGTCCTTCGCCATGGTGTCCGATTCGGGTCATTAGCCATGAAAGTTCAGACAGCGGCATTAGGGGGTGTCCCGCGCGAAACACGCGGGACAGTGTGTGTGTTTGAAATTCAAAGTAATTTTTCTCGGCCAGTTTCACGCGTTTTTCCACGGTTTCCTTGAGGTGTGTCTTTCGCATCATAACCAATTGCATTGGTCAGTTTTGCCCGGCCACGAAGTCCGGAAAAACCAATCAAAATTCTGGCACGGCCAGAGTGATTGTGGGTGAGGGGGCGTTGTTGACGCCCCCCCACGTTTTTGTGCATCCCATCCTCGCTCAATCTCTCACCTCTGAGCGTTCGAATTATCATTGTCAAATCGCGCCTGGAGTTCATCCATGCGTTTTCGGAGCAAACGGTTGACAGTTTCACCATCAATCGCTTCACGTTGAATATAATCTCGAGCAGCATAGCGTAATACAACATCAGGTGTTTCTGCTCGAATCTTACAAAAATCATGCATCAAAACGGTCAAATCAGGGCCTAAATTTACCTCGACCCGATCTCCCATTGAAGGCAATGGTTCGTTGAGGAATTGACGTACTGCGGAGCGAATCACATCCGATCGATTCCGCATGCCGTCTAATCCGACGCGCTGATCTAATGCCAAGAGATGGTCTTCTGGAATTCGTAGCGAGACCATTGGACTTGGACCACTCATGATGCTTCCTCAGGCTCAGCAGATAGCGGTCAGCATATGAATGTATTGCAAATGAAATGCAATTGAAATACAAATTACCTTATTTGAGTTGCTAAATTTGACAAAATACCTATGTTTGCATTTATCTGTATTTTTTTAAATTTCAACATGAGTCCGACTTTTTTTCGATAGAGCGATTCAAGACGGTTGAGCAAGTCGGACTCGCACGGGTATTGGGATGAAGGTCATCAACGACGCAATTCATGGCCAGTTTAGACTGAACGGTGTCCGCGAAGAATTGCTTAATACACCTGAAATGAACAAACTCAGCCACATCAAGCAACTCGGCTTGGCGCACCTAGTTTTCCCAGGTGCGCATCACACTCGCTTTGAACATTCATTGGGCGTTTCTCATCTCGGTGGATTGATGTCTGATTCTATCGGTTTGAGTGATTACGAGAAAACTACCGTGCAAGTTGCTGGAATGCTACATGATGTCGGCCATGGGCCGTATTCTCACACGCTCGAGCATATTCTGCACGAGCGTGGTGGAATGGATCACATGTCGATTACAGAGGGTATTATTCTTGGCGATTATGATGTTTTGCGCGATGGCGAAGAAAGTTCAATCATCAACCGACGTAGAATACCTGATATTTTGGAGTCCCATGGGCTGGATCCGGAAGAAGTAGCGGGATTGATTCGTGGTCCGGGTGCTGGTGGAACTGAGCGCTCACTCTTACAATGGACTGAAGGAAAGCAAGATTTCGTTGACCAAGATTACACACTCGCTCATTTAGTACATGGACCGGTCGATTGTGATCAACTTGATTACTTACTACGTGATTCGCATTTTACTGGTGTAAAGCATGGTGTTGTCGATCATTTACGCCTTATTGAATGTCTTGAACGCCACAGCGGTGATGTGGCGGTCGAAGAACGGGGACTTCCAGCTCTTGAAGGAATGTTGGTTGCCCGAGGACTGATGTATTCTGCAGTTTATTTCCATCGAGTAACTCGTGTGACCGAAGTGATGCTTTCTCGTGCTGTCGAGCGCAGTGAGGATAATCTTCCCGATGCAGTCGATCTTCAGCGTCGAGTCGACGCTGAGATATGGGGTGCATTATACAATGCTGGTGATTATGCAAAGGATATGATGCGCCGATTAAAATATCGTCAAATGTTCAAAGTCGCTGCCAGTAGACGGCGCTCGGATTTATCTGAAAATGTAATCAAGCGACTTGTCGAACTCGCTACTAATGCTGCCAAACGCCGTGAATTTGAAGACGAAATTGCAATTCGAGCAGGTTTGCCAGAAGGATATGTTGCTGTCGATGTTCCATCTGAGAAATTATTGTTATCCGAGCCGAGGATGTCTGCTGTTGATATTCGAATAATCGGCAATGATGGCAAGACGCGTTGGTTCAGAGAACACACACCATTAGCTGAAGCATTGCGTACACGTCAAGTTTCTCAAGATGTTGCTTATGTTATGACTTTGCCGAGCCATACTGATGTCGTTGCACGGCTCGCTGAAGAACATCTATTCAATTGATTTTTCAGCCCCCTAGGGGCTGCTAACAATGAATAAGACAAGGATACTAATTCAAAAGGGGGTTATCGGTCGTTAGCACGCCCGAATCTATGTGATATTCGGTTAACCTTGGTGATTCCCATGGACAATACAATGAAAGAAGTATACGACAGCGTTATCGCTCGAGACCCTAATCAGCCAGAATTTCACCAAGCGGTCGAGGAAGTTCTCGATAGTTTAGGACCTGTGATTCAAGCGCATCCTGAATATCTTCCAGTAGTGCGCTCAATTGTAGAGGCAGAGAGAATCATCCAATTCCGAGTTCCTTGGTGGGATGATGATGGAAATTTGCATGTTAACCGCGGATTCCGAATTCAGATGAATTCAGCGATTGGTCCTTACAAGGGTGGACTTCGATTTCACCCATCCGTCAACCAATCGATTCTCAAGTTCCTCGCATTTGAGCAGGTGTTCAAGAATAGCCTAACTGGATTACCGATGGGCGGCGGAAAAGGCGGCTCTGATTTCGATCCAAAAGGCAAGTCTGATTCTGAAGTTATGCGTTTTTGTCAATCATTCATGATGGAACTTTGGCGTCATATCGGCGCCGACCTAGATGTTCCTGCTGGAGACATTGGTGTTGGTGGACGAGAAATCGGATACCTCTTCGGTATGTACAAGAAACTAGCAAACGAGTTTGTTGGAATTTTAACCGGCAAGGGCCGCTCCTATGGTGGTTCTCTTGTTCGCCCAGAAGCTACCGGATACGGATTGGTTTATTTCGCTCGAGAGATGCTTGCGACAACCAATAAATCCTTTGAAGGCGCAGTATGCTCGGTTAGTGGTAGTGGAAACGTAGCACAATTCGCGGTGGAGAAGGTTCTCGAACTTGGTGGCAAGGTCGTGACAATGTCCGATTCATCAGGATGGATTCACGATCCTGCTGGTATCGACCGCGAGAAGTTAGATTGGATAATGGATTTGAAGAATAACCGTCGCGGCCGAATCAGCGAATACGCAGATCACTTTGACGGAGCAATATTCACTAAGTCTCAACCTGAACCTGCTTCAAACGGACTTTGGGGAGTGGATGTTGATGTTGCACTTCCCTGCGCAACGCAGAATGAAATCAATGAGGAAGAGGCAAAGATGCTCGTCTCAAACACGGTAATTGCCGTTGCAGAAGGCGCAAACATGCCTTGCACACCTGAGGCTGTAGAAGTCTTCCAATCGAACGGTGTCTTGTTCGCTCCTGGAAAGGCATCGAATGCTGGCGGAGTTGCAACTTCTGGATTAGAGATGTCACAAAATAGTCTACGAATGAGCTGGACTCGGGAAGAAGTCGATGCTCATCTCCATAGAATTATGGTTAATATTCACAAAAACGCATACGATACCGCTGAGAAATACGGCATGCCAGGAAATTACGTTGCCGGCGCAAACATTGCTGGATTCCTCAAGGTTGCAGATGCAATGACTGCCCAAGGTCTTCTTTGAAATTGAAACCAATGTTTGCTTCGAGGAACTTAATGCTCCTCGTTAATCGAAGAAAGGAATTTTTGCATTCTCTCTGTTTTAGGATTTTGAATAATCGAAGAGGGTCCTTCTTCAGCGACTAAACCTTCATCCATGTAGATGATACGATCGGCAACATCGCGGGCAAAATTAATCTCATGTGTGACGATAACCATCGTCATACCTTCGTCAGCAAGCCCGCGAATCGTTTGCAAAACCGAGCCGATTAATTCTGGGTCGAGCGCACTTGTCGGCTCGTCGAACAAAATCACTTCGGGTTTCATCGCCAGCGCTCTGGCAATCGCGACACGCTGCATCTGGCCTCCAGATAGATTGCCTGGATAAGCATGAATTCGGTCGAGCATGTCGACTCGGCCGAGAACTTGATGAGCGATTTCATTCGCATCTTCCACACTCATTCCACGTACTTTTCTCAAACCAAGAGTTATGTTTTCAAGAACCCGCAGATGAGCGAATAATTCGAATGATTGGAAGACCATTCCTATCCGTGATCGGATGTCATTAACATCAGCATAAGGTGTATTGATCTGCTCACCACCGAGTTTAACAACACCTGCAGTCGGCTCAATCAATCGATTAATGCAGCGTAAAACAGTCGATTTACCAGAACCAGACGAGCCGATAATTGCGACCGATTCTCCTCGATTGACATCGAATGACACGCCGCGAACTGCGTGAACCCCGCCAACATACATTTTCTCAAGGTCGGCGATACTCAATACGACTTCACTCATTCAAGCACCTCCGGAAATGCCGAGTCCAGGAATTCGTGTTTTATCTTCTAGCCAGCGCAGGATTAGGGCGAGAGTCCATGTGACTACAAAGTAAGAAACCATGACCATCCCCCACGTCCAAAATATCTGAAACGTGATTGCGATAATCAACTTGCCTTGCCTAGTTAATTCGGTATATGCGATTACCATCGCCAAAGAAGAATTCAGCACTAAATTCACCATCTCGTTGCCGAGTGGTGGGATACAAATTCGAATCGCTTGTGGTAGAACCACTTGATTCATAGTTCCCATATAGGTCAGGCCAATGCTTCGACCAGCCTCCATTTGGCCTGAAGGGATTGCTGCGATGGCGCCTCGAATGGTTTCACATTGGTAGGCGCCTGAATTCAGGCCAAGCGCAAAAATCGCGCTCAAAAACGCTCGGTCTGAGAAAACAAATTCATGAGTTTTCGAAATTATTGTTGGAGCGTCAGACGCATAGATTCCGTATTCAATGAATAAATCAATTCCGCCACTTAGAATATATAATTCAGTAAATAAATCTGTACCAGCTCCCTGAATATGTTTGCCGATTTGTAATCCGAAGTGGACAAACATGAATTGTACTATCAATGGAGTATTGCGGAAGAAGTCAGTGTATAGGGTTGCAATGCTTGCCAACGGTCGAATTCCCCAAGGGTTCAGTTTGAATCCATATGAGAATTCATGTTTCTTAAATTGCCCTTTGAAGGTGATAAATAATAATCCAAGGTAAATCAGGGCAATTCCCAATAAGAAATTAAAGAATGCATCAGGATCTCCGACCGGAGCGAAGATGTATTCGATTCCAGTCAGGCCCAAACTTCTGAAATCAGAAATTGATTCCCAGAATTTAACGACCCCCCCTCCCATTGCAAATTCTGAAAATGGTAAACCTACAAGGATTGACACTCCGAGGGCTCGAATCAAATTTATCCTATATTTTTCAGGAATTTGATAGCCAGAAGATTGTCGATTTTCAGCGAATGCTTCTGCAATCACTCGATTGTCGTATTTTCGACTCACCAACCATGATATTAAGGTGATAATTAGAGCGAAAAAAAGTCCACTTGATAGGTTTCCGAGCACTTTTCCTCCGATTGAATAGACAGGGATGAATACCCAGAAAAAGTATAGTGCTCGGCCGAGATTCCCTTCGATTATTTGCTTCAAAGTCGTTGGTGCAGTTTTACACATCGCTAGAGTTACACCAATGAAGAAACCTAGTAATATTCCAAATCCAACAATTTTTACAGTTGCTTTCAATCCCTGCCAGAGATTGTCTTTAGAGAAATCGACAAATTCATTGAACTGAGATAGATCAATTATTTCAAAGCCTACTGCTAGATCTTCGCCAGCATTTTCTGTCCAGAGAATGGTTCCTTCCTCGCCGATAATTACTCCTTGAAATGCATCTCTCATTGCGATATCATTTATTGAAAAATCATTTGGAACAGGCAGTAATTGTGGATTAATTATATTTCCACCATCTTTACTCAAAGCGACGTATCCTGATGGTCCAGCAACGATGAATTTTGTTGTACCCAACACTTCCATCGAACTTATTTGTCGCTGAAGTGTAGTATTCCTATCTTCAGATTCGATTTCAACTAATAACCAATTATAGCCAACTGCTGTAGTCAACCCTTCTTGGGTAGACTTCAATATTTGTCCTTCAGATGTAATAGCATATCCCCTATTAGCTATGTAATAATCGATTGAAATAATTGTTGAATCAGTCAATCCTTCAGGTGTATTTCTTTCTTCCCAATTCAATCCTCCATCTTCAGATCCGAAAATTCGACCTTCATCAGCGGCAATTAATCCTCGCTCACCTTCAAAATCGACATCATTGAAATCTATTGATAACCCAAATGTTCGATCGAGCCAATTACCATTCTCGAGAATCCAAATCGCACCATTTTCTCCTACTGCGACTACCACACCTTCGCCGGTAATTGCTACACCGAGCAAATCGGTTGAGGTGGGTGTTATGTATGAAGTCCAAGTATTGGATTCGGCGCTCTTCAGAACTACGGTTCCCGCCGAACCAGCAGCGACGACGATGTTATCGTTCGAATCACTTGTCCAAAGGTCGGAAGTCGTTGGCGATTCGCTCGATTCCCAAGTCTGCATGTCAGAGCTGTTGAGAATAATCCCACCTTCACCGAAAACCCAGATGATTCCATCTGAATCTGCAGTGGCGGTTAGCAAATCAGATTCAACGCCACTATCTGCAATTGACCAACTGCTTTCATAGCCCTCTCCTAAAATTGGTGTGAGGAAGATAAAAATAATAGCAGAAGAGATAATTATCATTCTAGAAGAAGTTGGAACTTCAGACCAAGAAAAGATTCGATTTGTTCGCTTATTCAAACCAAATCCTCATGCTTTCGGGTTCACTATCAAATATAGTATGGTCGTCAGTAATATCTCATAGATTTCAATAATATATTTCAATGTTTGTTGGAAAAATTATCCATACACCATTACCTCGCCTGAATTAACTAACCATAATTCTAAGTTACAATCCACCGGCATCAATAGCATGAGGGGTGCTGAATCTACTTCGGTTCTTCTCCTCATCCTCGTAATACTGGCCGCGGTTGTGCCCGTTCAAGCCGGTACTGGAGAATACTCAATTGGAGTAATCGAAGGAACACCAGCGGTATATTATATGCATGATTATAACCATCTTGACGAAGTCACTTATCTGAATGATGGGATGGCTATTAGAGGCTTGATAAATGGAGAAATTGATTTCCTTATTGCTGATCATTTAGTTCTAGCGGATATAACTGGAAATTTTGATTATAATGAAATGAGTATTTTGGGTGGTGTCGGTGAAAGTTGGAAAGCAGTTCCAGTCGTTCGTTCAGATAGTACTGAAGATTATGGCAACATCGAGTTATTACAGGCGGTGAATGCAGCGATTGCAGAAATTTATCAGTCAGGGGAATATGATATATTATACTCAACCTGGTTTACAGATATGAGCAATATTGAGGAATTTGATTACATCGCTTCACTAAATGATGGTTGGCCTACTGTATCTTCAGGAGGCCGGCTCGAAAAAATTCTGAATCATGATAAGGAATTTTTGGCTTGCACATATGACCAGAGCAATGGTCTTAGTAGTACTGACGATGAAGGTAATATTATTGGTTTCGAAATTGATTTGGTTGAATCTATTTCGAAAAAAATCGCTGAACATTACGGGTTCGATTTCGGATTTAGAATAATCGAGAATTTCGAAAAAATCGGTGTGGTAAACGAATTATTGAATGAAGAGAATTGTGACTTTGGATTGGCTGGATTTATTTCTGGTGAGGCGATAACGAATGGCCTACATCCAGGGATTCCATATTATACTGGCGGGATGGTAATTGCGGCATCTATGCAATCGCCGAATGTCGAGAGCATTTCCTCAATTTTTGAGACACCTATTATCGAGGATGCAGATGGTATTGATTTACGTATAATTCTCATCGGAATATTAGCGATTTTTATTGTTTTCAGATTACGTGTAAATCCAATATAATTGCTGTTCTTTCATCAGAAATCTTCATCGTCATTATCTGCTTGAGAAACAACATGGCGGAGATGATTTATCACGGCAAGGTCAAACAAGTTTGGAGCACCGAAGACCCAGATATCATTGAATTTCGATATACTGATCAAATCAGTGTTTTCGATCAAATAATTCCAAGTTTAGTTCCGAGAAAGGGCGAATCACTCAATCGTGCTTCTTGTCATTGGTTCAAATTGGTCGAAGATGAGAACATATGTGAAACTCATGTCATCGAAATGAACGCTCCTGATCGTGTCAGAGCTCGGCGTTTCGATGTCGTAAAAGAACCAGGAGCAATATCTAGTGATCGTGAGAACGTTTTTGTTCCCTTGGAAGTAATTTGTAGGCATTATCTCGCTGGTTCAGGCTGGCGTAGGTATGCACGCGGCGATGTATCGGCTGAAGAATTTGGTTTTGCATCTGGAACAGTATTACAAGAAGGTGCTAAATTACCTTCACCATACCTTGAAGTTTCGACAAAATTCGAGAAATTCGACCGTTTGTTAGATAGAACTGAGGCCTTAGAAATTTCCAATTTAACTGAAGATGAGTTTGATTCAATTCTAGAAATCGTTGTAAAGGTTGATGAAATTATTCAGAGAGAGGTTAGTAAGAGTGGATTGATTCATGTCGATGGTAAGAAAGAATTTGCTTTAGGAAAAGATCGAACACCGGTTTTAGTCGATTCTTTTGGAACTCTCGATGAAGATCGATGGTGGGATGCCGAATTATATGCGAAGGGCGAGATTGTGCAATTATCGAAGGAATTTGTTCGTGAGCACTATTTAGGAACTGGCCACCACGCTGAACTTCGTGATGCTCGAAATAATGGGACGGCAGAACCTCCAATTCCAGCTCTTCCACAGGAGGTCATCGACCAAACAGCTAATCTATATGCGGATATGTTTACACGATTGACCGGTGAAAATTTTTGAGGTGACTTTTTGGGTACTCATGAGTATGAGGAAGATTCTCGAAATTCTGATATATGGATTTCGATAAATGGTGTTTTACATCGTCGAGCCGATGCAAAGATTTCTGTTTTTGATGCTGGATTTTTACTTGGTGATGGGGTTTGGGAAGCATTTCGTTTACATCGAGGCAAATTGGTTTTTCTCGATGACCACTTACAGCGTTTATTTCATGGCGCTCGGGTAATTTCTCTCGATATAGGTCGGACTAAGGATGAGTTAGTTGATGAAATAGAGCGTGTGATTGAAGCCAATGAAATGGTAGATGATGTTCACATTAGATTAATTGTAAGCCGCGGACTGAAACCGACTCCATATCAGGCACCTTGGGTAATTTCCAGTGAGCCAACATTAGTAATTATTCCCGAATATAAGAGAGCAAATTCCGACCGGGCATTGAATGGAATTAGATTAGTATCTGTCGATGTTATTCGTGGACCACAAAACGTGCAAGATCCGCGAATCAACAGTCTATCAAAACATAATTGCATCGCCGCCTGTGTCGATGCAAATCGCAAAGGCGGCGATGAAGGTTTGATGTTAGATCCGAATGGAAATGTAGCAACTTGCAATTCCACCCATTTCTTCATTGTCACGAATGGCGAGGTTTGGACCTCGACCGGTGAGTATTGTCTCGATGGCATAACTCGTCAAAAAATCCTTGATATCTGTGCCGACAAAGGCATTCCTCATTATGAGCGAGATTTCACTATCGAAGATGTTCATAATGCCAATGAAGCATTCGTGACCGGAACCTTTGCTGGCTTAACCCCCGTAATCGAGTTCGATGGTAAGTTGATGAGCCAAGGTAGGCGCGGTGAAATGGTGGAGCGCTTGCAAAATTTCTATATCGAATTAATAAGGAGTGAATCGAGTGACTAACCCTATCCGCATTGCTATGTGGTCTGGTCCGCGAAATATTTCCACCGCTATGATGTATTCCTTTGATAATCGCGATGACACAATCGCTATAGATGAGCC
>Ga0315334_10001508_pt1 | contig 14401 bp, 8 predicted proteins | sample M150034915metaG_FD_205555 | JGI IMG/M metagenome (GOLD analysis project Ga0315334, IMG submission 205555) | Ammonia-oxidizing marine archaeal communities from Monterey Bay, California, United States - M1 500m 34915 | ecosystem: Environmental > Aquatic > Marine > Intertidal zone | place: USA... | reverse complement strand
TCCTTGGCACTCGAACCCTTCCCAAATGGAGTAATCGGAATCTGCGTGAAGTCCATCGAGGGTGATTGTTCTTTTCATATCTGGGTCAAATAACACGATGTCTGCGTCGCTTCCTGTTGCAATGGCTCCCTTTTGAGGATACATACCGAGAATCTTGGCGGCGTTTGTAGAGGTGATGTTTGCGAAATGCTCAATCGAGATTCGGCCCGTTGAGACAAATTTCGTGTAAATGACGGGCAACCTGGTTTCGATTCCGTTGTGGCCCCCGCAAACTGTCTCAATGGTGTTGCCCGAAAGCTTTACGTCCTTATAGGTAGTGTATTCGTCTGTGGCCGTAGTGCTTAGCGTCCCGTTGATCAGAGCCTCTTGGAGCTCGTGTCGGTCCGAAGCATGTTTGATGGCTGGGTAGGTATGGATGGCAGTTCCCTCAGGCTCTCGATAATGTTCATGGGTGAAATGCAGGTAGTTGTGGAGCGTCTCGCCGTAGACAGGTAATTGATTATTGCGGGCGTCTGCTATAGCGAAGGCTCCCTCCTTTGCCGTAGTGTGGACGAAGTATATGCCAGTCTCGGTGTGCTCCGAGAGACGGATGATCTTTCGAAACGAAATGTCCTCGGAGACGTTGTTGTGTGCTAGGTGCAGATTGTATCCCTGGTCTCGTCCCTCGCGAATAAGTTTGGCTTCCATATACTTGACCATGTCGTCGTCCTCGGCGTGGACGGCCATGATACCACCGTTGATACCCACAGCTTCGAAGATCGCCCAGAGGTGCCCGTATGGGACTTTGGATCCGAAAGTCGTGAAAACCTTGAAGCTGGCTACTCCAGATTCGATAGCCTCTCTGATCTCTTCAACGGTATTGGTGGGGACCTCCCCTGCGAGCGTGAAATGAAAAGCGAAGTCGGTATACGAGTGACCAGCAAATACACTACGCCGGGCATCTAACCTCTTCATGATTGAGTTATCTGACTGGTCGCGGTTTTCGGTTCCTTCCATCCCACCCGCAAAATCTATATATGTTGTGACACCTCCGTGAGCTGCAGCCCTGCTCGCGGCTTCTGGAGACTGTGTCATGACCCCACGACGCCCTGCCCATGCTTCAGAGACGCGGGTTGCAATGTGAGTGTGTGGTTCAATGCCACCGGGGAAAACGTACTTGCCGGTAGCGTCTATGGACGTTTGGAATTCATCGGAAATTGCATCTCGAGCAGCAACCAACACAATTTTCTCACCTTGAATCCCAATATCAAACTGGCCAACCCCGCTGGGGGTGACGACCGTTCCGCCATGTATTACCAGATCTAACATGACTCTTCCTCCTTATATTCTTTGAACCCCAAATCTATCTAATTCGTTTGATAATCCACTCATGAGATCCTCTACATAGCATGAGTATTTTCAACTCCACAATCGTTTCGTGGTATGTGGTTTTATAGATTCTAATCCTAAATAATTACCTTAGCGTTTCTGAGTTCAAGGATATCTGCTTGAGATAGACCTCCGAGAGTCGAGAAAATTTCGTCGGAATGTTCGCTGTATAACGGAGCTCGAGTGACCTTGACGGACGAAGCAGACAGACGCACAGGGGATCCGATCATCGGATAGGTGTCACGGGTCGGGTGCTTAATTTCGGTGATTGTCTCACGCTCTCTCAGGTGGGGGTCGGCCATAACTTCTGATGTGTCAAAGACAGCTCCACAAGGAACCCCTGCTGCCGCGAAGGCAGACATGACAGTCCGTTTATCTCTCTGGGCGATCCACTTCTCTATGATTTTCCCTAATTCCTCGGCGTTGGCAGTCCGAGATTCGGGCGTTGAGAATCGTTTATCCTCAATGAGGTCTGAACGACCCATAGCACCCATCGCCAGCGGAAACATGCCCGGGTTATCTGGCGGTAACATCAAATAGACATAATCGTTTGGTCCTCCTGGAGTACATACGAATAGCCCCCCAACGGAACCAGGCCTACGCCCCTCGTGGCTGGTCTGGCGTGGTTCTGCGGAGCCATCTGTCAGTGTTCCAGTGAACCGGACACGAGTTAGATTCAAAACAGCCTCTTGCATAGCCACTTCAACCAATTGGCCTTCATTAGATACGTTGCGTTGCACCAAGGCAGCAAGGATACCTATGACTGCGTGCATTCCAGTACCCGAATCCCCCACATTGGCTCCAAGCATCGCCGGAGGCCGATCATCGAACCCTGTACAACTCAGTGCTCCACTGGTGGCCTGCGCTACAGGTTCAAAACATTTGTAGTCGGAGTAAGGTCCGTAGGATCCAAAGCCCTTGACCGCAGCATAAATTAGTCTAGGATTTATTGTCTTAAGATCCTCATACCCCAGACCAAGCCTATCCATCGCCCCTGGACCGCGATTCTCTGCCATGATGTCCGCGTCCTTGATCAGCGTCTTGAACAATTCTTTCCCTTTGGGGTCACGAAGGTTAAGCGTCGTGCTTTTCTTGTTATTGTTTAAAAGCAGAAAAAAATAACTGTCTAAGTTCGGGTCGTCACGCCTCAGCCATCTGGCGCGATCCCCTATGCCGTCTGCCATCTCAACCTTGATTACCTCAGCACCTAGCCACGCAAGCATCTGGGTGCAAGAAGGCCCGGCTTGGTCGTGAGTCATGTCTATTACTCTGATGCCCTCGAGAGCTTTTCCCATTATTTTCCTCCCTCGCTAATTGTCTTTCCAAAAAATGAGATTCTCAACCTCGTGAAGCTTCTCCTAATTAAGCATATTCGAAACATGGAATCTCTTCGTAATCGTGAACGATAATATCTTTTTTTTCGAACCTATGACAGCCGTCGGTAGGAAAAGAACCTAATACCGGGAGAAAATTCATCAGTCGTTACTGCTCCGCCCACTCTGTTAAGACGTTCGAGAACCACTACATAACAATATAAAGGTGCCGCCCAACCCAATCCGGTTCATATCTGCCGGCATTTTGCCGACCAGATTCCTGACACGGACTGATAGCAGACAGAAAATGAGAGACATTCAACCCTCTAATAGCGTATTGTTAGTCACGAAATGGCATGAACTGCTAGATCACGGAATATGTGTGTACAACTTAAAATCCGCTTCTTGGTAACAGAGTGGGGGTTCGAGTCCCTTCCTCGGCACCACTTTTTCGCACCCCTACCCTAGTCTTTGTGGGCCCCTTTGTACCTCCTTTGTTGAAGTGCTAGCCTTCTATCACTCTTTCTATTTGGTCGACGCATTTGAAGAAACACTGACATTCGACGCCAGATTGACGCAATTGAAAACCAAATAGGAGGAAGATTATGTTGTTTCACGTAACTGTCGACCATACCGCAGAAAGTTGTCCTCTTGTAAACAATTCTCCTGTAAACTGCCGGAGTAGGAAGGTAATAGCCTGTTTTTTTGGTGGCAACTTTCGAGGAGGCTTCAATTGGGAATTACTCTGATACATGGAAAGTACGTAATTAGCGAGATCACCGGTCCAAATTCAGCAGTTGTTTTATCAGATGGTGCTGTTTGCCAGCGTGACGGCGAGATAATAGATGTTGGGCAGTATGAAGAGCTTAGAGATCGGTATCAATACGATGAAATAATCGGCTCGAACAGTTTTGTAGTGATGCCAGGGTTAGTCAATGACCATTCTCACGTTGGCTTAACACCATTTCAGCATGGAGCTCCCGACTTACCACTAGAGCTGTGGGGGTTTTCCCGGATGCGTGCAAAAGATGTGGATCCGTATTTAGATCATCTTTATGGGGCTGCTCTCATGATCAAGTCAGGAACCACAACGGTACAAGCTCTACATTTGCCGGCAAAAGGAAAAGGGCCCTTCGATCTTGAAAACTCAGAAAAAGTAATTCAAGCGTATCGAGAATCAGGGATGCGGGTTTCGTATGCTCCTATGTTGGCTAACAAAGATTCCCTGCTAGTAGGCGGTCGAGGCGGAGAGGAGGAGTTCGCTGCTGATCTACCTGAAGACTTATCCAGACGATTCAAGGAACTTACTGCTCCATCTTATCTACCGGCTGAAGAAATAACCGCCATGGTGGAGGATCTTTACGTAAAATATTATGAGAGACCTGAGGAAAAAATTCGTGTAACAGTGGCACCTAGCAATGTTCATCGGTGCACTGACAATTTGCTTGTTGGACTGCGTGACCTCGCTTCAAAGTACGAAACTGGAATTCATATTCATCTCCAAGAGACGATATATCAGAAGTTGTATGGACTGCGCACCTGGAATAAAACGCCACTTCAACATCTTAAGGATCTCGATTTTTTGGGATCAGACGTAGTCTGTGGTCATGGCGTGTGGGTTACTGATGAAGATATTGAAACAATGGCTTCTCACAGGGTGTCTTTGTGTCACAATGCTAGCTCTAATCTGAGGCTGAAGTCAGGGATAGCCCCGGTGAATTATTTTCTCGACAAGGGTTTAAGAATTGCTCTTGGTAGCGACGAGGCAGGCCTTAACGATGATAAAGACATGGTGCAGGAGATGCGACTTGCTCTCAACATTCATAGAGTTCCAGGAGTGGGCAAAACTTCGCCGACGGCACACCAAATATTTCAGATGGCTACCGTTAACGGTGCATATGCCACTTGCTTCGGTGATCGTGTGGGGACCTTGAAGGTGGGTAAGAGGGCAGATATTGTATTGATGAATCTAGAGAACATTGAGAAGCCATATTTGAATCCAGAAGTATCAATTATAGACGCTGTGGTACATCGGGGAAGGAGTGAAGATATAGATACGGTCCTCGTTGAGGGTGAGGTAATTATGAGAGGGAGAAAGTTAACCCAAATCGACGAGGAAATCTTATACAAAGAAGTAGAAAATATGATGTCCCGGCCTCCTACGGAGGATGAATTAGACCGAAGGGATTTGGCAGAGAAAGTGGAGCCTTACCTCGGGGATTTTCTTGAAGGGGCTTTGCCATCGTCAGACCAGGCACATTATTACTACAACGCAAAATATTAGTCTTAAACTCCATAGCCATTGTCCGAATAACACAAGGCACGTCAATTAGGATAGTAGGTTTTTCTAACACACACGGTTAATGCCGCACTACGTTATGTGAGATCAGTCTCTGTTTGAAGAAGCATATCTGGAAGATACGTGCTACTGTGGAAGGCGCGATACTCAAACGCTTGAAGGAGGAGGATCCAGATCAATGACGACAATTGGAATTGTAGGATGTGGGGCGATAGGTCAGGCACTTCTCAAAGCTTCGGAGGCCGGATCTCTTACACTCCCCATAACGGGCATGGCTAGCAGGACAGAGGAATCTGCCCGTGCCTTTCTCTCTACTCTCAATGATCCTCCTGAATACTGTTCACAGACTGAACTTATAGCCAAATCAGACCTTATTGTCGAAGCTGCTGGCGGCGATGTTATACCTGAACTTGCCTGTGCGACTTTTCAATCGGGTAAGGACCTTATGGCTATAAGCGTTGGAGCCTTAATAGCACATCCAGAGATACTGGACATGGCTAGGGAGCGATGTTGCAAAATTTATGCCCCTTCGGGAGCAATAGCCGGGTTGGACGGTATCAAGTCCGCATCGATGGGAAGAATAGACAGTGTGATAATGACCACACGAAAACCCCTGGAAGCATTAGAGGGTTCTCCTTACCTGATGGAGAGAGGTATATCAGCCTTGCGATTGACTGAAGAACAGGAAATTTTCTCGGGTACGGCAAGAGAGGCGTGCGTCGGGTTTCCAGCCAACGTTAATGTTTCAGCTGCTGTTAGCTTTGCAGGAATTGGACCCGATAGGACTCAAATTCGCATAATAGCTGTTCCTGGGTTGGACAGAAATTGTCATGACATAGTAGTGGAAGGTGAGTTCGGTAGGTTACATATAGAAGTAGAGAATATCCCTACTGAAAACCCTCGTACGGGCAGGCTAACGGTGATGTCTATTATTCGGACACTGCAGGGAATCGCTGACCCGTTGCAGATAGGGACATAGTCTTATATTCGGTAACAAATCCTGGAATTCACAAAACCTCCCTTTTTCTATATCAACATCGATTCCTGTGATTATTCTTTTGCTGGGAATGACCTCATCCATCAACAGGCTTAAACCACTATACTGGTTCAGCGGCGGTATACATTGTTGACCCAAGGTCTATCATGATGAAAATAAGGTGTGCATCCGACTATGAGGGAGGAAATAAGACGTGAGAATCGGAATCGACGTTGGGGGAACATTTACCGATCTGGTGGTGACTAGGGGTGAAGGTGGAATTGCTCAGTTCAAAACTCACTCCACTCCCACGGACCCCTCGATAGGAGTGTTTCGTGGTTTGGCGGAGATATCTGAAACCTACGGTGTCACTCTAGATCAACTACTCCTTGATGTGGAATTGATTGTTCATGGGACGACAGTTGCGACAAATACATTGGTTGAAAGGAAGGGCGCTAACGTAGCTCTGATAACTACAAGTGGTTTCAGGGATCTATTGGAGATGCGTGAGGGATTAAAAGAGGATCGATATAACCTTCGAATGGCCTCTGTTGAACCGCTGATCCCCCGTTACCTGCGAAAGGGTATATCTGAGAGGGTCAAGTATGACGGCAGTGTTCACACACCCTTGGATGTTGAATCCTTGAGAAAAACCCTTTTGGAGTTGAAGGGTGAAGGAGTGGAATCGCTAGCGGTCTGTTTCCTTTTTTCGTTTATCAACCCTGATCACGAGTTAAAGGCTAAGGCAGAAATCAGGAAAGTTTTCCCTGACGCCTTTGTTTCCCTATCTCATGAGGTTCTGCCTCAAATCAAAGAATTTGACCGAATCAGCACGACCGCACTGAATGCCTACGTTGGGCCTGAATTGAGTAAATATCTCGGGAATCTACAACAACGTATGGTTGATCATGGGGATCAGAGAAAAATATTAATAATCCAGTCTAACGGAGGCTCAGCTCCAATCGAGGATTCTATAAAGTTCGCCGTTAGATCTATTCTTTCGGGACCCGCTGGAGGCGCTAAAGGTGCAGCAAAGGTAGCCTCTTCGTTAGGTGAAGAAAATGTCATCGCCCTTGATATGGGGGGTACCAGCACTGATATCTCAATCATAGAGGGTGGTAGACCCCATGTTGCTAATGAAAAATTTGAGGCCGGTTGGAAAATATCTGTGCCGATGATAGACATTCATACTCTTGGAGCTGGTGGTGGGAGCATTGCACGAGTGGACATTGGAGGTGTCCTACGCGTTGGCCCAGATAGTGCGGGAGCTGAGCCAGGCCCAGCCTGCTATGGGCTTGGGGGAGAGGATCCCACTGTCACTGATGCCGCGCTATTGCTTGGTCTTCTCGACGGGACATCGTTCCTTGGTGGGAAGGCTAGTCTAGATAAAAACCTATCTGAACAGGCAATAAAATCTAAAGTAGCTGATCCACTAGGGTTGTCAATAACTGATGCGGCTGAAGGAATCTTGCGAGTTGTATCCAACTCAATCGCAGAGGGGATACGCCTAGCTTCTGTGCGCAAAGGGCTGGATCCACGTGAGTTCAGTATGGTGGCATTCGGAGGAGCTGCAGGAATCCTGGCCAATCAGGTGGCCAGAGAAGTCGGGATACACAAAGTATTAGTACCTCAGGCTGCCCCTGTGTTATCGGCATTTGGGATGCTGACCTCGGAGCTACGGTACGACTTTTCTCAATCATATTCTTCAGGGTTGAATGTATTGGATCTTGAGGAAATGGCTGCTCGACTAAGAATTATGGAAAAACAAGGAAAAGAGCAACTCAGAGAAAATGGGGTGACAGACGAGGAAATAAATGTAGAGTTTAGCGCTGACATGCGTTATCTGGACCAGATATATGAAGTCACTGTTCCAATCCCTGATCTGGATCTGGATGGATCTCGACTCAAAGAGGAATGGACTGACAACTTCCACCAACGATTTGAGGAATTGTATTCTTACAGGCAGTCTGATCAGGAGATTCGGCTCGTTACGCTCAGGGTGACGGTATCGGCACCACTACCCGAAATTGACGACAGTGGTAGTACAGGTAATTCAGTCGTTGATTTCGATCAGGGCGGCGCTGTACGGAGGCAGGTCTATGTTGGAAGTTGGGAAAGCGTTCCCGTCCTCAAATCTGACAGTATACCGATAGGTCAAAAAGTTCGTGGTCCCGCTATCATCGAATCAGAGTTCACCACTGTTGTCTTGAATCAGTTTGATGAGGTCACGAAAAACTCTGATGGGACATTAATAATCGGGCTAGAAAATCTTGTGTCAGATGCTTCAAAGGGAGGAGTGGCAGCGGGATCTGATCCTGTGACCCTATCGGTGGTTGAGAATCGTTTGGAGTCTATAGCTATTGAGATGATGGATGTAATGCTTCGTACGTCGATGTCTCAGATTCTTAATTCCAGTCGGGATTTTTCTACCGCTATTCTCGATAGCAAATGTAGGCTTATTGCTCAAGGTGAAGGAATACCAGTACATGTGAGCGCCTTACCCATAGCTGGGGAAGCTATCTTGAATACTTTTGGCGACGATATTCATCCAGGTGATATGTTCGCGTTGAACGATCCGTACAACGGAGGAAGCCACCTACCAGATATAACTGTAATAAAACCCGTGTTCAAGAATGGTGAACTTTTATTCTTAACCGTCAACCGCGCCCATCACAGTGACGTCGGAGGGGCTACCCATGGCGGTTATAACCCGTCGGCTACCGAGATTTTTCACGAAGGGTTGCGGATACCCCCGTTACGTATCCATGATGAAGGCCAGCCAAGGGATGATTTACTAGCTATGCTATCCGCGAATGTGCGCCTCCCTGAGAACTTTCTTGGTGATCTAAATGCGCAAATAGGCTCGGTCTCTACTGCAGAACGCCGTATTTTGGAGTTGGTCGATCATTACGATGCGGGAACATTGATGGCCATCATTGATGGAATATTGTCCGCTACTGAGCGACAGGTTAGACAGTTCATATCCGACTGGCCAGATGGAGTATTTAAAGGTGAATCCCACGTCGACGATGACGGGTTCGACTCCAAGATGATTCCCATTCGTGCTGAGGTCACTATAAAGGGTGACACGATGAAAATAGATCTTAGTGGCTCCTCACCCCAGGTGACCGGTTTTATAAATAGTGTTTACGCGAACACTCGTTCAATTGCACATGCAGCGATAATGTACCTGGCACCTTACGATGTAGCCAAGAACGAAGGGTCTATGGGGCCCTTGACGGTTATTGCTCCCAGAGGGTTGATAGTAAACGCAAATCCTCCCGCTCCAGTTTGTATGAGTACTAACCACTGCGCTGAAGAGATAATTGAGGCGGTGTTTAAAGCATTGGCGAATGCTGTGCCAGCGGCCGTAAACGCGGGGTTTTCAAGAAGGTTGCGGTACGCTATCACTGGTACGGACCCTCGTACTGGTCGATATTTTATATGGCATTTTTTTATGGCTCGTGGTGGCGGTGGTGCTTCTTCAGGAAATGATGGATGGACAGGTGTTGGTGAAGTAAATGTTGCAGGAGGTATTCGCTCCCCCAGTGTTGAGGTTACGGAGGAGCGCTTTCCACTATTCGTAGTGAATCATGAATTACGGCCGGACTCTGCAGGCGAAGGTCAGTGGCGAGGAGGGTTAGGGGCTGAGTGTGAAATCATATATGAAGGGGAAGGAGAGGCCCTCATGAACACCGCAGGTGATGGCGTTGTAGTACCACCATTCGGATTGTTTGGAGGATCCCCGGGACTACCACATCGCTATAGTTTGGTGTCCAAGGGGGAAGAACGTGTACTCGGATCTAAAGAAACGGGAATTCCTGTTTCACCAGGCGACCACATTATTGCTTTATCTTCAGGCGGAGGGGGGTATGGTGACCCAAAGAAGCGAGATGAGAACTCTTTGATCTGGGACGACAAAAATGGATATGTTTCTAGTTGATAGGAATATACATTTTGAAGCTACACCGGTTGCATTTTGTTAACTTCAGATAAGAAACTTATCAAATGTTTGAGTACTGCGTCGGGTTGTTCTTGCTGTACCCCGTGACAGATTGGGCGATTGAAAAATATCCAATATCCCTTAATTTAAAGAGTTGAGAAACTCCAAAAGCACTATGTTGACCTCTTCCGGTGCTTCCTGTTGAACCCAGTGCCCGGCGCCTTCAATAACCCGGCTGACACGCATGTCAGAGCAATGAACGTCCGGTGTTTGGTATAGATCTAACCCAGGCACAAAAGTACGTACTAAGTCCTTACTTCCGCCAATGAAACAGCTGGGTTGATCAACTGGCTCTACACCCATTGAGGGTAAATTATCAAAGTCTCGATCCTGATTTCGGTAACGGTTAATTGGTCCACGAAAACCACCAGTCGAAAAGTTTTCAATATAGTATTCAAGATCATTATCTGTCAGCCACTCAGGGAAGGGGTCCGGGTCTTTTAATCCTTCCAATAAAGATGCTGATGGCGGGCGGTTGAGCCAGCTATCTAGCGAAGATGCCCCACCACTTATGGAGAAATATATTTTCCTGAGTGCCATACGTACGTCAGATTCTAATTCTTTTTCTGCGATTCCTTCTTTCTGAAAATATAATTGATAAAAGAATTTATCTTCATATAGGTGACGCCATGTTTGGATGTTGGAAACATCGCCGCGTTTTCGATAAGGAACGCTAAGGCCAGCAACCGCCGACACCCGATCTTTACACAAAACTGCAGTGTTCCATACGATTGGCGCCCCCCAATCGTGACCTATCAAAATAGCTTTTTCCTCAGCAAATGCATCGATCAAACCCACTATGTCAGCCATGTGATCAGCCATCCCGTAGGATTCAATCGCGTACGGCTTATCGCTACCTCCATAGCCCCTTACATCAAGAGCTACAACACGATACCCTGCCGCTGCAATAGGCTTTATCTGGTGTCGCCACGAATACCAGAGCTCGGGGAACCCATGGACCATAATTACCAGAGGGCCGTTACCTTCAACTGCCACCCTTAACTTGATACCGTTACTTTTAATTGTTCTAAGTTCGAATCTGTCATCCATTGCCAATACCACCTCAAGTAAGAATTGAATCAGTATCCCACACTCAATCATAGCCGAAACTTGTTGAAAATCTAAAACCTAACGCCTCTTAGCAAACAATTCTTAGATGATATATATTCCTACCCACGCTTTTATGAATAGTTTTCCTTACAGCTAGCAACCTATAATCCGTCTGTTGGCGGATACTTATATCAAGGACATTACCAATGGTAGACCACGATCACGAAGACAACGACCAAAATCAGGGCCACCCCGATCATCACGGCCATGCTCATAGTGATCCTCCTTCAGGCATTCGTGGTAGTGGAAATTTTATTATTGCTGGTTTAACCAGTGGTCATGGAGTTTTCCACTGGTTCTTGCAGTCATTCATTGTCTTGCTGCCTGAGGTCGAAGCTACTTTTGGACTGTCAAAAGTCGGCGTTGGTTCCATATCAACAGTCAGGGAATTGGTTTCGGGACTAATAACTCTTCCCGGAGGAATAATTGCAGACGCATTGAGGAAGCACTGGGGGTTAATTCTGGCTTTGTGTATGGCCGGATTTGGGCTAGGTTGGCTTATCGTGGGGCAAGCAGCTGTATTCCCATTACTCCTTTTGGGGGTAGCAATCGTCGCCGCGGCAGCATCTCTTTGGCACCTCCCGGCCATGGCTTCTCTTTCGCATCATTATTCTCGTAGAAGAGGTACAGCCCTATCTTTTCACGGCATAGGAGGAAACATTGGGGATGCAATTAGCCCCGTTGCCACAGGATTCTTACTTGGTTATCTGGCATGGCAAAACATTCTAAGCATCTATGCTGCTGTTCCTATATTTATAGCCTTCCTCGTTTACTGGGCGTTTAAAAATATCGGTCGTGCAGTTTCCGATGGAGAGGAGTCTAATTCTGGTTCGGACCGAATGGGCCAAACAAAAGCTATTTTAAAAAATCCGCTTATTTGGGTAATTACATTTGCAGGTGGTATACGGGCTATGGCATTTATAGCCTTAATCACCTTTTTACCATCATATTTATCTAATGACTTGGGGCTAACCGACTTCAGAAGGGGAGTGTATTTCGGGTTGCTAGTCGCTGCAGGCATAGTGTTTACACCACTTATGGGGTATCTCTCAGACAAGTTCGGTCGAAAAATAGTCCTAGTCCCGGGAATGCTTTTCGATGCGATTATAGTTTTATTGATGGCCAGTTTTGGTGAGGGAGTCCCACTCATAATACTGCTTATATTACTGGGAGCTTTCTTCTACAGTGACCAGCCGATACTAACGGCGTCTGCACTTGATATCGTTGGAAGTGGAGTTGCGACCACAACATTAGGCGCTCTCTCATTTGCTAGATTTGGGCTAAGCGCTATTTCCCCAATAATTGCTGGGTATCTATACGACACCTATTCAATGGATTCCGTTTTCTACTATGTGGCTTCATTAATGATATTTTCAGCAGTCGTAATAGCTTTCACAAAATTAAAGTCTCCTGAAAGAACGGCTGAACACAGCCATTAATTTGCCAAAGATAATTTTCACAATATTGGGATGGTATAGGTTTGCAGGTATGCGAACTTCCCTTTCAAGGGAACTCACAAATTCTTGAGGATGTAAAGATAATGGCTAATAACATTAGTGAAAATTAACCGAAGATTAGCCATTGAACTGAGTACAAATGAAGACAATTTAATCTTCAAAGTGCTCTACTAAAACACCCTTGGTACAATTCCTACAACGGAGGTACAGGTTTGATCCCTGTTATAGGTACCACTCCTTATCTCGGCGAGAAGTAGGTCTTTTTAATTTGCATACTAAGCTATCAACAACGCACCGAGTCTGCACATGGAATCCAAAGTCGAGGGAGTAAAGGGAGAATAGTGTGACTAATTCTTACGATGTGGTTATCGTGGGTGGTGGTGTGATGGGGTGCTCGATTCAACACAATCTTGCTGATAGAGGTATGAATCGTAGCTTGTTGCTTGAGAAGAATGTTCTTGGATCAGGTTCTACTTCCAGATCTCAAGCTATATTAAGGATGCACTACTCTAACCCTGAGACGGCCCTCATGGCATGGGAAAGCCTAAAAGTGTTTCGTAATTTTGAGGAAATTACAGGTGCTTCTTCTGGTTTCACAAAGACGGGGTATTTGCTTGCAGTACCAGAACATTACCGTAAGCCGATGTTGGAGAATTTGAAAATGCAACAACAATTAGGTATAGATGCCGATGAAGTGGATTTCGAATTTGTACAGGATTTGGGTCTTAACGCACATCCGGATGAAGGAGAAGCGTATTGTTGGGAGCCTTTATCTGGGTTTGCTGACCCATACAGTGTCACAGTCGGTTATGCCAATCAATCTAAGAAATTAGGTTGCGAAATAGATATCGGAAATGAAGTAACCGCTATAAAAATAGATCATGGCAGGGTCGTAGGGGTTACGACTTCAACTGGGGAAGTGTATTCGGATAAAGTCGTAATAGCGGCGGGGCCTTGGTCGGGACCATTGCTAAATGAGCTTGGATTGGATTTTGGACTCAAGACCGTTAGGCATCAAGTGTTTTTGCTTGACAGAGGAGATAGTGCGGTTGCTAAGGCACCAATTATTGGTGATGTAGTTTTAGGTTTCTCAGCTCGGCCCGACATTGGAAATGTCATTATGGTAGGAGTTGGAGAAGATGAAGTAGTTGGCCCTGGTGAATATAACCAGTCAGTCGATACAGAGATGCTGATTAAGACTCAATCAAACCTAGCGAAGAGGATTCCTGGTGTGCTAGACGCAACTTTTGTCGGGGGCTGGTCCGGTCTTTTTACTGTAACACCTGATTGGCATCCCATTTTGAGTAAGGTTGATGGGATTGAAGGACTGTATGTGGCTGTTGGTTTTAGTGGTCATGGTTTTAAGCTTTCACCAATGATAGGGCAAGCGATGGGCGACATAATTCTTGGTCAAACATCAAAGTCTATTGATGTATCTTCTCTGGGTGCGGATCGTTTTAAAAATGGGCGACCTATGAAGTCTCGATACGATATGCAAGTGTTGGCCTGACTTGTATATAGAAATTGATTCCTGAAGGTGATATAAGTCATTTATAAATAAATTGGAGGAAAAATATGCTATTCCATGTAACGGTCGATCATACCGCAGAAAGTTGCCCCCTTGTAACCAATTCTCCTGAAAAAAGAATGACTGCAGCTGGGGCAGAAAAAGCAGGAGTGAAACTTGTGTCCGCCCTCGGTGGTAGACCTCAGCATCGCACTGTCTATGTGGTAGATACCGACGATATAGACAAATTGTACGATTTTCTGAGCCCTGCTTTAAGCTGGGCCAAATGCGATATTATGCCCGTGAGGGAACTGGACGTCTGATTTAAATCTTTATCACAGAATAATGTTCCAAATCTAGGTTTCTTT
>Ga0315334_10001504_pt1 | contig 14424 bp, 8 predicted proteins | sample M150034915metaG_FD_205555 | JGI IMG/M metagenome (GOLD analysis project Ga0315334, IMG submission 205555) | Ammonia-oxidizing marine archaeal communities from Monterey Bay, California, United States - M1 500m 34915 | ecosystem: Environmental > Aquatic > Marine > Intertidal zone | place: USA... | reverse complement strand
GACAAGCATCTGGCGTACTGGCATTATCATACCAAACCCCAATTGACCAATTGACTCTGGTATCATTCCACTCAGGGTCAGCCCAATTATCGCCGAAGCCATCCTCATCGGTATCTTGCCATTGGCTGGGATCGAATGGGAAGGAGTCGCCTAAGCCCTCCGGATGCGCATACCATTCGATTACGCCATCTAGGCCGCCAGGGTCTGCATCAGACCAACCATCACCATCTGAATCAAGGCAACCGAAGCGGTCCTCAGCAGAGTATCCACGTCGATATGGGCAATGGTCTCCTTGGAATCCATCCAAATTATCGCCATAACCGTCGTTGTCTGAATCCATCCACTGACTTGGCTCGGATCGGAATGCGTCTGCACCATTATTCGGGCCCCATCCTTCATCGGGGTCCGACCATCCATCTGAATCCTCATCTGGACATCCTTGACGATCATTGGTTGAGGTTCCTGCAATAAGGTCGCAATCATCCTCATTGTCGATGAAACCATCCTCGTCTGTATCTCGGCTATCCTGATTGATGTTTGGAGTTAGAGTATAATCGACTCCATCATTGCACCAACTATCTTTGCCCTTGATTTTGGCGTGAACCCATCCCGCATTTGGCATCGTCGTCGACAGAGTTGTCGATGAACCTGCATCGGACATTGCCTGACTTGCAACTTGTGACCCTGTTCCATCGTGTAGAGAAAAATCGGCTTCCCAGCCGTCACCTGGGCACCACCAAGCTCCATTATTCATTGAACCTGAAAATGAAACTTGGACTATGTCGCCCTTGTAAGCATACATTTTCCACCAATCGACTTCATCGTTTGGCGAACAGCCATCATCATAGCAAACATAACCATTTGAGGAGACGCCATTTGTCATTGGATTGGCATTGGTAATATCATCATCAGCAGCGACTGGTGGAAGAAAAGTCACCATGCACGCGGCCAGACAAAACGCCAGCCCTGCTCTCGCGCGCATGTACCTGCATGCGTGGAGGGGGTTTTCAATGGGTCGCCGGCACTTTAGAAGTCGGTTGCAATCAATGGAGAGGTTCTAGTCTCCTCTATTTCCGGCTCGCTTTCGGGTTCTGGAACGTTACTCGTTACATCCCCTCTAACGAATTTAATGTAACGCTGTTCCTCGTATTCCTCGAAAGGATGCTCTCCGATATTCTGCTGATATGCTATTCCCATCCAATCTCCTTCCGGTGAGAGAACTGTCTCAAAGAAATCGTGCAGAGCATGCACGTCTCCTTCGGCTTCCTCATAGGCGGTAACGATGTGTAGTGGAGTAGGATCTGCAATCTTCCATTCAAAGGAATCATTGCCGTGCGGTTGGTATACTGCGCCAGCATACAGATACCACTCATCACCTTGTGAATAAGACTCGTCAGCGCCGTATTCTAAGCCATAAAATGAAACTGAAACAACATCGCTTTCGCTTATGGAAACGAATGGATACATCGTAATTCCACCCGCTTCTCCCCAATATGGTGTAATGGTCCAAGACTCCTCCCAATTTGTTCCATTATCATAGGAAATGGCCATGTAAATGTCCCACGCACCGAGATTGCCACCTGGGCAATCAGCCCATACTACAACGACAGTTCCGCCTTCGTTATTGTTGACCACCGGGTATCCCTCAGGGCAATTACCATTCCTTGGTCCAACACTAACCGGGCTTTCCCAACTTCCATCAGAAGGCCCCGGTCCTGTTCCTCGGCCATAATCATCACTGATTCGGACCTGTACCGAACCTGAATCAGTATCTGCATCCTCTTGAGCAACGAATACGTAAGATCCGTTCTTCTGTGAGGAGATTGTAGACCAACCCCCTGGCATTGAGTAACATTGGGAGAAGGAGTTGCCGCCATTCTCAGAGTGATAGTACCAATATCGGCCAGTATCGGCAGTACATTCTGGAGGGCTCACTCCGGAATTACCGAGGTAGTGGATTATTCCATCACCTTGAGCTGCGACCCATGGCCTATCATCAGCAGCCATGGTATTCATGCGCTGACAGACTGAACCCATCTCGTATGAATCGCCACCGCCAGTAAATCGGTGCCACCAGTTGTCCTCTAGAGTTGTATCAAGATAGTAGATTACATCATTTGCATCAACTGCAATGTCGCCTTCATCTCCTAAGCATTCCGAGCCACCGCCTGTTACCGAGCCGGGTATGGAACTGAGCATGTTACCAGGTGTTGGGTCGAAACCATCACCATGGCCCCATGTTGAGCCATTATCGGTGGAAATCCAGAACCACGAAGCCCAATAATCCCAACTGGTTTGGTCTCCTTCTGAACATGCGTACCACAATCCTGGATCATCAGGGTCAAGGAAAATTGGAATCGGTGCATCTTCTCCACCCCATCTCAAGTCCTTATGAGCAGTAACCTGCATATTTCCCATTGAATCAATCGACAAGGATGGTTCATAGCCAATTCCGTACGCTATGTAATCTTCATCTTGACCATTGCCCGGGTCGATGCACTCCTCGTGACGAGGCATGTAAATTGGCTCTCCCCATTCAAGTTCTACTTGGTCTCCTGGCTGAAGAGGTGGACTGTTTTGATTGCCAATTCCATCAAGCGCTTCGCCCATCATCATAGCAATAAAAAGGAACGCGATACTTATCGCACCTGTGGCTGCCAATAAGCCATTCAGAATACTAGTATCAGAATTCTCGACTAATTCAGCGTCGAAGAAACCCTCTTCCATAGGCATAGGTGAAAGCACCAACATCAAGAGGACTTCGGCTCGGCGTTCTTTTTGCTAATAGCACGCAAAAACACGGATTCATAGGCCTCAGCATTGTGTTCATAAGTGTAATTTGAGAGAACTCTTTCTCGTCCCAAGTTGGCCTTTTCGAGCCTCTGTTCGGAAGACAGCATCTCATTAACAACACGTGCGAGATCGGTTGGATTACCTCTCTTGAACAAGCCTCCTACCGTTTCATCTACCATTTCAGTCAGGGGTTCTTGGTCAACCGTAGCAACTGGTGTACCACTCGCCAATGATTCCAATGGTATCAGACCTTGACCCTCATAATATGAGGGATATACAACGAGGTCAGCTGAACGGAAATGTTGTGCTAATTCATCGAATGACAAACTACTCTTGATGTGTATCGAATTTTCAAGACCGAATTTCTTTGCGGTCTTCTCGAGACTTTTTCGCATATGGCCACGTCCAACAATGACCAATTTTGCACCAGGATTCTCTGCGATAATGGCAGGCATGGCTCTAAGAAGTGTCATGTATCCTTTTCGTGCTACTAATCGCCCAACTGCAAGTAGCATCGGGGTTTCAGTATCGGGAGAATGTGATAATGCGGATTCATCTCCACACTCATATTGAGTACGTATTCTCTCATGCTCCAATTGCTCAGCCTCATCATCGATATTCGGTGGCCTGAACACCTTGTGGTCACATCCCCATAGAATGACTTCACAATCGAAATCAGCAGCGGGCTTGTACCAACGCTTGAATTCCTTTAGGGTAGATTGGGAATTGGATACACAAATACTCGATTCTAACACACCGGCTCTCTCATATCGGGAATACCAACCGCCGGTAGTGAGAATTGCTAGATCGTTTGGGTTTCGCCAAATAGCGGATTCCCCTGCAGCGGCTGCTCTCTTTACGCCCTCTTTCTCTCCAAGCCATGAACCATGTAAACACGAGACAACTGGGGCAATATTCTTTTCGAGATTACGAAATTCTCTTCGTTTCCACGAAACTAGAGGAAGGTGTGCATTAATTACATCAATTGGCTTTCGGGCATGCAGTTTCTTCAACGCTCTTAGTGCACTTTTCCCGTATGATCTAGTGAAAGCCATCGGCAATGGAGCCCATCTCACAGGAATTACTTCTACTCCCTCTTGAGTGGGAGTACTCCCATTATGAGAACGAGTGATAATCGACACCTCATGACCCAGTGAAACCAGATGACCGGCCAGATGGAATACCACCGAGCCTATCCCTCCCCAGCGAGGAGGATATTCACCTGAGACGATGGCTATGTGCATGGTCATTCATGCCCTCCAACTGCTAGTTCTCTAAATAATCGCTGGACAGGTGCCTTCAAGTCAGATTCCTCGGTCCAGCGGTCATGGCGGACAGACTCCCGGTCTCTGTGACGGTGATTCTACCAACTCGCAATGAAGAGGAGGCTCTTGGCCCAACTGTTGATGCGATTCCTCGCGACTGGTGTGATGAATTAGAAATCATGATTGTCGATGGTAATTCGACCGACCGCACCCGTGAAATCGCTTTGGAAAAGGACGTGAGGGTCCATCTTGAGCCACGAAAGGGGTACGGGCGTGCCTACCGAACTGGATTTGTCGTAGCCAAAGGTGATATCATCATCACAATGGATGCTGATTGCACCTACCCTGCCGAATTAGTTCCAGAACTCGTCAAGAGACTTATCGACGATGATTTAGACTTCATCACTTGCGACCGTCTATCACTAGCTGAAGATGGCTCAATGTCTGGACTTCATGGATTCGGAAACTGGATGCTTTCATTCAATGCACGTCTCGCATTCGGATATGGGGTAAAAGATTCTCAGTCCGGAATGTGGGTCTTCCGCAAGTCGATTTTCGAGAATGAAAAGATGCGACCAACAAATGACGGAATGCCACTTTCTGAAGAAATGAAAATCCTTGCTCGGAAAGTACTTGGCAAAAAGAAGGCCATCGAAATCTCAGTTCCATATCGCCCACGCGTTGGAGATGCTGAAATTCATACCTGGGGAGATGGTTGGAAAAATCTTCGATTTATCTGGGCAAAGCGCTTCGGTCTAAACCGTACACGTACACCTTGGGGACCTCTGGACGATAATCCAGACTCCTTGAATGGTGACATTCCTGAGCAAAAGTGAGTCAGAGGAGCAATGGCTTCTCTACTGAAGCCCATTCACTAATTCTCATTACCATTGGTGCGATAGCAAATAGAATAAGCCAAGCATAACCAAGTTCAACTACAAATTGCCCCCATTTGAAATACATATTTCCGTCCATCTGTATGTATGATGGATGATCGGTGCCTGGCGGTTCAGAAATCACCGAATCCAATTCGCTAGAATCTACAAGGCCCAAATCATAACTTCCACTGATAAATGACATATTTACTTCATCGGGAGAATATGATGTTGTTGTTTCAAATGTAGGATGTATTGATGATTCTCCGTCTTCATATGTGGCACCTTCACCTAATCCATCAAATTCAGATAGGTAGCCAAGAGGGGCTCTAAATGCTATTGAGATGAATATCCAGAGCACGAGAAGAGAAATTATCGCACCAAGCCATGCTTTATTCTTAACCTCAAATACCATCATTCCCAATAGAATAACAGAAAGTAAAACAACAAATTGTGAGAGAAATGATACTTCATCCTGCACCTCATTTAATGGGGCGATGTCCAGCGAATATGTTTGATTGGTATCATCTTCAACTGTCGGTACTGTAGTGTCATTTCGTTCATTTTGCCAGGCCATGAATGTGAAATAGCCATCGATTTCAATTGTGCCATGAGGGATTCCACTATCAACTTCTAATTCGATTGCTGCAGATGCTCCTTTCGGTCGCCCCTCGGTCCAATCGGCTTCTATTCCTGCATTGAACCAAGGGTTGTCCTGAATGGCCCCTACAAGGCTAATCAAAATCACAAATTGAAACAGATGCAAAAGCCAACGGCCCTTGCTCTGTGTACCACCCATGGTAAGGCGACACACAACTCTGCTGTCAATCCTTCTTCTCAATCACGACGATTGTAAACACTTGAGACAAGGCCTGCAAGTGCAACAACCAATATTGTCATCATCGGTGAAAGGGCTGGTAAAATACCGTCTCCATCAGCGCCTTCAGCGGTATTGTCTCCTGATGACTCTCCTCCGGCTCCTGTATAGTATGGGCAACCATTACCTGGCAATGTTGGGTCGACCATGTCTGAATTCCAATATTCCCATACTGCACACTCATCAGTAAGATCAGGGAGTTCCTCTTCTATTCCCAATGCCTCATTGATGGCGCTATTGTCGTGTTCTGATAGATCTACTAGATCATCAAGTGTGGTTGATTCATCCATCTCTGCCTCTTGGGCGATTGCTTCGGTACCAGAGAAATATGTTGCTGAGAGAGGAATTGGTGCTGACCCATATGAGTCAGAATCCGGACCAATTAGAGTCCACCAGAAGTTGCTTCCTTCATTGGTGACAACAATCTGGAATCCTACAATCATGTCAGCTTCCTCATCCCATAGGATGAATCCATCACCGTCATCATAGGCAATATCTGCTTCATAACTCTCAAGGCGTTGTTCCATATTTTGGAAAAAGGATTCCATTGCATTCTCTATGGTTGATTCACCAAAAGCCTCGGCAATATCGATAATCAGTTGGCTCGGTTCAGGCTCCTCCACGATGGTGAAGCACTCCATATCGGTTTGCTCAATATCTCCACTTGAAAGATTGGTCAAAGTAACTTCAGCACAATAATCGCCCCAATCTGGGTATTCGAATGAAATCTGATCCCACAAATAATCTTGACCATCAAAGGTGTATGAATTACTTTGAACAGTAACACCATCTGAATCTGTAAGCAATAGGGCTAATTCGTAAGTAGTGTCGTAATCAACACCTTCCCATGCTTCGATATAGAAAAGATCCATATCATCGCAGCCAAGACAAACATCAACATCGAGATAACCATTATTTTCATCATATTCTGGCGATTCTTGTCCAGAAAAAATATCGATTTCAGAAATCTGTTCTTCCACTACATCAGCAAGATTGTCACTATTCTCTGAACCGATAAATGCAGTTGCTAAGAGATAGCCAAGTTGACAAGTCATCGGCATAGGTAGAGGTGAGCCACGGGCTTGGATAACATCAGTAGTAGTACCATCACTATTGGTGATAGTCTGAGCACCAAATTCTTCTGTCCAGATAGCTAATTCACATTCCATCTCATCCTCTTCGAATGTGTCTAAATCAGTTGTGCCATCTGTTACGGATAGGTCCCATTCGCCTTGAGGCATTCCAAGTTCTTCAGTTGGAAGTCCAGTTAAGGAAAATTCGAAATCTGCTGCTGTTTCAAATTCACCCATATAAGAATCGAGTTGACCCATCTCAAAGCCCACTTCATCGCCGGGGCCCATTGCTGCTAATTCATTTTGCAGGTTTGATGGGTTAGAGAGAATAATGCTACTCTTTGTGTCCGATATTTCGTATGAAACCGACATGTCCATTGCAATGTTGATCGGAAGCACTTCACTATCATCACCTTGTATAGAACCATCAATACTGAACTCAAATTCTTGAGATGTTGATGCACTCACACTGGTATCGAATCCGTGAATCATGTTGTTAGAATCACGGTACTCGATATAAGTTGCATCAAGATAAAAGTCACCGACGTTGCTTTGCATTACAGTGATGTCCCAACCTGCGAAAGCATCAGACCACTCTGTGATCATTGCAAAGTCCATAACACCGCCATGGCGGATTGTCAATTCAGTCACATGACGAGACATCTCAACACTACCGCTTGGAGAATCCCATGACTCTGTGCCGTCTTCATATTGGTCAATAATCATGCTCGATGTACCAGTTATTTCTTCAAGAATTAACAAATCTATTCCAGCATTATCTGCTGATTCCATGATATCTGTAAGAATCTCATCAAGGGGTAATCCAGTCATTGCGTCAAAATCCGAGTCGAGGTTAGTCCAGTCATATTCTACCCCAAATGCAGTATGTTCTATTGGGTCAGAACTTGCTGTTGCTGTTGGAATAAATCCAGTGCAAAGTATTGCGGTCAGCAGAAGGGCTAAACATCGTGATTTACGATTGCTCATATCAACGACTTATATCGCGGCGTTATTATTGTTTTGGCGTCTTTCTCACTTCAATTCATCGATGTCCTCTTGGAGGTATTCTTTTGTTTCTGAACCAAAAACACCCCAATTATCAATTAATTCGAGATCCGCAAATTTCTTTCTTCGTCTAATCACGAACATTGCAATGACTAGAGATAGTAAGATGAATACTCCAACGCTACCACCAATAGCAACAATTGACGAAGTATCTTCCACTTGATTTCTAAACTTCAAATCCATGCTTTGTGAGTCGATTACTCCGCCATCATGTGCAGTTACTTTGAGAGCAGCTCTGCCAGCGGAACCGGGCATCACATCCACTGCTCCAATCCAAATTCCGTCCCCGTCATCATCACTTAGATTGAATTCCCATTTTTGCATGTCATGAGAAATTATTCCCGTAACCTGATTCGTGGTTCCATCGGGATCATCCAATTCAACCTCTACTACTAGAGTGGTGAGTTTGTTCACGATTATCGAATCTGAACTAATAGTTAGATTGGACAAATCGGGCGGACTTGAGCCTGCAGTGATATTGATGTGATTTTCGTCCCATCCTCCTCTACGGTCTTCAACAAAGAGCGAGAGATGATGGGCTCCTGGAGATAATGAAATAGTGTGCACTGCATCATTTGACAAGATTGTGGGATATGGTGCGTCGGGAATGTAATGGCGCCACTCGCGATTGGTAATGTCATCATCTGCATCATAGGTACCTTCAGAATCTAGAAGAATTTCTGAGCCTGGGGCGAAATATTGGCCATCATTTGGAGTGAATATGATTGCTATTGGGTCAGATTCTACAACTTCGATGAAAATCTCTTCGTCTCTAGATTCTCCAGTTTCATCGGTCAGTGTGAAGGTTAACGTATGGTCTCCTGCGGGTAAATTGAGTGAATGAAGCGCCATCGGGTCTTCATTTTCTAGGATAGTTTCAGCCATTAAGTCGCTACTCAAACTGAATGTGAACTCATCTCCATCATAGTCAACAGAATCTGAGATATCAAGGGAAATTGTATCACTTGAATGGTACCCCACGCTGAGGTCAGGTGAAACAAGTCCCAATACCGGAGCAGAAGGAGCGACAATAATTTGGATGGTTGAGACAACTGGATTGTTGATTCCATCATCCATTGAGAGGGTGATGTTATGTTGGCCAGAGGTAAGGTGTGTCTCAAAAATTAACCAATCCTGGCCATCCTCTTGCAGAATGCCATCGACATCGCTCACCCACGAATAAACCAGCCATTCCGAACCCGAAGCCGGCTCAACAGGAGCACAATGCCAATCGATTCCAGATGGGAAGGTCGCACAAGCACTATCCCAATCGCCAGAACCACTAGAATTGAATTCGAATAGATAACTTGAATCATAACTTCCATTTGCTTCTGGTTCACTAATTACTGCTCTTGGTGGACTATTTTCTACCACTATGATTTGAGTCTTAATCGATGTCGAATTGACATGTTCCATTCTACCATCGGTCACAGATAAGGAAATCACATGCGAACCTCGAGATAGGTGGCCGGTCCATACACTCTGGTTCCCAAGGTTGCCATCGAGATTACTCGACCACAAATACTCGATTGGGTCGCTCTCAGGATCTAAGGATGTGCTGGTCAATACTACTTCATTTTCTGAGAAATTATCTGCTCTATCAATTGTGAAAGAAGCATTTGGCATCTCATTGAATAACTCTACAGATACGACCCAAGTACTTGGATCATTGATTCCATCGCTAACACTTAGAGTAAGGTCGAACATCGTAATCGACATATCGGCAAAACTGAGATTTCCTGAACCATCAATACAGTCAGAAATTGCCTCACTGTGCCCAGACCAGGACCATGAACACGACATTGCGTCGTTTTCTGGGTCTGCTGTACCATTTAGCCACCATGCAACAGGCCGTGTAAGCGGTGAATGGAGTTCACTCCATGCGGTAAGAGCAGGGTCGGTATTTACCACGATTACAGGGGGTTGATTCGCTAATTCAATCGTGCGAGTCTCGTCTATACAATTCCCCTTATCGTCACATATCTCAAGAGTGATGTCATGGACACCATCGGGAAGAATAATTTCAGTTGGACTACCATCATTTACAAAGAAATCATTACTATTTCCGAAGATTCCGATAAGAGAAGATGTCCAGTTGTATGTCATTGGGTCATCATCTAAATCCCAAGATTGGCTGGCGTTGAATTGTATCATTGCATGACTTGAGAAAACATCCTCATCCACAGGTGTTTCCCATATTAGGAATGGAGCTTGATTATCCAAGGGAAGGTGACACCATACTGAGATATCTTGGTCTAGAGTTGATGATGTTGAGTTACTAACGCCATCATAAGAACAGTCAACTGTAACTGTCGAATATGGAGTTTCACCGTTGTAGGTGTAACGCTTTCCGACAAGATCTGGAATGATTTTCAGGCCGAAATCATTTGTGCTTTGGGTGAATGCAGGCTCCAATTGGTCAAATGAAACATCGATGGCTGCATTTGGTACGCCATTGGAGTAATTGTTCACCACCCATGCATCGAGGTCCCAAGCCACATCAATCCAAGCACCGCTTACCATTATTGCTGCGGAGAAATCAATCGATGCTGGTTGATGAAGGTGAAGGTGGGTATCTGCATCTAAATTGAGAACATGATTACTTTGGTCTTCAAAATTGGACCAATTTACTTCAGAATTGGTGAATTCAATATCTCCAGTACATGCTGTTGTGATTGTTGAACCGATGCCAGTCATCTGATCGTGATTCAATAATTTCAAACAATCCGAACCAGATAGTCGGGCATTTGAGAGAATACTTGTCCTTTCGACATTGTGATTTGCATCCCAATATATTCCTTGATGTGAGCCGTAAATATCAAGACCGTCGATTTCGCCCTCTGCTGAAGTGATATTGATTGCGTATTCAGTGCTGTGATTTGTCCAAATCTCCGTCTGGATGAAGTGGAAAGACCCTCCTTGGACTCCGAGGTCTAGGCCTGAATTATCTACGAAAATCGCTGGACCGGCTATCGGGTCATGGACTTCAACATCGGTCAACCATAAATCGACAGAATCCGATACGACAATACCTCTTCCATCTCCTGTAGTAGTACAATGAAGACAACTCACATCAGATGTGGTTTCAATGTCATTTGCCTTGTAGAAACTCATACCAGCATCCGAGTTACCGCTTGAACTCAAATTAGAGAGGTAGACATACCTCGCGTCATTGATGTGAACTCCATCATCTCCATTTCCTGTTAATATTAGACCATCGACAATTGTAGCTGCACTATCTAGCCAGAATCCTTGTGCGCCATTATCGTGAAGATTCCATCCGCTACCCTGAATGGCACCTCCACTCGATGCATGTACACCAGGTCCGGTTGAATTGGAAATCTCTAAGCCATCGAAACTAGCAGCAAAATATGAGGCGAAAACGGATACACCAGCACCATTTGCACCAGCACCCAGTCCACCAGAGGAATTGATGCTAACATTGGTGAAAGTCGAAGTGGAGTCTACGAAATACAGTTTTATTCCAACTGCATCATTATCATCGATAATTGCATCTTCAATCCATGCGCCAGAGGCGTTTACATCGATTGCGGCTGTTGCAAGGCCTGCCGTCTTTGCTCCCAAACCTCCAGTTCCTGTAACCGTGAGGCCCTCGATTATTGCAGCCTGATAATTTGTATAATTTGTGTGGTCTGTTTTGTCAATATACAATCCCTTGTACATCGAGTTTGAAATCGAGACATCTCTGATTACTGCACGGGTTCGTAGTGTATCATTAGTATGTCGAACAAGCACCCCATGGTCGGCTCTATCGACACTGACATGTTCGATTAATGGCACACTATCCTCTACCCAAATTCCCGCTGCAGTAGCAAGAGTTGCGCCTGAAACATTGGTGATAGTGACATTTCGGATAACTCCTCCAGAGTTGTGCCAATAGTTGATTCCGCGAGTCACCATGCCATCCAGAATAACGCCATCTACATTCGGCGCTGAACCTGAACCCACTGAAAGACCAATTCCATATCTCCAATATTGAGGGAATACCCAATCTTGACCTGCCTCATCGACAATTAAATTTCTAATTGTCGGAGTCGCTCCAGAAAAGAGGTCAACTGCAACATCATCAGGATTGAATACGGTTAGATTAGAGATAACTGGATCGCTGCCATACACCGTAATTCCGTATACTGAATGAACAATAGTCAAATTGTCAATGACACTTCCACGTCCATTAGAAGAGGTATTGAAGACGATTCCTTTGTGGTCACCATTACCTAGATAATCCAAGTAAACCGGGCAATTACTAGTACCTTCAATCGTAATTCTACCCTCAACAACGATTCTAATTCCGGTATCCATAGTGACATTGGTACATGAGGAAATTACCAATTCATCAGTCACTGGAATGTAGTAATCACTTGTGAGAACCACAGTGCCTGACCAAGTGGTTTGAGCCCTACCTCCAACCTCTGCACTTGAAAGAATCGGAGACAATGAAGAAAGAAGAAGCAAGGTGAGCATGGCAAATGGCCGAATTCGTCTATTGCCCTGCATGTTTTGAGGTCGGTGGCCGAGTCACATTAGACTGTTCCCCTTCGCGATTCAATCAATTGGGTGGCATCGGTACAGTCAAGAAGGCCAGATAGGTGGCCGGGTCGATGCCCGAGGCATTTGTCCTGTTCAAGACCGAACCCTCTCAAGAGCGTGAGGTATATGTTGCACTGTCTGAAAACTCTGCAGTTGCTGAAGTCCACGCACTTTACGGTGAATTTGACCTCTTAGTACGTGTTTCATCTGAAAATGCAAAGGACTTGACAAAAATGCTAATGCGAGAATTCCGTGAAATCTCGGGAGTTCGAGAAACGCAGACTCTGATTGCAGTAGATTATTGAGGTGGAAAAATGGCAACAGGATTCGTACTAATTACCACCGCCCCCGGCACAGAACACGATGTTCGTAATTCGCTCGATTTGGTAGAGCACGTCACTAGCCGCTGGATGCTATTCGGCGAGTATGATCTCATCGCTAAAGTTCAAGCAGATGATGAATTCACTTTGACCAAAGTTATTGTCGAAGGCATCCGCCCAATTACGGGTATTACAAACACCAAAACGCTCATTGGCGCAGAACTCTGAATCAGAGCATTTTGTGCATCAATTCTGCAGCACCTGCAGCAGCTCTTGGACACATCGATTGCTTCCAAAGTGCAATTGCTTCAGCCAACGATGAAAATTTATTGTGAGTTCCAAGTCGACTACGCCAATACCAGATTATTGCTGCGATTCTCCTCGCTGAAGAAAGATTTGCTTGACTTTCAGTATCCGGCAGCATTATGCGTTCCATCAAGTTCTTTGCATCGTCTTCCTCTATCCTCTCAATTATTGCCAATTGCAACATTGTTGCCCTTAATCCCTTCATTGCAAATACGCGCTCAATCAATCTCTCAAAAGATGGCGAAGTGATTGGAGTTTCTGCGATTTCGGCCCTGAGTTCAAGGGCTAAGACCTGGGGGTCATCGTCATGGGAAAGCGCACGTAGGTTTTCTCTAATACTACGCGCAGATTTCGCATCTGATTTTACCATAGCAAGTGCATGCCTAATGTGGGCTATTGCAACCAGCAATAAACGACGCATCTCTGGTGTGACTTCAGACATGTCGATATCATCTAATAACTCATCTACACCGTCGCTTGGTTGCTCATTTGGCATTCTATCATCAAGACGACGTGTAGCCTCAGAAATGATGAAGGTTGCATCAGAACCTTCAAGAGAAATATCTTCGAGTCTACCCTCCAATAACGCAAGAGAAAACATAAGATCTGGTGAGTCACATTCCTCCAAATGTTTAGCAGCAATTTCGGGCTCACCTCGTTCAATTGCCACCATTGCAGCAAGTCGATGCAATTTGGGGGTTGGCGTTCTTGATAGGGCATCGCCAATAAGTGTAGCAAGACCAGCATTTGAGCGAACCATCAATGCCTCTGCATTGGCGATGAGATGTGCTTCAATATCACCATCTGATTCTAAGATGTGATGCATTTCTACCAATCGTGCAAGGTCGCCTTTCTTTTGAGACCAATGTTTGGCAGCAGCAGCATGATGTTCAGTACCAAGCATAGTAGAGCGGACATTTCTAACGAGGTGATGTAATTCAACACCATTCAAATGCCAACGAAGCAATGCATGGTCATCTAGTTCACCAAGCATCTCCTCATACAACAGGTGCTCAGCTGGAACTGGAACTGGAAGAAGTGCTAATTCGTCTAGAGCGATAATCTCCTCACCAAGGCCAGCCAAAACCACATCCTCAACCCAATCTTGGATATCAGCACTCGATTCTGGTAAATCTGCCCCTTCGTCATGCAATTGTAATGCAAGAGGATGGCCACCGAGTCTTTCGGCAACGAGTTCACGGTTCTCTAGATGGTCGGGCAATAATTTCGCTGCATCTTCAACCTTGAGAGGAGGTACTTCCAGTACTTTGAATCCTTCTTGGAAGGGCAGGGGTGCCC
>Ga0315334_10001503_pt1 | contig 14425 bp, 15 predicted proteins | sample M150034915metaG_FD_205555 | JGI IMG/M metagenome (GOLD analysis project Ga0315334, IMG submission 205555) | Ammonia-oxidizing marine archaeal communities from Monterey Bay, California, United States - M1 500m 34915 | ecosystem: Environmental > Aquatic > Marine > Intertidal zone | place: USA... | reverse complement strand
AGCCTCCCGTGAAGCGACAAACGCTTCCCAATCAGATACGACTTCAGCGGTCCATGTCGCTGTAGTGATGTCCTGTACTCTCTGGGCCTCCCCTGAAGTGTCATCTCCCGGCATTAGAACATGCCGATGAAATGTCCGCGACAGTTCAGTGCCGTCCTCGTCCACGACGGTTGCTGTGCGAACCTGAACTTGTCCCATTTCTAGGACTTCGATCTTGTCCACAACGATTGTCTTATTCAATGCCATTATCTACTCCTAAGTGTCAGTCCGATAGGTGCCACCGATCCAGAACGCTGTGGCGGCATCATGCGCTAGCCCGATAGGTGGCACCAATCCAGAATGAAGTACCAGCATCAACATACCCTGCAAGAGTTTGGTCAAGAGTCGTCTGACCACCCCCCGCTTGGAAGAACATTTTGTTATCGTTCGGACTCATTCGCCCGTAGAGGTTTCCGGGGATGTTTGAAGCAGTTTCCCGCAGCATCGATCCGTTAGTCGCATAACCAGAAGCCTCTGCGGTGTTGGCCGTTGTGAACGGCAGACCAGTCATGTAAAGCGTGCCTGATGGGGAGGACACGGCTGACAAATAAATGTAGCCTTGGATGTGGACTATTTGACCGATCTTAACGTAAGAGCATGTATCTCCTGAAGTATGAGCGGTGATTGTTCCCGAACCAGCAGTGAAGGCTACCGTGAATGTTCCTTCCTCATAGTCATCCAAGGCATTCGCCGCGGCCGTGTCGCCGTTGAACGTCAGTCCACCACCAGCAATAAATCGACCCTTTTCCTCACCGTCAGCATAAAAAAGCAGATCATTCGTCTGGCATCCAACCCGGTTAGCGCCGGTTACTCCCCCACCAGCAGATGGAGCGGTAGTGTTTGTATCCTGAAATGTGAGATAGGCATAAGCACCGCCCGTGTTCTTAACCTGCACGGTTCTATTATTGTTTCCCTCTAACGTCGTGACATCAGCGGCCATTGTCGCTACTTGTGTACCCGCCACATCGAAACGGATGGTGTCGTCGTCTGAACCTTCCTCAACCTGAATCTTTGTGTCACTATCGGCATCTGAAAGAGAGTCACTGCTAATAGCCCCAAGTTCAGTCTGGACATAGGCCGTGGTGGCAATCTGAGTCGTATTGGTATCAGCGGCAGCCGTAGGAGCGTCAGGGGTGCCAGTGAATGTTGGATCGGCTAGAAGAGCGTAGGTGGCCAAGTCGGAAGTGAGGGCAACTGTTCCATCGGCGTTCTGTAACGTAACAGTTCGATCAGCAGTAGGATCTACAACGGTTAAAGTCGTTTCAAAATCGTCAGCACTAGAGCCTTCAAATGTGAGCGTGTTCCCAATACCGGGGATTACTTCCAGTTCCGTTTGGACGTAAGCGGTGGTAGCAATTTGGGTAGTGTCCGTACCAGCCGCTGCTGTAGGAGCAACCGGGGTGCCGGTGAACGCCAGCGAATACGCCCGCCACACAGCGCCATCCCACTGCCAACGCTTACCGCTGTGCGTGTGAATGTCACCAGATGATGGAGAAGCGGGAAAATCCATAGTAGCCATTATGCGGAAAACCCACAATCTATGGCCGTTAAGCCACCATAGGTGCTATTTGAAAGACCACCGTCAATGTTGTAAACGCTGAAATCGACATCCGACGTATGCCCAATCTCTATCCACTGGGAAGTATTGGCATCTGTAAAGTAAATAAAAGTTGCACCTGTATCTGACTCAAACCAAATATCTCCGGCCGATGGTGTACCGGGTGGAGTGTCTGATACCGCATACGTTTGGCCCTCGCTGGCGTGGCCTATCTCAACCCACTGAGAACCACTCCCGTCGTTGTAGTAAATGAAGGTTCCGCCGCTATCGGTTTCATACCAAATGTCTCCCTCGCTGGGGCTGGCCGGAGCAGTGTCACCCGTAGCAAACGTCTGACCGTCACTGGCGTGCCCCACTTCAACCCATTGAGAAGAATCAGCGTCGGTGTAATAGATGAACGACGCCCCGGAGTCGGACTCAAACCAAATATCCCCCTGCACTGGAGAAGCCGGGAGGGTGTCACCTACATGGAAGTCCTGTCCAGAAGTGGCAAAGCCGATTTCAACCCATTGAGAAGTATTCGCATCCGTGTAGTAAATGAACGTCTTGCCACTATCTGTTTCGTACCAGATGTCTCCAGCCGTGGCGCTAGTGGGCATCGTGTCAGAAGTTAAGAAAGTCTGTCCGTCGCTGGCATGGCCTAGTTCAACCCAAATGTTGTCGTAGTAGATGAACGCCTTGCCGGAATCAGACTCATACCAGAGATCCCCCAGCGTGGGGCTTGACGGAACGGTGTCCGAAGCCGAAAACTTGTTGGTGTTAGCGGAACGCGCCCAGTAGGTGCCGTTGTATGTGAAAGTGGTCGTTCCAACGGTGTGGGTATCGTCGGTGGACGGAGAGGCGGGGAAGTCGATAGCCATTAGATACCGCCACCGTCAATCGTGGGCATCCCGCCGTACACACTGCCCGGTCCGCCGCCATCCATGTTGATGAAAAACTCATGCGAGGAATCAACCGACTGGCCGAGTTCTACCCACTGCGAAGTGTTTGCATCTGTGTAATAGACCAAAGTATTCCCGGTGTCTGACTCAAACCAGAGGTTTCCCGCCTCAGGATCAGCGGGGGGAGTATCAGAAACAGTAAGGCTTGCTCCACCGCCAGACACTTCCTGCCACGCACCACTAGACCGGAAATAGAAAGTGTCATTTGTGGTGTCTACCGCCAGAGCGCCGTTGGCGAGGGCTGTGGACGGAGCGCCATCAGTGGCTAGCGTGACAATACCGAGGGCGGCTTCAAGGGTGTCATCGGTCTTGAGAATATTGGCCGCTGAACGGTACAGGGTCGCATCGCCGGTAGCGGAGCCAGAACCCCATGTGATCTTGCCGCCTGCGTCGATCTTGACTCGTGACTCAGAGTCCCCATCAACCTTGACGCCAACTGCCTGAGATGACGCTGCTGCTAGTTCCTCAACGGAAATAGCGGTCTTGAACTTCTGAGCCACGGCCTCAACCGTACCTTTCGTATAAGCAGTCCCTCAGGACCGTATTTTTTAACCGACCAGAACCACCCGATAAGCGTTGCTGGACGGAGCAGTGGAAAACGACACCGTACAAGTATGCGTGTCAGTCCTCACGACATCAGCAATCACCGTGTCGTAAGAAGCATTGTCATACACCTGAACAGATACGTCACGAGTACCCAAACCGTGGGTAATCACGAACGACGTAGCCGAAGCGTTACCGACACTCTGAGCGACAACCCGGCCCAAAACGGGAGCGATGGTGCTTCGTGAAGAACCAGAACTGTCCCCAATGGCCAAGAAAGCATTGGTTCGGGCAAGAGCAGACGTTGTGGTGCCAGTGCCACCATTGGCAATCGGCAGGGTTCCAGTTACGCCACCGGCACCGCTCGCAGCCAGATCGGAGGCATCTGCTGTAAGAACACCAGCCGTAAAAGTAATACCAGTGCCAGCGATATCAGACTTGATCGCCAAACCGCTACTGGTCGTCGCCAAACCAGCAACTGAACCATTCAGTTTGATCTGAAGACTGTCAGAAGAAGTTTCGATACCGCCAGCGGCGACCACGTTGATCGACAAAACGCCACTTGCGATTGCCAGACCATCACCGGCTGCCGTGGTCGAAATCGAAAGAACACCACTTGTGAACGTGATCCCGTCACCGGCAGTACCGCTGGCGAGAGCAACATCGTTGGCGTTGACGGTGATGCCATCTCCGGCAACAACATTGAGAGTGTCGCCACTCTTGGTTAGACCGGCACCAGCGTCAATCTGACCGGCACCTGAGAACTGTGAGAAGACTAAGGCATCCGTACCAACCGTGTATGCCCCACCGCCAGACTTGGCTTGAAGTACATAACCCCGGTTAGCGTTAGCCGTGCCTCGCTCTACGAAGAAGAAAGAACCGGCATTTACTTCAGCCGCCGCGTCAAAATCGGTAGCCCTCGTCGGTGCGCCTGAGGCGTTGACCGTATAAATACCATTCTCTGCACCGGTGGACTGATCCTTGACCAAAATCCTGTTACCCGTTGCGAGGGTGATCCCATCAAGGGTGTCACCATTTTCAACATCACTGACCAATGTCAAAGCAGCCGTGGTGGCAACCTGAACTGATTCTTTGGGATCTAGGCCAGCGGCCCGATCATCAACATAGCCCTTGTTCGCAGCATCGGCAGCGTTGGTAGGTGCCGCCAAACCGGTAACTTTTGTGACATTGACATGGCCGCTGCCATCCCGCTTCATAATGGTAGAGGCAGTATCGGCCTCAGTAGCAGCATTTACCAGCACATAGTGTGCTGTCGGCATAAGCCCGTCAGTAGAACCGTTGGCATTAGCAACGGTTATTGCCGGAGCGCCCGCCGCCCCAGCACTAACGGTTAACGCCGTAGTGCTAGAAGAAACATCAGTCAGAACCTGCTTCCACGCAGAACCGTTGTAAACCTTGAGAATATTGTTAGTTGAATCGTAGATTGTCCAACCTTCAAATTCACCAGAACCGGGATCACCCGCGGAGAACTGCAACTTCGCGTTCTGAAGTTCGTTCTGATTGATATTTAGATTAGTAACGAATTTTTGTGCCATATGGACCCCGCGACTATGTCAAATATGCCGACCCGGAAAACGCCGCAGAAAACGCTACCGTAACCTGCGTATCACTGTTGTATGTTACATCACCGACCACCGCGGTACCGGTAGAATCCACAACAGTTACAGAAGGTCTACCTCCCAATGTGTGAATTATCGTCCAAGTCGTTGTTGCTGATGCTTGCTCATGAACATGACGGGTTGATTCGGTCAACGCGACGTACTCGGTGGGCCACGCCGAATCCGTTTTTGGACCGTAAAGACGAGAATGATCGTTGGTCAATTTCTGGACGTACCACGCACCATCAGCGCCGACATTGGCAAGCGGGATGGCAGTTCCGGTGAGAAGTGAAGTGCCGCCGCCGCCACCGCCAGCACCGGCAATAATCTTTACATAAATCGTATTGGGTTCAGACGCGGTTGTAGTAACGACATTCCTGAGTTCTTCAACTGTAACATTGTAAACCGTCATGTTGTTACATTCTCATCAAGATTGAAATTGCCCTGTATCAGTCTTTCGATGGCTCCAGTAGGGCCGATCAACTCTAAATCATATATGCCACTGAACTGTAGCGCCGCAGTATCCGCAGCAGAAATGATCAAAGATATTGTTCCAGCATTTCCGTCAATCAACATTCGACCATTTTCGGTAGTAAGTTCGATCAACGTCGAAGTCGCCTCCATATCTTTGCGAACCTGCATGCGAGCCGTGAATCCATCCAGATCACGAACGGAATCATCAAAGTTCGTTACTTCGACATCACGCAAAAAAGTGGAACCCTGTTCACAAGTGAAATTATAAATACCGGCAGGCATACCCTTACCTCAGAGATAGTTTGGAAAATACGGGTGGTCCCGGTACAGACCCCTCCACAACAGAGTCTACATTATCCATCGTCAGCATCGGGGTTAAAGTTCGGATTGTAAAACTGATCATCAAAAAACTTATTAGCGTACTGTAAAAGCCCAAAAACGGTCCATGGAGTGGTTGTCGGACCAGTTCCTACCAACAAACTCGTTCCATCGTCACCCATTACTTCAGCAATAACTACATAATCCTTGACAACAACTGGCAAATCCCCGTATTTTTCAGCGACTTCAGAATCAACGATCTGTTTGCCGGGATCTTGAGCGAAGTCTTCCATTGACCAATCCTAACTCAGACTACTCATCCCTCAGATCAGCCTCACGTTGATGCTTGCGATAAAGTCCCTTCATAGAGAAGTGACGTATACCGCCGTAGGTCATTCCACGAGCAGTACCCTGCCTCCACATCGTGTCCTCCCCTAGAACAACTTCTTTCACCCAGTCTTTCCGTTTGAATGGAATCAACTGAAGAACCGGAGTTCCCGCTTTTATAATGAACGATTCCCCAGACATCACGCGTAAGACAAGATTCAGCGTGTGATAGAAATCCGTATGGACAACAGCGGGAAGCACCTGATACCGCGGATCTGGCTCATACAGCATCGGCAGGGCCAACATCGAATAACCGGGAGCCGTCTTATACAAAAATGGCGACACTACCTTTGGAAAACCCCCATAAGGCACCTCCCGATCTTCAACTATCGGTGAACCCATTGCTTGCTCATAGGAAAAACGCTGTACATCGAAAACACTGTCACTTGTTTTGGCGCTGACATCCCTACCCATCGGGAAAACTTCCAAATCACACCACAGAGGCACAGTGATCCCCAACGACAGATAATCCTGAATACCCTTACAACTCAGTATCGTGCCAGAAGTTTCCTTTGGCATGTCCTTCCACCACTTCGGCCAACCCTTCGAATTGGATCGTGGCGGGTTCTCAATCAGCCTGTTGTCCTTCGGTATAACCAGAATCTCTCCCGGCTTGACCTTGGGCCAATCCACATAGGATTTAATCTTCGCAGATTTCTTTAAGCGCTTTGGCATGGTCTATAACCGGACCCGATGTTTTGTGTTCCCGTAACTTCCAAATATACTTCTCTATCTTATCCGCCAAACCCAACGCGGTTATGGACGCCGAAGCGGCCTCTCTATTGATTTTCCCCTGTCCTTGAGCCACATGGTAAAAATGTGGGACACGGAACATCAACCACGCTCCCTGAATATCCGTAACCTCCGGAGGACGCTCTGACCAAACTCCCAACAGATTTTTCAAACTTTCAGGAATCGGCATTTCCTTCTGCGCTTTCCAGAAGTCTGTATCTTCACGATCGCTAATATAGTGAAGTCTGATCATGTCAAGAATATTCAACATCATTATTTTGAATTTAGAATTATACTGCTTAACGCTATATTCATTTCCTTTTCTAAATGGAGCAAGAAACCCCAACAACGCTTGACTTTGATTAACCGTAGAACCAATCGAAGTGGCCTCCAGCGGTTCCACGAATGAACCGGACAAGCCAACAGCAACGCAGTTACCGACCCACGGTTCTTCCAAATAACCCGGATCGAAGTGGAAATGTCGGTAGTCCGATATTTGGACATCCAACAATGTTTCCATCTCAGCGACGGCCTGTTCTTCAGAACAGAACTGCGAAGAGTAGACGTATCCGTTACCCCGTTCCTTCTGTGTCGGGATCTCCCACGCCCAGCCATTGTCCAGCGCCCTTGCCCGCGTGTAAGGGCGAATCTCTCCACTTTCATCTGCGGAGGTGCGAAAAGCGATTGCGGAATCTGTCAGAAGATACTCACTAAAAGAATTCCATTTCTTTCCCGGCAAACGAGACATCAATACCTGATTGAAGCCAGAGGCGTCGATCCAAAAATCGGAACCGATAAGTTCTTCTTCTCCGTCTAGTCGAACGCTCTCAATCCAATCGACATCAGAAAGAACAACATCTACGACTTCACCCTCATGAAACTTTATTCCCCTGCTTTGACATTTGAAGATCAGGAAATCATTCAACTCTGCGGTATCAAAATGAAACTGATTAACCGTCTGATGGGGGTTGATAGCAGCAACATGATTACTGGCTATTCCCTGAAACCCAGTGGTATTCGAAAACAACAACCCCTTAGCCACCATCCCAGCGTAAGCGCCGTCGAACTCCCCCACAAAAGGGGCACCTTCCGGAAGGCCAGAGATGGCGTGGAAGTAATCGGGGGTATGGTTCGTCCACCCCTCAAAACGAATGCCCTTTTTATGGGTTGCCAACGTTCCCACCAACAACTCTGCCGCCTCTATCTCGGCAAAGTTCATAAAAGTACGCCAATGCTCCGTGGAGCCTTCACCTACACCAATCGTTCCGATTTTGTCTGATTTGACAACGGTGATCTGATATTCGGGAAATGCTCGGCGGAGGATGAGGGCGCATAGCAAACCGGCGTTGCCGCCACCAACAATGGTGACCCGCCTGCTAGTAATAATATCCATGTGTTTACTGGTACCAAGTCACCATCGTATATTTAGTACCACTCTTTATAGGATGTGCTATATGACTGTACGGGAAGTTCGCTGGGAAAATAACTAACTTGCCTGCTTTCGGTTCAATCGTGACTTCGTGGTAGGGGAACTCCAACTCCCCTCCTTCGTAATTGTCATTCATGAAGAAAATCATGCTCAACACTCTTTGATTCAAGGAAGAATGATCATGATGAAACTTGTATTCCATGGAGTTCTCATATCTGAGAATACTGAATCCAGTATCTCTAGTTAGATGCAATTGGAATACTGCCCTGTAATCAATAATGATTTTATCAAGTGGCTTTAGAAACTTTATCATTTCTTTCTTGAGAGGTTCAAAATCCGGATCAGGATGACTCATCGCACGACTAACCGAAGATTCCAGATTGCTTCTATACTCAGAGACCTCATTGTTTTCTCCAAGCGTTGAGCGGATCCACGGACATGCGGAGAATTCAAGAGCAGCAGCCTTGTTGACTTCTTCAAGCAATTGTGACGATTCCTTATAGAAATCTTCATACACGAATATTCCCGGTGCTGGATTGTCTACACTCATTAACTCATCTCCCAGCCGACACTGCTGTTTTCCCACTTCAGTGGCATATTGCTACCGGGAACAGACAGTTCTTTGCTACTTGTTGGCCATAGAATATCACCCTGATTGAAGCAGCACAGGTTTGCTAATCTCCACCCCTCGTAGACAGGCTCCACGCTATGAGAGTATGCGAAGTTTGCTGGATAGATCATGATGTCTCCCACTTTAGGTGCGTATGAAACGTCCAAATATGGAAAGCCGATCTCCCCCCCAACGTAGTCGTACTCTCCGGCTTCGTCCCCTTCTACAGAATCGTTCAAGAACATCAACGCAACTAGAACCCGTGTTTGTGCTATCGGATCGTGGAACGGTTTCCCCTCCCTGTCGTACATTGTCGCAGCCGTGTTATCGGAGTGTGCGCTCATGCTCGCTGACGGGTAATAATACAAAAGACGGTATGCTTCTTGCCATTGAATATCATTCACTGCTGTTGGATATTTCCTAGAATATTCAAAAAGACATTCACATAGTTTCTCATGTAGATGCAGTGTGTACAAATCTTCCTCGGTATCCAACAAGCCTTCCGGATACAGGAAGTTTCTACAACGAACCGGACCTACTTCTTCGTGCTTATGCCGTGGCCCGTCAGTCGGATCGCCGGTCCACGGCCTCTTCCGATCCGACTCGTACCGACTCGCCCAATATTTCAATGCCCATTCGGGGTCACACTCGAAAGCGTTATTCCAAATTCCGATACAGGGGAAAGGCTCTATCATCAGACATCACTTTTAAACGCAATAAAACCGACTTCTGATATTTGTTGCGAGTCGTGAAACACGGTTACGTTGTATTTGCCAATTTGGGGAACCTTGAACACCCATCTGGCCCGATGACTCTCCACGAACTGTGGTTTAAGATTTTCATAACAAACAGAATCTGCCCGCTTATTGAAAACATCTATATGAATTCCAGTTCTCAAATCACGAAATTCATCTGTGTACAAGATTGCCTGATGATCGCCAGACAGAACTTTCCTATCACGCATCTCAATTTGACAATGTTCCGGAACGGATAATATCCTAGAACTATCAGGTGTAATATCCGGATGTTCCTTTAGTATCTTCTCAGGTACGCCGTGAATGACGGGTATTCTCAGTAAAGCGGTAAGATCGGCGTAGTCCGCCACATCTTCCTCAGGTGTAACATAGAAATAAGACTTCATTACAACTTTGCTGTATCCAATGCGACGAGGGTGCCGTTAACTCCGGTGTTCACAGAATAACTCGGATTCCCTGCGTTTCTGGTGACCACCACCAAGACGCCACCGCCACCGCGACCCCCGCGCTGACCCGCCCCACCGATACCCGCCGTACCACCGGCATACAACACCGAACCAGTATGAGTTTCAGCGTTCGGATTCGCTACCGGATCAGGAGTGTGTGGGTCGGCCTGATGGGGAGCCGTGGCAACCGGGTTGTTGCCAAGATCAGTATGGTCATGAATATTTAACTCAAGAACGTGAGTGGGCTGATTGTTCGGAGGGTTTGTTGGCGGCGGATCCTGCGCTACCAATTCATGATCCAACTGTAGATCAGCCGGATTGGTGTCGGGGAACGCCCGTGGCTGCGGCGGCGCAAAAACCTCGTTGATACTTTCCGGGTTAAATTCCGCCGTTCCCGCTATCAATTCATGAATCGGCTGTAGGTTAGGCTGGTTTGTGGTTCCGCCCGTAGTAACCAACCCGTGGATCGGATAGTCGATACCCGGATTTTGAGTAGCCGGACCGTGAACAGGCGTATGAACCGGCACCAGCAGAGTGGGGTTCACATTCGCGCCACCACTGACTAAACCGTGAACCGGGTAATCGATGCCGGGATTTTCGGTACCCGCGTGGTGACTAGTCCCATGAACGGGGACCAGCAGAGTGGTGTTTACTGTTCCCGCTTGATGCACCAAGCCGTGAACCGGAGAATCATAACTGGGGTTGGTGTTTCCCGGCGTGTGAACCAACCCGTGAATCGGATAGTCGATGCCGGGGTTCGTGTGATGATTCTGAACCTGCGAATGGGGACCGTTCGGCGGGCCGTCAGGAACGTGGTGCGACGAAGACGAATGGCTTCCCGCCTGATGCTGATGGGCGACCACATCATGGCTCGTCGTACCGGGATTGGCGTTTCCCGGCACGCTCTGATGGGCGATTACGTCGTGGTGGTTCGTGCCGGGATTCGTGTTCCCCCCGGTAGTCTCATGGCCCGTAACGGCATGGTTCGTCACAGACGGGTTGTGACCGCCGGGATTCGACCCATGTGCGACTATGGAATGGTGATGTGTAGTGGGGTTAGTGGTTCCCGCCTGTGTCTCATGGCCCGTAACGGCATGGTTTAGTGTTGGATTGTTCCAACTACCGGCCGCATGTAGGTGATCGATTACGTCATGGTGGGTTTCAGTGGGGTTTACATTCGAACCAACATCCTCATGACCCGTAATAGCGAGATGATGGGGAATCGGGAGAATAGCGTTGTTGCCGGTATCCTCATGACCAGTGACAACATTATGATGGGGAATCGGAATAACAGGGTTGTTGCCAACATCAGTATATGTAGCCGGGTCGGTGGGTTGAAGGTGGTGGGGAACTGGGAGAATAGGGTTGTTGCCAACATCCTCATGGTCGGGGTCGCCCGGTACCGCAATATGATCGTGAATAGGATTAACGTCCGGCGGGTTGTAGGTCGGCGGGTTGCCCACCGGATCGGGAACGTGGTCTGCGGCCTGATGAGGGGTCGTCGGGTTAGAAGTATGCACAGCAGGGTCCGTGTACGACGGCGCATCAGCCCCATCTGTCCCAGCCGCACCAGCAGAAGCCGCCCCACCTTCGGAATAAAGACCGCCGCCTCCGGCAATGGTGCGTGCTGAAACCATCACCACTCCACCGCCGCGACCACCAGCACCACCAGCACCGCCAGTTCCCGAAGTGCCCTTGCCGCCCTCCGCGCCCGCCGTGTTCGCGTTCGCTGGCCAAGTTCCGGCAGTACCGGCACCAGAAGTACCGGAAGCACCAGTACCGCCACCCGCACCGCCCTTTATGCGAAGGACATCGGAACCACGCTGCTTGTATGCGTTGATCGCATCACGCAAGTCGTAAAAGTCAGATGCGGCCACTCCCGTAGAACTCGTAACAGACCCGGAACCCGTGAATGTGTACCCCTCAACATAACCGTCGGGTTCACCAGCACCGCCCAAACCATCAACAACGCTTTCCCCCACGCCGACAGTTCCCATCAGAGAACCAGCACTTACGCTCGCAACATCCTCTTTGATACCGATGTCACCGTTCAGGGTGAGAGATCCCTTGACGAACACCCGCCACCCGTTGGTATTCAAAACAACACCCGAATCAATCGTCAGGTTGTTGTAGTACATATCTTCGCTAAGGGACTGGTTGGCAGCAATAGTCACATCGCCGTCTTCGCCATTTCCGAAGACCAACTCACCATCAAAGCCGATGTCGCCAAAGTCTGCTTCTGGGAGCAGTTCGACAACGTAGGGCAGCAGGTCTTTGCTGCGCCTAACCCCTTGACTAGCCGTTGCCGAAGTCATCAGTCAGCCTCTATGAAGATAGCCGTCCCCGCCGACCCTGTCCCTGAGCCAGAAACGTCTAATGTGTACGAGTGGGTTCCTTTAGACGAAATGAAGATAACCACACCACCGCCAGCGTTCCCCGACGCCGAAGCCACAATTGTTCCTGAACCGAACAAATAGCGAGCAGCGACGATCACTACACCACCCCCGTAGTTGGTGTCGTCCCCGGCTCCGCCCTTCAACAGATTGATAGTTCCATTACTCGGGTTATATGAGTATCCGTAGACGGCGTTCAGGGCGTTTCTGTACCACTTTGCTCCGCCGAAAATAGCCGTAGGGGCAGTAGCCGTATAAGAGGCGGACGCTCCGCCTAGTGAATTCGTAACATTGGCGTCCTGTGTGCCGATGCCCAACGAACCCTGCGACGACGGTCCGGCAGCCAAGCCAATCGTTCCAGCCAGAAACAGGTTCCGCTGAACGAACACGCGATAACCAGCAGTATTGAGAGTCACGCCGCTATCGACCGTCAAATCCAAATAATACATATCCGCCGTCAAAGTTGTGTTAGTGCTGATGACAGCAGAACTATCCTCACCACTCCCAAAAATATGCGACGGCGAGTCGTAGAAACTTGCCAGCGGGTCAGGAGCGCCTACTTGGACCAACCGCCCCATGGTTATGTCTCCTGAATGCCAAATGAATGCATTGTGACCGCTGAGGCCACCTGAGCCTTTGCTGCTATGAAATCTCCAGCATCCAGCACGGCGGATAAGTTCACGAATGTCGTGGACGTAGCGTCAACAACCACGTTGTACACAACCGCATTCGCCACTCCAGCCGTACCGCCACTGGGCACCAGATGGACATCCACCGTGCGATTATTTGAACTTGTGTTACACAGTGCTATCTGCTTAACAATAGTCGTCGTGCTACCGGGTGTCGTGTAGTGGGTCGCCACCGAGTTGCCCAACTGTACCGGATCATGTAACTTCGTCTGAGCCATTGCCATTAGACCATAACCTCCATGTGGAACATGGTTTCCACATCATCAATAGTAGTTTGGAAAGCATTCAACTGAGCGGTAGTCGCATAACTGTATGCCACAATCTTGTCTTGAATCGCAGCAGAAGTCATGATCGAAGTGTCATTATCAGAAAACGACCCTGATCCAGTCTGAACCGCAGCGATCCCGACGCTGTTCAGCGTCAATGTTCCACCGATCGTCACATTGTCCGGCAAGCCGACCGTGACTGCTGTCCCAACCGTGGCCGCTTCGACCTCATTCGTCGTGCCGCTCACCGCAGAAATTGCAGCGCCGGAACCGACATAACCGTATGCTTCAATCTTGTCTGCGATAGCCGCAGAGGTCATAACCGAAGTGTTGTTATCTGCGAACGATTCGCTAGAAGTCTGAACAGCCGCAATGCCTACGCTGTCCAAAGTAAGCGCACCAGCAATGGTCACATCGTTTGGCAGGCCAATCGTGACAGTCCCAGTGGACGCCGAAACGTCAACCTCAGCAGCAGTACCCGTAACACTATTAACAACGGCGGCCCACTTCACTCCTGTCGTTTCCGTTGAATCGGCAGTCAAGGCTTGATTGTTAGAACCGACCGCCAACCTCGCCGGAGCAGAGGAACTACGAGCGTAAATGTCACCCTTGGTTGTCAGTGTCGCTTTGAGCGTCGCCGCCGTGGTGGTGGCATACGAGTAAGCAAGAATCTTGTCTTGGACAGCAGCGGAGGTCATCACTGAGGTGTCGTTGTCAGCAAACGACTCCGACCCTGTTTGGACTGTCGCAATCCCAACACTATCTACAGTTAGCGTTCCGGTAATCGTGACATTGTTGGGCAAGCCAACCGTTGCCACACCAGAAACAAGTCCAACCTCAATCTCATTGTTGGTTCCGCCAACAGACGAAATCGTGTTCGCCGTTGTGGAATAACTGTAACCTTCGATCTTGTCTTGAACCGCAGCGGAAGTCATTACCGACGTATCGTTATCGGCAAACGACTCACCAGACGACTGAACAGCAGCGATTCCCACACTATCCAAGGTGAGGGTTCCAGCAATCGTGACATCATCCGGAAGACCAATAGTGATAGCACCCGTAGAGGCTGACAACGAAATTTGGGCAGCCGTACCCGTAATGCTGTTGACGATGCTGGCCCATTTCACGCCCGCCGTTTCGGTTGAATCGGCAATCAACGACTGATCATTCGTGCCTACAGCCACTCGCGCTGGGGCAGACGAAGATCGGGCATAAAGGTCACCCTT
>Ga0315334_10001502_pt1 | contig 14429 bp, 10 predicted proteins | sample M150034915metaG_FD_205555 | JGI IMG/M metagenome (GOLD analysis project Ga0315334, IMG submission 205555) | Ammonia-oxidizing marine archaeal communities from Monterey Bay, California, United States - M1 500m 34915 | ecosystem: Environmental > Aquatic > Marine > Intertidal zone | place: USA... | reverse complement strand
CAGCGAAGGCCGAGGAAAGCGCCAGCATGAGCGCACAAGCAATAAGAGAAATAATCTTCATGAGTTTCTTATAGGATTACGTTCGTAATTTGAACATCAGAAATCCTGCCAAGATCTCATTCATTGTCAATATTTCGTGCAGCTATTCGGTTCACTTGCGCATCTCCTACGCTTTCCCGAAGAAAGCAGCCCGAAACACCCGACTTGCCGGGGTCCTCCCTTCTCACGGCTTCGCTACAAAGGCGTTGCGCTTCTCCCCGCTCTCCGTGTTGAAAATCGCAACCCTCCCATCCAGGGTGCCCACCGCCAGCCACGAGCCATGAGAGGCGCAGGAAGATACCGTGGGAGCTTCGGCGCCCTCGCGTGGCTCGATCCTGAATTCACGCAAGCGTTGCTGACCTTCCGGATCGAACTGTACCACCATTCCTCCGGGAGCACTCGCAAAGAGCCCAGGTCCTGCCTTGAGGAGGCGCAGGACCGGCCCATCGAACTTCGCGCGATCGGCAGACTTCTTGCCATCCTTGATTCGCCAGAGAAAAAAGTGTCCGTGATCCCCAGAAGAGAGAATCTCCTCGCCATTCGGATGAAAAGCTGCACCCCGCACTGCCCCGGGGTGACCTGAGAAGGCACTCAGTTTCTTCCCACTGGTAACGTCATAAACCTTGGAAATCTTGTCCCGGCTCGCCGTGACCAGACGTTTGCCATCCTGGTGCCAGCTCACTGCCGTGATCCAATCAGAGTGCGAAGCCAGGGCCAGCGACTGACGCCACGTATTCGTCTCAACGATACGTAGCTTCCCGTCCACACCCCCGAAAGCAAGCCGCTTGCCGCCCGGGCCAAAAGCCACGGTCAGGACAGTGTCGTCACCACGAAAGGGCGTGACCTCCACCCGACCTGTCCGGCTCTGGAAGATCCTCACTTCGCCCGTCTGGCCCGGAGCCCCCGTGGCAGCCGCGAGCCGGGCACCGTCCGGCGAAAGGGCCAGTCCGTAGGTGCGCTGACCGTTGTTGGGAATCCGCTCCAGGAGGCTCCCCTCCTCGGGATTCCAGACCAGGATCTCGTGGTAGCCTCCGGTATAGAGTTTCCGGCCCTCCCTGCCGAACACCATGGCGGTCACCCCGAGTGGGCGCGGGTAGGATTCAGGCGCAGCCGGATGATCCTCCATCGGAATGATGACAGCGAGCAGGGCCGCCGGATCCTCCCCATCGTATTGTGCCCCCTCCGAGATCCATTTCCGGATCACATCGATCTCCGCCCCGGCAAGCGGATCAGCCTTCCCCGGCATCCGTTCTTCTTCATCTTCCGTGGTGATACGGAAGAAGAGTTCGCTCTCGAGATCACCCGGTTCGAGTTCCTTGCGAAGCTGCTCGTAGGTATCAAGGCGGTACTTTCCCTTGGCCTTTCCTTCCTTGTGACATGCCACACAGTGACGCTGCAGAATGGGGGCGACATCGCGCGAAAAACTGACGCCCTCGGCAGAGGTCAGCGACCCGGAAAGAACGAGCAGCAGTGTGATCCAGCACTTCATTAATTCTAGTGCTGAAACAGGAATTCGCTCTTGTTCAACACGATCCATAGCGTGTCCTCCAGAGCCTCTTGGGGATTCCCCGCCTGCCGGATGTAATCCAGGTGCAGAGCCAACTCCTGCTCACGGGGAGCGCGGCAAAGGGCAGCGAGATAGAGCCGTTTCACGATTTCTTCCTCGCCTACCTTCTCTCGAATCCACCTGTGCAGGTGTCCATCACCCGCCGTGATCATGCCGTGCAGGAGTCGCCCGTTATACATTTCGAGAGCCTGCCCCAGGCTTGAGTCGTCCCCACGCTCGCACTCGCAGATTGTCTGCCGTTCTGGTTGTCCGAAGACTTTCATGAACTCAATCTCCCCGATCCGGCCCCGATTATGCGGTTTGAGGTCGGGAGCCGGAAGCTGGGTCGCTTTCATGCTGGCCGGCACCCCCACGAACTTCATGGGCCACCCGGTCACCTTGCCGAGGGCGTCGACCAGTTGCTCCGCGGTCAGCATGCGCGGCTGGTAATGCGAAAAATAGCGGCGATCTTCTTTGTTAAAACGAGTTGTCCGGGAGGTGGCCTGGTAGGTGTTGCTGTTGAGGATGGTCCGCAGGAGATGGCGGCGATCATAACCACTTCTGCGAAAGTCCTCGGCCAGAGCGTCCAGCAGGGGAGGGTTGGTGGGTGGATTGGTATCCCGAAAATCATCAAAGGGTTCCACAATCCCCCGCCCCATCAGATACGACCAGATCCGGTTGGTTTCCACCCGGGCAAAGAAGGGGTTGTTCTGTCCAGTCAACCACTCGGTGAAGACATCTCTCCTGTCCAGCGGGGCGGCCACTTCCATCACACCCGCCTTCGGGGCCCAGGGGCTCATTTTTTCCCCGGTGGCAGGATGAGTGATTTCACCATCCTTCTTGGCGTAGACGATCAGCTCGTCTCCTTTCCCCGTCTTCTTGCGTTCTATCCGGCTAAAGAACGCTGCCAAACCGTAGTAGTTGTCCTGGGTCCAGCGCTCGAAAGGGTGATTATGGCACTTGGCACATTGGATTCGGGACCCGAGGAAAAGCTGAGCCGAAGTCTCCATCGCATCAAACGTGTTCCCCGCGGATCGATAGTAGTTGGCAGCGGGATGCACCAAGCTGCTTCCGCGGGCGGTCAGGATCTCACGGGTAAACTGGTCGTAGGGCATGTTGGACGCCACCGCATTCACCAGCCAGCGGTTGAACTTGAACACGGCTCCCTGGCCGATCTGTTTCTTGGATACCCGCAGGAGATCCCCCCACTTTTGCGCCCAGAAGGCTGCGTGTTCCTCACTCTCAAGAAGACGGTCAATGAGTCTCGCACGCTTCTGCTGATCCTGATTCTCCACGAAGGTCTCAACCACCTCCGGTCCGGGAAGCTGGCCGGTCACGTCAAGATGGACGCGCCGAAGGAATGCTCGATCCCCGGAACGCTGCGCGGGTTCAAACTGCAACTGGCGCAGCTTCCGATAGACCAGTTCGTCAATGTAGTTGGCCGGAGCGGGATCATTCCACTGGAATCCCTCGATCTCCCGCACATAGGTCAGGTTCGTGCTCTCTATGAATTCGAGATAGCGCACGATAATGGCAACCCCGCCACGTTCCACGCCGCTTACCAGCCCCCCGCGCGAAACATCTGCCACCTTGGTGTTAGAGCTCTCGAATACGGCCAGATCCGTCACATCCCGGCGCGTACCATCGCTGAATTTCGCATGCACCGAGATTTGCTGCGTCGCCTGGGGGAAGTGAAGCACCCGGGCTGTGGAGGGATGGATTTCGACTCCCACACAGGCTGCCTCCCTCTCCCGTCGAAGGGGCGCCCCTTCTGCGATCCAGCTACGCAGGAGAGCATACTCCGCACTTTCCTTCTCCAGCTTTTTCCCTCCTTCGTGGCTGACCTGGGTCGTAGGTTTGAGGAGGAGCAGGCTCTTGTCCGGTTCGATCGGATTGGTGCGTCGCCCCAGCTCTTCGCTCACCAGGGTCAGTGCATCGAGCGAGGGATCGGAGGCTCGCAGGGACAACCGGAAGCTCCCCTTCCCGTGCGGAGAACCATGACAGGATCCCGCGCTGCATCCCAACCGTGAAAGCACCGGCAACGTTTCATGCCGGAAAGACACGGGATTCGGGAGGTCCACGGCGGTCACCGTGACCAACACACTCTGGTCCCCGATCCTGATCCTGCTCCTCCCGTTTGCCAGTGGCCGCACCACACCCTCCTTCGAAACGAAAACGATGGCAGGGTCTTCTGCCTGGTAGGCTATTTCCCGCGTGCGATCCGACACCCGATCACCTTCCCGCCGGGTGACAACCAACTGAAGGGATTCGCGTTTGCCGACCAGAGTAAATTCCGGAGGGTAGACTTCCAGGGCGGTCTGCCCCCAGGTCGCCATCAGATGGAGGGCGCAAATTGTGGCCACCAACGTTCTCATTGCTGCTTCTCCCTGAGTTTCACTATGAACGGACTGCTTTCCACCCGCAACGGTTGCCGATGGAAATCCACCTCCACCTCCACCACCAGATTCACCAGCTCGTTTTCCCTGGGACTGTCGACCTTCAACTCCAGCTCCAGGGAGTCCGTCTTGTCGTTGAGTCCCTTCTCTCCACAGTGCACACCTTCTGGCAATCCGTTGATTCGCAACTTGGTATTGAACCTACGCTTGCCCTCCGGCCACGCCAGCTTGACCGGGATCTTCACGGTGCTCCCCTTCTCAATCTCCCCGGGCACATCCACTTCAATCCCAAAGGGCGGGGCCATCACCCGCAGTGCAAGCACGCCATTGGCAGCTTCAGGGATCTGGGCCGCGGCATCCCGCTCGCGGAGCACTTGCCTGGTTTCCAGCCTTGCGCCGTAGGACCGATCCTCCAGGTCGGCGACACCCCAAACCCGAAGATCGTGCAGGGATCCCGGTGTTGCATCCGCCGGAAGGCGCAACCTCAGCCCGGCGCTCCCCTGGTTTTCTGCGATCAGGGCCTGCTCTGCCCGGCAGGACAGGGATGATTCCAACTTGAGACCGATTGCAGGCGTGAACTGCTTTCGCTGGCATTGCACTGGAATCAAGAATACTCCCCCCGGCACCGCCACGAACTTGTCCAACAACGGATGCTTCTTGTCCTTCTGACCCGGAATCGAAAGCGCAAAAGGCGGCTTGCTGAAATGGATCGCCAACTCGAACCGCTGGTCCTGGCCCCGGCGCCCAAAGGCATCATGAACCTGAATCTGGTAGCTCCCTGCCTCCACCCAGAGTTGCAGTTCGCGCTCCTCGAATACGTCTGAAGGGACTTCGGCCACCACCTCGCCATCAGCCTTCAGGAAGCGGAGACGCGGAATGGCTGGCGAACGAAGTTTACGCGCGGCAGCCATGAGAGTAACAAAACGCCGCTCTTCCAGAGCGAGAGGTATCCGAACAAATCCTTCCCTGCCGTCGATCACATGTTCGGAAACCAGATCTTTCTCACTATCCTCCACCAGGACTTCCTCCGAAATCCCGGAGGGGGGAGTTACATTGGGATCGGCCCCACCCCGATGCGACGGACCTTCGAGAACAAGTTGATATGCCTTCCCCCCCCGGTATTGCGAATCCATCAACTCCAGCAGGTAATCCCCTTCCGAGGGCGCGGTGAACTCGATTCTCGGATCGAACCCGTCAATCTGGCTGTCGTCCGCCTGCGCAAGACGCTTCCCCGTATCCGATCGCAAGGTCAGGACTCCATCAAAATCGGATCCACGTGATTCCGCCCGTAGGATCATCACCTGTCCCTTACTCGCCCTGAACCGGAAGAAATGCGACCCGAGACTCGGCGAACTCCCCTCGATGCAGGCGGGAATCTCGATCGCCTGTGCCCCGGCAGCCGTACTCTTGTTCTGGGAAGTGACCACGGGACGTTCCCCATCGGTCACGGTCAGATATACAAGGTTACTCACTCCATGCTCACTGTGGACACGCAGGGCTCCCGCACCAATTTGATCGGTAGAGAGGCGAAACCTCGGGGCCTTCTCGTCAATCCGCTCCACCTTGGCGGGAAAGCTGGTCCAGAGCACGACACCCTCCAACCCTCCACCGTGAAGCCGGATTTCGGTGGGAACCCCGGATCGAATGACTGTCGGCTCGCAACGGTCCAGCCTGACATGCTGGGCCAGACTACCCAGAGGGCAGGCCACCAGCGCGAATCCTGCGCCTCGGCACAGCCATGGAGCAACGTGCATCAAGAACCGGTGTCTGCTACTGGTTTCCCGGCAGCGCCCTGTTCTGCCTCCGGCACCTCATGGAGATACAGGTCAAAGCGCCCCCCTTTTTCCGAGACGATCACAACATGCTGCCCGTCCGGGTGCCAGGCCGGGTAGTCGTCCCGGTCCAACCCGCGTGTCAAGATACGCACGTTGCTGCCATCGATGTTCATGACATAGATGTTGTAGCCGCCGTCCCGCGTACTGGTGAAGGCAATCTGCTTGCCGTCCGGGGAAACGGCGGGGCGGATGTCCATGATAGTGTTGTTCGTAAGCCGTTTTTCGTCGGAGCCATCTGCACTCATCGAGTAGATCTCATAGTTGTTCTCCCGCGAGTTGCTGAAAACGATGGTTTTGCCATCAGGCGTGAAGCTCGGCCAGTTGCTTACTCCCTGGGACTGGGTCAGCTGCTTCTTGTCCTTGCCGTCCACCTGGACAGACCAGAGTTGCTGCGGTCCGGTCTCCGCAAAGGCGTAGACCACGCGCTGGCTGTCAGGAGTAAAGACCGGACTTCGCGTTCCGCCCCGTCCGGAGTGGGTGATGTACACGTCTTTCCTCGTTTCCAGGTTCCGGATGACCAGCTTGGCGGTCAGGTTGCCGGTACACTCGGTCACCGACAGGAACTTGCCATCAGGGGAGAGCTTGGGCTCGATGTGATGCTTGTCGCCCACATCCGGAACAAACGGCTCGGTTTTGCCGGTTTCGAGGTTGAGTTTGAGCACCCGGACGAGGTCATCCTGCTCATCGTAGCCGAAGAGAAGGGCCTTGCCACCTTCCACGAAATGAGGATCGCGCTTCAGGATCCCGTCTTTGGTAAGCTGCCTGGGTTCGCCCCCACACGCGCCCTGGAAAATGAGCAATGCCAGGCCGAGAAAGACCATGCGAGTCCTTCGATCCAGCCTTGGAACCATAGGAGGGAAAAAGCAGGTCTGGCTAGAGAAGATCATGAATCATCTGCCCTCCATCCAGAACTTTCATTTCCGCCCGCTGCTGGGCCCCCACCCCGCAGAGCTCCGCAATGGTCGTGCCGGCCATGAGGGGTGTGATCGGCGCCGTGACAGGATGCTCCGCCCTTGCATCACTCTCACCGATCGTGCGCCCCGGCTGCACCCCGGCACCCGCCCAGATGGAGAAATAACAATGCTGATGGTGCTCGCGGGACGCCCGTTTGCTGATCTTGGGTGTCCGCCCGAACTCCCCCATTGCGACTACCAGGGTATCCTCCATCATTCCCCGGTCATCAAGGTCATCAAGGAGGGCCGAAAAGGACCGGTCAAAGATCGGGCAGTGCCGATCCTGCAGAAGTTCGAAGTTGTAGATGTGGGTGTCCCAGCCCCAGTCGCCATTCGGGGTGAAGGTCTCCACATACTCCGACCAGTTGACTTGGATGTAGGGCACGCCCACCTGCGCCAGCCGGCGGGCAAGCAGGCAGCTCTGTCCGAAGGCCGTCTGCCCGTAGCCTTCGCGGGTCTTCTCCTTCTCCCGCGTCAAGTCAAAGGCATTCTTGGCCTTCGGATCAGTCAGCAGCCCATAGGCAGCCTGATGGGTCTTCTCCCAGTCTTCAATGTGCGCTCCATCGAGCGTGCGATGGGCCGCGTCCAGCTTATCGAAGAGCTGCCTGCGGTCCTGAATGCGGTTGGGCGTGATCCCATCCAGCATCTTGAGCGTGGGAATATTCACCTCGCCGTGCTGGGAACAGCTCACCAGGAACGGATCGTAGGCCTTACCCAGGGTTCCGCCCCCGTAGCCCTCGATGCGCCGCGGCAGATCACGTGGAATTCCCCGTCCGAGGTAGAAAAAAGGAGGAAGCGTACCGGTGTCTCCCCGGTGCTTTGCGATGATCGCCCCGAAGTTGGGATGAACGGTGGGGGACTCCTTGAAGCCGGTTACACCGATCGTCCCCGCACCGGGATGCCCGCCGTCAGTTGTCACCATCGAACGGATCAGCGAAAACTTGTCATTACGCTGCGCAAGACGCGGCAGCATCTCGGTGAAGTGCACGCCGGGAATCTTTGTCCTGATCGTCCCGAACGGTCCCCGATACTCCATGGGAGCGTCCGGCTTGGGGTCAAACGTATCAATGTGACTGGGGCCACCCCAGAGCCAGAGTAGAATTACCGACTTGGCCCGTGCCCGTTCCTGCGCAGCCTGCACCTCTAACAGACTGGGCAACCCCGCCCCCATTGCGAAGGGGACCGCGGCTGCCGTCTTCAGAAAAGAACGCCGCGACACGCCATTGCAATCGTTAGCCTTGAAATCACCGACTCCGATCATCACTCAAACGTATTCCAAGAGTGTTCATGTTATCCGAAAAGAAAAGGAAATACGCGCCCCTGCAGGGGATGAGCCGCTCCTCCCTCCAATTTAGGATTTGGAGTTTCGCACTCCGCCCCTACGGTCCGCCACCTTGGCGTTCAACAGCTACCTCTTCTGGCTCTTCTTCGCGGTGGTGATCGGGCTCTACCGCCTGTTGCCCCACCGCGGCCAGAATCGCATGTTGCTGGTGGCGAGCTACATCTTCTATGGCGCCTGGGACGCGCGGTTCCTGCTCCTTATCGCGATCTCCACCCTGGTCGATTTCCTTGTAGCACAACGCATCACGGACGCCCCGAACCGCACCCTGGCCAGACGCTGGTGTGCCCTTTCCATCACGGTCAATCTGGGAATCCTCGGAGTCTTCAAGTACTTCGACTTCTTTACCACCAGCTTCGCCAGCTTTCTCGAGTCCTTCTTCAACTACCAGACCGACCCGGTCACCCTGAACGTCATCCTTCCGGTCGGCATCTCCTTCTACACCTTCCAGACCCTGAGCTACACCATCGATGTCTACCGCGGTCACACCAGTCCCGCCACCAACCTGCTCGACTTCGCGCTCTACGTCGCCTTTTTCCCCCAGTTGGTGGCTGGTCCCATCGAACGCTCCCATCGCCTCCTTCCCCAGATTGTCAACCCCCGCAAATCGCGGGAGGGTGCCTTCTCCAAAGGGCTCTACCTCATCATCACCGGACTCTTTGCCAAGATCGTCATCGCCGACAACATGGCCTTCATCTGCAACGGCATCTTCGCTGCGCCAGTGGGTGAAGCGGGCGGGGTCGATCGCCTGGTTGGAATCTACGCCTTCGCCTTCCAGATCTATGGTGACTTCTACGGTTATTCGTCCATTGCCCGCGGCATCGCCCTCTGGATGGGAATAGACCTCATGGCCAATTTCCGCATGCCCTACTTCGCCCGGTCCCCGGGCGATTTCTGGCAGCGCTGGCACATCAGTCTTTCGAGCTGGCTGCGCGACTATCTCTACATTCCGCTTGGCGGCAATCGCGGTGGCCGGTGGCTGACCTACCGCAATCTCATGATCACCATGCTGCTGGGTGGCCTCTGGCACGGTGCAGGATGGACCTTCGTGCTGTGGGGCCTCTACCAGGGGCTCCTGCTCTGTATCTACCGTCCCTTTGAAAGCCGCATCCGTCAATCGGATCCCTCCCTCCTCCGCCGGTTGGTGGAAACCTTCCTCTTCTTCAACCTCATCTGTCTCGGCTGGCTCTTCTTCCGTGCCGAGTCCATTACTCAAGTCTGGTTCTTTCTCCAGGAGATCCTTTTCACCGACTTCAACGCCACCTTCCTCACCACCTACGGGCTGGGTTCCATCCTCCTCCTCACCGGTCCCTTCCTGCTCCTCGAAGTATGGCTGTCCCGGCGAGGCGACCTCCTGGCCCTCACCAGAGTGGCATGGGGATGGCGTGCGGCCGCCTACGTCTACGCCCTCTTCATGCTCCTGATCTACCAACCGCATCGAAGCAGTGAATTCATCTACTTCCAGTTCTAAGAACGCCGAGTGGAAGGTGGTCGCCATCTTCGTCACGGCCTTCCTACTCTTCGAAATCGTGGCGCGCATCCTTGCGCCCACACTCGACTACGACCGCGTGCATATCCACGCCCTGCCCGGGATCGTGGAAGAGATGAGCAACGACAAGAGACCCCGCATCGTGCTCCTGGGGAATTCCCTCCTCATGCACGGGGCTGACGGAGAACTCCTTGAGGAGGAAATATCACGCGCCATCTCGGGTCCCTGCAGTATCACCATGATCACCCCGGTGGGCACCGCCATCCGGGACTGGAACTACCTCTACGATACTTACTTCACCGAGAAGAACACCCATCCCGACGTGGTGGTGGTGGGCTTCGTGGCACACCACATCCCCGATCAGTGCGAACTCAAGATGCGCCGACTGGCGCGCCATTTCTGCTCGCTTGGCAATCTCTGGGACTGCCTGCAACAGGAAGGCCCAACCTTTGACGACAGGGCAGTCGGCGCGCTCTCCCACTTCTCAGCACTTTACGGCGACCAAGCGGAACACCACTGGGGAGCCAGTTCCTTCACCGTTCCGGAATTCGGACGAGGGACAAGGAAGATCAATAACATCCTGGACGGAGAGGCCAGGCGGAAGGCACGGAAGAAAGGGGAGCCGAATTCCTCTCCTGCCCCGCCGCCCAGAACCTACCAGAAGCTCGCCCACCTTATCGAGACCTTCAGGAAGCACGGGGTGAAGGCCTGCTTCGTCCCCATGCCGCAACCGGAGAGCTGGGAATTCGATCCTGCTGCCACGGAAGTGATTGTCGATAATGGCGCCACCCTGATCGACGGCCGGGCCATCGCCGGCATGAAGCAGGCCGACTTCCTGGATGGCTACCATCTCGGGGAAACGGGCACAAAACGCTTCACACACTTTCTAGCGAAGGCCCTGGCGAAGGAACTCTCGGCCGGAACTGCGCTGTCGCCGTGATCCGCCATTGACGCTGCGGGGTCCACCTCCTCATCGTCGTGGCATGCTGGCCTCCGGTCTTCCGCGAACCCTCGTCCTGCTCTTCAGCCTTTCGATTGTCTCCTCCCTCAACTGCCATGGGGAGCGAGCCCTCTCGGTCGCCGCAGTATTCGGTGATCATGCGGTCCTCCAGCGGGGCGTGCAGGTCCCCATCTGGGGCACGGCAGATACGGGAAGTCATATTGAAGTCGACTTTGCGGGCCAGCAGCAAACAGCGGTGGCGGACAAGGGAGGACATTGGACGGCCTGGCTGGAAGCAATGAAAGAGAGCGCCAGGGGACGGGATCTGGTGGTTCGCTGCGCAGAGCACTCCCTCACCTTCAAGAACGTGGTGGTGGGCGAAGTCTGGTTGGCGAGCGGACAATCAAACATGCAGTTCTCCCTCAGGGCCTGCGCCCGCCGACTCAAGAACGTGCAGGTGGCCATGGAGGAACAGACCCGTCACAACATCCGCCTGTTGCGCATCGGACCGCCCGACAGCTACCAATTCAGGGAGCTCGACCGCATGAATGTCCGCTGGCAGACCGACTCGCCCACCACCCGACCCAACCAGTCCGCTGTGGCCTTCTTTTTCGCGCGGAAGCTGGCCCGGGATCTCGATGTGCCCATCGGAGTGATCGAGTCCTCGTGGGGGGGAAAGCCCATTGAGGGATTCATCCCGGAAGAGGAATTCGCAAGCGATGCCGCCTTACGACCGATCGCCGCCCTGGCCCGCGAGAACAGACTGGAAGAACTCAAGCAACTGAAAGGCGGAGTCATAATCCGCAACACCGCGGGGATGCCCGGGCGCATCTTCAACAGCCGAATTGCTCCAGTCGCGCCCTATGCAGTGGCAGGCGCCATCTGGTATCAGGGCGAGTCAAACGCCGGAACGGGCGAGGACCCGCGCAACTACCGGATCAAGATGGCGGCCCTTATCAGGGGCTGGCGCAAGACCTTCAAACAACCGCGGATGCCCTTCTACTTCGTCCAACTCCCCGCCTTCCGGGATGAGTCCTTCGGCTGGGTCCGGCTGCGCGAGGAACAGCGCCTCAGCCTCACCGTTCCGCACACCGGCATGGCGGTGACCATCGACCTTCGCGACACCGACATTCATCCTGCCAACAAGATCGATGTGGGCGAGCGACTGGCCCACTGGCCGCTGGCCAGACAATATGGGAAGCGGGAGATTGTTCCCGGAGGCCCTCTCTTCAAGTCGGCCCGGATTGACGGCACGACCGTGCGAGTGAGCTTTGACCACCTGGGGGGCGGTCTCATGATCGCCCGGAAGGAGGGGTTGACCCCGCCCAGGGAGACGCCCGCCACCGCCCTCGAACACTTCGAAATCGCGGCAGCAGACGGCACCTGGCATCCCGCCCAGGCCGAGATCGAGAGTCAGGAAGTGGTGATCCGTGCGAATGCAGTGCCCAAACCGGTGGCAGTTCGTTACGCCTGCCGCGGAGCGCCGGCAAATCCCAACCTCTACAATCGCGCCGGACTCCCAGCCTCTCCCTTCTGCTCCCGCCTCGAGTTCCTTCCCTGGGCTCCCTCCGGGAAGAACTCCAGCCCGGAAAAATAATTCATCATGAAAATCGGCCTCCTCGACACCCTGATCTTCATCGCTTTCATCGCACGGGTGATCGCGGTCTTGGTCTACACTTCGCGGCGGGAATGAACCGACCAAGACTACTTTCTCTCAGGCCGCAACCTGAAGCGGTGGATCATCGGGATCTCACTCATCGCGTCCTGCCTTTCCACCGAACAGCTGGCGGGCATGAACGGGCAGGCCTCTGGCGGGGTGGGCCTGGCAGTCGCCACGTGGACCTTGCTCGCCCCAGTCACGGTGGAAGTGATCGCAGTGACAATGGTCTACCGGAAAAGCCGGTTCATTCCCCTCCTACTGGGCCGTGCCGGGCAGGAAGCGGTAGTAAACTTCCAGCATCAGGGTCGTCAGGCAGGTCACGTAGTGCACATTACCCAGGCCGTGACCCGTGTTGGCGGGAAGAGGCCAGGAACCGTCCTTGTTCTGGGCTGCCAGGGTTCCATCCCGGAAAAGCTCATTGTATTCCTTCCAGAACTTGCCGCCGTAGTTGATCATGGCCTGAGACGCATAGTAATGACCGTAGAGGTCGGTGTCCTTGCCCTTCCAGTCGAACTTGATGTTCTTGTTGACCACCTTGCAGGCCTTGCGGGGCACGGAGTGGGCTTCCTTGCCCCAGAGCTGGAAACAGAGCGCTCCGGCAGCAGAAAGAGTCGTGCCGTCACCTCGCGGGCTGGGACCGGTGTAGCCGATCGCTCCACTGGCGTGCTGGTTGCTGGCGAAGGCATCCAGGCCATCCCGTGCGCACTTCGCCAAGTTGCGAAATTCGATCCCGGTATGCTTGCAGGCCTTGAGAGCCTGAAGGCACCATCCCATGACCGAGCTGTCATTACGGCGGTCCTCCGTAAAGCGGTAAGTCCATCCTCCGGCGGCATTCTGACCATCGATAATGGTCTGCCCTCCCAGCTGCACGGCCTCATGGAGACCGGGCAGGTTCACTCCGAGCTGGCTGCAGAAGGTATAGGCTTCCGCAATGGCGTAGGTTGCGATCGCGTGTTCGTAAACCCACTGATTGGATTGCAGGTCACTTCCCATGCGGCCCTTGTTCTTCGTGCTCTGGTTCACCAGGTAAGTGATGGCATTGGTCACCGTTTCGCCGTACTTTTCGGAGAGCGGGGTTTCGCAGTGCCCGAGATAGGCCAGGAGTGCCAGTCCGGTATAAGCGACCTTGTAGCCGCCACCCCATGATCCGTCACCCGCCTGCGTGGTCTGCAGCCAGTCGAGGGATTTTACCACCGCAGTCTCACATTCTTCACTTCCCCCGTTTTCCTTGAGGCGCTGCATGCGGTCCTGAGGCGAACAACGCTTCCGCATCACGGCCGGGATGTTGCCGAAGCCGCCACCGCCGCCATCTCCACCGCTTCCCCAGCCCTGGCCGAAGTCATCCCCGCTACCAAAGTCCAGATTTGGTTCTGCTTCGGTTTCCGGAACCGGCACTGCAGTGGGCGAGGGGGTGGTGGATGCGATCACCTTGGCCATCGAGGAAGAGGGCGCGGACGGCCTGCGCTGTATCTGTGGATTCACCTCCTTCTGATCCATGGTGTCCTCCTCAGGCGCCCCAGCCTGATAGGTCACGATGGTCGGCGATTTGATAAAGAGATTCGGGAGGAGGATGAACAGAAGAATGAGGACCACGAGAGCGATCACCAGCAAGGCGATCACAATGCTGGTGATGACGGAATTTCTCCGCTGCGCTTCGAGGCGGGTCTCTGCTTCAGGACTTAATTGGGCGTGCAGGCTCATACCGGGTCGGATTGAGGGGATTTTATGGGTTGCTCGAACCCGTTCGAAAAGACAATTCCCTGATAGCTTACCCCCTCCCGATGGAAAATCCGCTCTAAAATCGCTGAAAATAAGGGAACCTGCCCCGCCAGACCCTACCCCGTTAGGAGGAGAGGAAGAGGGAACCCCGGCTCTGCCGTCTTCCACGCAGGCCGCGCCAGCTCCCGGGCCTTCCTACGGAATCACCCCTTCCAGGAGGCTTATTGACCTATCTCCGGACCCCGCCCTGCCCCGATCACAGATCGGCAGAAGGTGTGTCACCCCGCCTGATCAGAGTCGCCCCAACCCGGGATCACTCCGCACCAGGTTCCACATTGGGATCATCATCCGGATCGCGGGACCAGACGATGGTGGTGCCCGGTGCCTGGTCCTCCGGAGTGATGATTTCACCGGAGGCCTTGATCAGCTCGGGAACCCGGCGCACCTCGGTGTGACCGTCCACGAAGAGCAGCACGCCCTTCTGGTTATGGCGGGCAGCAAAGGCCCGCGGGT
>Ga0315334_10001498_pt1 | contig 14466 bp, 11 predicted proteins | sample M150034915metaG_FD_205555 | JGI IMG/M metagenome (GOLD analysis project Ga0315334, IMG submission 205555) | Ammonia-oxidizing marine archaeal communities from Monterey Bay, California, United States - M1 500m 34915 | ecosystem: Environmental > Aquatic > Marine > Intertidal zone | place: USA... | reverse complement strand
CCCAGCGATGATCGATCCATCTTCAATTCTAAAGAACTCCTTGTTGCCTTCCCAGCCACTGAACGATTTGCCATCGAAGAGACTAATTGAGCCGGCTTGTTTGGGTGTAGTGCAGCAACCCGTGATAAGAGTTGCAACAATCAAAATAGTAATGGGTCTCACTGCAGGTGAAGATTGCCATAGTGCTTGGCCAAGCGCCAGCAGAATCAGTTTCGTCGATTTCGATGCCACACTACCCAGCCACCAGAAACGCCGTCACCGGTCAACATAGGCCGGTGCTTGGTTTTCTTTGGAGCCTGCTGGAGGTGGCAAGATGGTGGGTAACCGGCAGAGCAAATCCGCTTGGAACCCGTTCGCATTCAGGTGGTAAAGTGGTTTGGTTTAGTTCCCCTCAGCTTTGAATTCTACTTCCCGCTTTTACCGCCGTGTTGGCGGATGAGGTTGGCGATTTCATCATTAGCAGCCCAATCTAGCGGTGTTGTGCCCCTATTAGTCGTCGCATTCACATCTGCACCATTGGCGATTAGCAATTCGGCAATTTCCTTGGTTGTCGCAAGATGCAAAGGAGTCTCTGCTGCATCATTCTTCGCATTCACATCCACGCCGTTGGTGATAAGAAGTTCGATGATTTCCTGGTGCTTGTTGTAAGCCGCACGATGCAAAGAAGCAGTCATCGTGTTCACATCTGCACCAGCAGCTAAGTGCTGCTTGATGGCTTCGATGTTTCCTGTTTCGGCAGCTTGTGTGATTGAGATGTCTGGTGCTTTGGCTGTCGACGGTTCTTGTTTTATGACTTCGGCAACCGGTTTAGCGAGTTCAACCTCTGCTGGAGGGGTTGACTGTTTCGGCTGCACTTCAGCAACAGCTTCAGCGGGTTGTGCTTCTGGGAGAATCGACTGCTGCGCTGATAATTCAGCAACAGGTTCGGCGAGTTGTACTTCTGGAGTAGACGACTCCTGCGACTTCCCACACCCAACCAACACCACGGCTGCTATTGTTGTGATCAGTATTTGTTTCATGGCAACGCAATGAGAACCCAATGCCAGTTCACGGTCAAGCGGTCCCGGGTAAACTAAAACGAAATAGCGGGAAACAGGCGCATTTTAGATTCGAACCCGCGACCTCCTGACCGTAAGTCAGGCGCGCTAAATGAGTAGATGCTGGCAACGCTTTCCCTTGCCACCGCCGCAATCACCCTGCCCCGCTCTACAAACGCCGTCAGCATCCATTCTGGGCCAAGGCATCGAGGCTACTTGAATATACAGCGGGTACTCAATAGGGACTCAAACCACCCCCAAAAACCGGTTATCGAGGGTAAACGTGAGTTGCAATGAGTGATCGTCACCTCGCAAATCGAGGCTGCTATCGTTCAATGGATAAAGGTGGAAGTGAAGAAAGTAATGGTCGGGATGGCGAGATTCGAACTCGCGACCTCCTGACCCCCAGTCAGGCGCGCTAACCAGGCTACGCTACATCCCGAACCCGGCAGCGGTGATCGTAGTGGTTCGGCGACTCATTTCAACGAAAAAGAATTCGGCTCTAATTCAAGTTACTTTTTCTGCTCCTTTTTAGGTTCCGATTTTGGCTTGGGCTTGGGCTTTATTGTTAGCCACAGATGGTCGATCGAGTTGATCAACCGCTCGCCACCGGCTTTGTCCATGCCTATGGGCGTAGTTGCCTTGTGACTCGTCGCCGTTCCAGGCTCAATGACAAGCAGGGTCACAGGGACGTTCGCCGGCTTGGCCGACTCTGCTGCCACAAATTTGACCTTCACCGCCCCACCCTTTTCGGTTGCCGGAATCTGTGTGCTGACACCCTCGGGCAAACCCTGCACCACGACTGCAGGTGTTCCCTTGTAGCCGTCGGCAAAGACGATTGTCACGGTCGCCTCTGCGCTTTTGCCGGCCTCCAATACGAGTCGATCCGGCGTGAAGCTTGCGTTGAGGCGCGGCGTGACCCGGTCGATTTCCAGCCTGTAAAAATGAGCATTACTTCCGGAGCGGATGAGGTCGCTGACAGCAAGGTGATATGTCCCGTCCGCTGGGACAGTCCAATTGAGGATGGCGTCCTGACGTTCGCCGGAATCGTCGTCCCGGGCGAGTTGCTTGCCGTTGGCGTCCTCTATGCACAACACGGGGTCGAGCGCGGAGTTGAACTCTGACGCCCGCAACCGCAGGCGCAACTTTTCGCCCTTCCCTGCTTCGAAGCCGAAACGATCCTCATCGTCGGCTTGGCTGATGCGCCCGTGAATCGCGCTTGGCCAAGCGAGGGTGAGCGCGGAGTCGTTGGAGTTGTTCGGCTCTGTTTCACGGTGGCCTGGCAGACGGCCGACGACCACGGGAACAGGCGCAGCCAAGCTGTTGGCCCCGACCCAGGTGGTGCTGCCGGCATTCGTTGCCACCACCACCGCCGCCCTAGCAGGCTGGTGTTTTTCAAACCCCCAGCCGACGAGATGTACTGGCGTTTTGCCGCCACGCTCAACACCGAGCGGATAGGTGTTCCGCGCAAACGGCCCGGTGCTGATCGTCATCCGGTATACCGTGTGCGCACTACCGTGGAATCGTGCGGAGGCGTTGAATGGAAAAACCAAGCCAGCGAATGTCAGTGCGTACGTACCGGTCTTCGTGGCCTGCCAGGCCAGCAGCGGATCCAGATTTTGGGTGTCCGGCGCGAAGGCTACCTTGCTGCCGTTTTCGTCGTGGAGATGTAGAAACGCATCGACCGGAGAGTCGAGCGAATAGGCGTAGCACTGCGCCACAACCCAGTCGCCTTTGTTGGCACGAAACGTAAACGCATCGACGTCGCCGCTTTTGTCGAGGCGACCGTTGACGACAACCGGCGTTTTTTCGAGGAACTGTCCTACATCAAGTTTGTCGTTCGGCTCAACCTCGGCGGTCTCATCCGCCAAGCCTACGAAGAATATCCGAGGCTGCGAAGAACCGTCGATGTTATAAAACCGAACCAAGTGCGGCCCGACCGGCGTGTCGGCGGTAATGGTGGTTTTGTAGACGCCCTTTTTGTCCTTGATCGGCTCGAGCTTGATTCCGGGATGGCTCGTCCATACGGCGCCTGGCCAAGGGGCGGGGGCTTCGGCTGTCGTAAGTTCAAAGGTCGAACCCAGTTTTCCGCCAGCGGGAAAGATGCTGGTGACAGCAGGCGACTTGGCAAGGCCGCTTGGCCAAGTGGAAAAAAAACAGAAACCCGCAGCCAGCGCTGCAACGAAACGAAGTCGCCTCACCCGAACAACTCCTTGATTGGCGCGCCGCCGTTGACGATGGGCAGTGGGCGTCCAGTGTTGGTGTGAAGTATCTTGTGGGGATCAATCCCCATCTTGGTGTAAAGCGAGCAGGCAAAATCCTCGGGTGAGTAAATGTTTTCGGCGGCGTAATAACCTTTCACGTCAGTCGAGCCGATGATCTGACCTGGCGGCACGCCGGCCCCGGCAACGAGCACAGACATTGCATGCGGCCAGTGGTCGCGTCCTCCATCTTTATTGATCTTTGGGGTGCGGCCGAATTCCCCGAGCATTAACACGAGCGTGTTGTCAAGTTGACCGCGACCGTAAAGATCGTTGATCAGTGCTGAGATCCCGGTGTCAACCATTGTGATTTTCTTTTTGAATCCATCCTCGAATATCTTGCTGTGATGATCCCAGCCACCGTTGTAAACCGTGACGAATGACACACCGACTCCGGTCAACCGGCGCGCCAGCAGCAGGCGTTGGCCGAAGTCGTTTCGGCCGTATCGATCGCGAACTTTTGCCGGTTCCTTTTCTACATCGAACGCTGCCTGAGCCTCGGGCGATGAAATCAAGTCGATGCCCTGCTGGTAAAAACTATCGAAATCCACTGCCGGATCATCGGCGGCGGCATCGGCGATTCGCAGCATGCGATCGAGCGACTTGCGCAGCTTGAGCCTTGTGTTAGCTCTGCCCTCGCTGATGCTCTTGGGCAGCACAACATCGCGAACGCGATACCCTTTACGGTTCGGGTCACCGTCGATGACAAACGGCGCGTGCTGGCCGCCGAGAAAATGCGGCCCCGCAGAGCGGGACTTGCGCGGCAGCGTGGCGTATGCCGGCAGGCCATGGCTGATTCCCCGCAGATGCGACACCATCGAGCCGAACGACGGATGAAACGACACAGACGAGCCGCAGTTCACCGGCACCGGTGTCGGTGCGCCGGTCATCATGTAGTGGTTTCCGCCACCGTGATTGGGGTCCTTGTGGCAGATCGACCGGATGACCGTCATCTTGTCGAGCGTTTTGGCCAGCTTCGGCATCGTCTCACAGAACGACACGCCCGGCACGTTGGTCGGGATGGGCTTGAACTTGCCGCGCACATCGGACGGGGCGTCCGGCTTGGGGTCGAACATCTCATAGTGCGTCGGCCCGCCGTCGAGCCAGACGAGGATGCAGTTCACCTGATCAGGGCTGGCCTTGCCAGAGGCCCGGGCCGCGTCGGCCCGCAGTCGCACCAAGTCGCCCATCCCAAGGCCAAGCACGCCGCCGACACCGAGTTGGATGAAATCCCGGCGTACGATGCCCGCACAATTTGTGTTCAGCGCATTCATTCTGTTTCAGTGATTAAAGACAAACTCGGCCGAGTTAATCAAGGCCCACATGATATCCTCAACCGCCTGCTGGCGCTTGACTCCTTCCGCGGCAAACGCCTCGACTGCCACGGCTTTCTCATCAGCGCTTGGCCAACGGGAGTAGATCGAGAGATACAGTTCATCGACAATTCGCCCGGGCAACAGCTCCGCCTGGGCAAGCTTGGCGGCGCGGCCGTTCTTATCCACCAACTTGGCCTGCAGCGTCTCGGAATTCATCAGGTGCAGCGCCTGCACCATGCTGGGCCGATCGTCGCGCTCCACCGGACAGTTCCGGCTGGGGTTGGGCAAGCCGAACGACTCGAGCATCGGCGAGTCCATGATAGTGGTCCACAACTCAGCCGTCCGGGCGTCCGGGCGGAGGTTGTCATAACGGCTCCCGACTCCGCATACCTGCACGAGGATGTCATGCAGGTTTTCGGCCGAGAGCCGGCGACGGTAGAAGCGCGAAAAACTGCCCTTGTCCTGCGCGTTGGTCTTGTTGGGGATCGAACTGATCTGATAAAGCCGCGAATTCATGATCCGCCGCATCAGGCTCTTGAGGTCGAAACCGTTCGTGGCGAAATCCGCCGCCAGCGCGTCGAGCAACTCCGGGTTCGTGGGCGGATTCGTCGTCCGAAAGTCATCCACCGGATGGACGATGCCACGCCCGAAAAACTGCCCCCAGACGCGGTTAGCCATCGCCCGGGCAAAAAACGGGTTCTCCGGGGCTAACAGCCAGTCGGCCAGGGTCTCTCTCGGGTCAATGCCGGCGGGCATGGCCAGAGGCGCTCCGGCCAGCGGCGTGGGCTCCATCACCTCGTTGCTGACCGGATGCCGCACGCTCCCGCCGGGGGCATGATAAATGAACTCGGTTCCGGCCGAGATCGGCGGCGAGATGCCGGTGCCTTTGCGCTTGGTTTCAGCGAAAAATGCCGCGAACTGGTAGAAATCCCGCTGACTCCACCTCTCGTTGGGATGGTGGTGACAACGGGCACACTCCATTCGCACGCCGAGAAAGGCCTGACTAAAAAGCGTCGTTAACGTCGCCGGTTCGCGGCGCGTGCGATAGACCACTGCCGGACCGACCTTGTGCGTGCTGCCCCTGGCCGTGAGGATTTCACGCACCATTTGGTCGTACGGCTTGTTGGCGGCGAAGCATTCGCGAATCCAGTTGTCAATTGTGTAGGCGCTCTTGAGCCCAACACGCGCGATGTTTGGCCGGAACAAATCGCCCCAGCGGTTCGCCCACGTGTCGGCGTACCTCGGATCGTCAAGCAACCGGTCGATCAACTTGACGCGCTTGTCCGGCGACTTATCGGCAAGAAAACGCCGCACTTCGGGCGGCTCCGGCAGCAGGCCGATCGTGTCGATGAAAGCGCGCCGGATAAACTCCGGATCACTGCAAAGATCGCTCGGCAACAGGCCAAGTTTTTGGAAGCGTGAATACGCCAGGTCGTCGATGAAGTTGTTGCGCAGGAGCCCGGCGTACACCGCGTCGTTGAACTGCCGATCCGTTGGCACCGTGATCCGCGCCTGCGCCACCTCGCCCAGATAGCGCACGACGACCACCCCCTCGCCGCTGAGCGTGCCGACCCGCATCAGGCCGTTGCGATCCACTCCGGCGATCTCTTTTTCGTTCGATGAAAAATCAGCGAGATGCGTCACGTCCTCCGTTTTGCCGTCATCAAATCGCGCGGTAACCACCAACTGCTGCTCCGCCAACTTGGCGTAACGCTGCTCGCCCGGGAAAACAGAGATGCCGGCGAGTCCCGGTTCGTCCGGCAGCCGGTAAGGCATCCCCTGTGCGATCCAGTCGTGAATAACCCTGTAAAAAGGCGAGCCGACCTCAAGCCGCCTTCCGCCCTCGTGCTCGACAGCCAGCGTCGGTTTTTTGAGCACCAAACTTTCCGCCGGGAATGCCGGGAAAACACGCCGCCCACGCTCATCCTTCACGATTTCCCGAAAGTCAGCCGCCGGATCAAACGAAAAAACCGAAAGCGAAAAACCGTTCTGTCCCTTCGGCTTGGCGTGACAACTTCCCCCGGCACACCCGGCACGGGCCAGCACGGGCAGCACGTCTCCCACAAAACTTAGCCGATGATCGCCTGGCTTCGCCTTGACAAACACATCCACGTTGGCCACCTGCCCGGCGACCTCAACACGCAGCTTGGCCAAGCCCTCTCCCAGCGCCCGCACCACTCCCTGCTCCACAACGGCCACAGCCGGGTTGCTGCTGGTAAACAGCGCCTCGCGGGTCAAATCCACAGGCAGGTCGTTAACCAAGCGCTGCTGCACAACCACCCGCTGCCTCCCATTGGCCAAGAGGTTGATGTCCGACGGAAAAACGACGACTGTCTCCGCCGCCGGCTCGACCGCCTGGCCAATTGACCCGCCGGCGCATAGCAGAATCGAAAATCCAATCCGTCCCGACAAACCGTTGGCTGAAAGACAGAACACTCCTAGTTGGCGAAAAACTATGGCACTCCCAACGCCGATGCAACCACGAGTTTGGACACGCAGCAGTGAGCGAAAAAATGCAGCGCTTGACCGGCCGGAGCCGGATGCAGTACGTTGCCCGCTCCTTGGTGGTGGCCGTAGTTCAATGGTAGAGCCCCAGATTGTGATTCTGGTTGTTGCGGGTTCGAGTCCCGTCGGTCACCCCATTTCTACCTGTTCGGTTGACTTAACCGGTTCCCCCAGTCTCTAGTCATGCCTGCCCCTTTTCCGATAGCCTCCCTGAATGGTCAGTTGCTTCGCTTAGATGAAGTACGAATTTCATGGAATGATCGGGGATTCCTCTATGGCGACGGGCTGTTTGAGACGATTCGGGTGCATTCAGGGCGGCCGTTTCTCTGGGAGTGGCACGTGACACGTTTGATGGACAGCGCGGCGGCGCTGGGCATCCCCCTGCGACAAACTCCAGACTCGCTACCGGGCATTACTCACGAGTTAATCAAGCGGAATGATGGGCCGGAAAGCATTCTACGGATCACCCTAACGCGCGGCGTTGGCGAGCGCGGCTATGGCATCTCCGGTGCGGAGGAACCAACGCTGCTTATCACACAGCATCCTCTACCAACCGCGCCAACTAAGCCGTTGTCGCTGGTGACCACAGCGGCGCGGATTGCTGTTGACGATCCCCTGGCCAGGGTGAAGTCAGCAAACAAGCTTGGCTCTGTCCTGGCAAAGGGCGAAGCCACCGCCCACGGCGCAGACGACGGATTGATCCTCAACTCCGACGGGAACATCACCGAGACTTCCTCAGCGAATATTTTTTGGGTGGAAGACGGTGCGCTTCGCACGCCGCCGGTTTCGGACGGAGTCCTGCCCGGCATTACCCGGCGCCTGGTGATCGGCCTGGCCCCTGCTCTTGGCCAAACGGTGCGCGAAGAGTCGGTTGCTCCCGGCCGCCTGCAACAAGCCAAAGCCGTGTTCGTCACCTCGGCGGCGACTGGAGTTGTCGCGGTTGGTCAAGTGGATGGCACAGCGCTTGGCACACATCCTCTCGTTGGCCAACTGCTGGATGCCCACAAGGCGGAGTTGGGGAGGCACACCGCTAATGGCGACTGAGCGACTGCTCAGGAGGTTTTTTTACGCGGGGCGCGCTTGGCCTTGGGCTTGCTCCCAGTGAGATAGTCGAGATAGCCGATCAGCGACTCCCGCATTAGGTTGCGCGTCACGATGGCGTCAATCATCCCGCGATCGAGCAGGAACTCTGTGGTCTGGAAGCCGGGCGGCAACTCGGCCTGCGTGGTGTCCTTGATCACGCGCGGCCCGGCGAAACCAATCATCGCACCCGGCTCGGCGATAACCAGGTCCCCGACACTGGCGTAACTCGCCATCACACCGGCGGTAGTCGGGTGCGTCAGTACACTGATGTACGGCAGGCTCGCCTCGGAATGGTACGCCAGCGCGCCGCAGGTCTTGGCCATTTGCATGAGACTGAACATCCCCTCGTACATGCGGGCGCCGCCGCTGGTGGAAACAATGATCACCGGCAGTTTTTTCCTCGTGCCGGTCTCGATCAGGCGTGTGAGTTTCTCGCCAACAACCGATCCCATCGACCCGCCGAGAAATGAAAAGTCCATGATGCCCAGCGCGAGCCTGTGCGGCCCCATCCGGCACAGGCCGGTGATGACGGCGTCATTTTCACCGGTGACACCCTTGTAACGCTCGAGTTTGGACGGGTACGACGCCACGCCGGTGAACTTTAGAATGTCCACGCTGCTCATCCCCGCATCCATTTCCCTGAATGACCCTTTGTCTACGAGCGATGCCAGCCGCGTCCGCGCCGCGATCGGGAAATGATAACCGCATGACGGACAGGTCTTGAGGTTCTCCTCGAGATCCTTGTCATAAATCAACTCCGCACATTTGCCGCACTTGGTCCACAATCCCTTGGGGATGTTTTTTTTGCGGGGCACAGATTCGCCGACCTTCATCCTGGCGGAACCGCTTCCCGGTTCGATGCCAGTTTGAATAGAATCGACATCCACCGTCTCAAGTTGCGGGGTTGTCTTGGAAAAATCAGACAAATCAGACATGTCAGGTCAGGTGCCGGGCGAAATTAGGCCGCGGGCAAGCGTCCACACACCAACCTCCGCTGCGCCGGCTTTTTTGCAGGCACGCGAGCAGTCGCTGGTGGTGGCTCCGGTCGTCAAAACATCATCGACAAGCACAACCCGCCTACCGTTCAAATTTTGTCTATACGGTGCGAACGCCCCGCGCATGTTCGCCATGCGCTCGCTGCGTGCAAGCAGTGTTTGGGTCCGGGTCACTCGGGTTCGTTTCACCGCGCGGGTTTCGACCTTCAATCCGGTCACCCGGCCGAGGTTGCGGCACAATTGCTCGGCTTGGTTGAATCCGCGCTCGCGGAAACGTACCGGATGAAGCGGTACCGGCACAAGGCAATCACCGCGCCAAGCGCGGATTTGTTCCACCACCACCTCTCCCAGCAACCGATCAAACAATGGCTCCAGCCAAAGCGCCTGCTGGTATTTGAAACGGTGAATGGCCTCGAGCATCTCCGTATTGCCCTGCATCACCGCCCGGGCAAATTCAAAGTGCAACCCCATCTCGATGCAGTTCGTGCACTCAAACTTACCATTGAACTCCCCCGCGAACGGCAGGCCGCACCGCTGGCAGTACGGCGACTCGATCGGTTTCAGCCTGGCAAGGCAACGGGCCCCGATATAACCGTCCTCTGGTTGGGCGGCTTCACCGTGACACAACTGGCACACGTCGGGATAAATCAGACGCAAGCCGCCCCTGGCCAAGCCGGCCAGCGCTGCCTTCCATCGGGTCACGGCCCAAAGCGTGTTGCAACAATCCCGTCACTGCAACGTCAAATTGGCCGGGCGGAAAATAACCAGGGCCAGTGGCGGCAACTCGATGAGCAACGATTGGTCAAAGTCATCCGCAGACTGTCTCTCCGTTTCGTAGCCGCCGTCGTTGCCAAGGCTGCCCCCGCCGTACGCTGCAGCGTCGCTATTGAGCAGTTCCTCCCACCGACCCGGCGCCGGCACACCGACCCGATAGCCGCTTCGCGGAACCGCCGCGAAGTTGATGACAACCAACAGCGTCCTCGCTGCGGTCTTGTCGCGGCGTATAAACGACAGCACGGAGGCGTCCCGGTCGTTGCAGTTCACCCACTGGAAACCGGTCTTCTTGAAGTCGGCCTCCCACAACGCCGGCTCGGCGCAGTACAACCGATTTAGGTTACGCACCCACGACTGGATGCCGCGATTCGGCGAGTCGCCCCCGACCGACGACCAGTCGAGCTGACGGTCTTCACTCCACTCGTCTGCCTGACCAAGCTCCCCACCCATGAAGAGCAACTGCTTGCCGGGAAACGTCCACTGGTAGCCAAATAACAGCCGGAGATTGGCCAGGCGCTGCTGATCGTCGCCGGGCATTTTACCAAGCAACGAGCTTTTCAAGTGTACCACCTCGTCGTGAGAGAGCGGCAGGACAAAATTCTCGTTGTAATGGTACATCATCGCGAAGACGGCCTTGTCGAAATGCCGCTTTCGGTGCACCGGCTCCTCCCGTAGGAAGTCGAGGTTATCGTGCATCCAGCCCATGTTCCACTTCAACGAAAACCCCAGCCCGCCATCGCCCTGGGGCCGGGAGACCTTGGGCCAATCGGTCGATTCCTCGGCGATGGTCACCACGCCGGGATGCCGGGCCAGAACATGGTGATTTAAGTGTTGCAGGAAGGCAATCGCCTCAAGATTTTCCCGGCCGCCATGCACGTTGGGCAGCCATTCGCCCTCCTTCCGCGAGTAATCGAGGTAGAGCATCGACGCCACGGCATCGACCCGCAGGCCGTCGACATGAAAACGATCGCACCAGTACAATGCGTTGGCGGTCAGGAAATTACAAACCTCCTCCCGGCCAAAGTCAAAAATATACGTACCCCAGTCGGGATGCTCGCCACGCCGTGGATCGGCGTGCTCGTACAGTGCCGTGCCGTCGAATCTGGCTAGCGCAAAGTCGTCCCTCGGGAAATGCGCTGGCACCCAGTCAAGTATGACACCAATACCGGCTTCATGCAGCGCATTGATCAGGGCCGCAAAGTCATCCGGCGTCCCGTACCGACTCGTCGGCGCGTAAAACCCGGTGACCTGATAGCCCCACGACGGATAGTAGGCGTGCTCGGCCACCGGCAAAAACTCGACATGCGTGAAGCCAATGTCCTGCACATAGTCGACCAGTTCGTCGGCGAGTTCGCGGTACGAGTACGACTCGGCGTCGTTGTGTTTGCGCCATGAGCCAAGATGCACCTCGTAAATACTCATCGGCGACTCAAGCGCATTTTGTCCCTTGCGCTGCTCGAGCCAAGCCTGATCGCTCCACGCAAAGCCGCTCGTGTCCCAGACGATGGCTGCATTCTTCGGTGCCTTCTCAAAGAATCGCCCCATCGGGTCGGTCTTGAGCAGCAGTCGATCCTGCGCGTTAATCAACTCGAACTTATAGTGCGCCCCCTGCCCTACCTGCGGCACAAACCGTTCCCACACACCGGAATCGCCCAAGCGCCGCATCACGTGCCGGCTACCATCCCAGTCGTTAAAGTCGCCAACCACGCTCACACGCCTGGCGTTCGGCGCCCAGACGGCAAACGCCGTGCCTTGAACGCCGTCGATCTCGCGAAGCTGCGCACCCAACTTGTCGTAAAGCCGCAACTCATTCCCCTCGCCGATCAGGTGCAGTTCGGTACCGGAAAGTGTCGGGGCAGGCTGTTCGTCACTGGTGCGCACGGCGGCCATGCTGTTAAAATCGCCCCACCTGTGGCAAGGACAGAAATGAACTTTCGCATTTACCCCGCTTGACCAAACGGCAAGACTCCCTTGGCCAAGCGATGAGCATCACGACCAAAACCGGCGACGACGGCGAAACCAGCCTGCTGTTTTCACGGCGAACCGACAAGGACAGCCTCCGGATCGCCTCCTGCGGTGATGTCGATGAACTCAGTGCCGCGATCGGCTTGGCCAAAGCGCACCTTCAAAAAACCGACTTCACGAAAAAACTGACCACGATCCAACAAACGCTGATCGCCCTGATGGGTGAATTGGCCACCTTGCCGGAGGACGCCAGCCAATATACCAAGGGGCAATTCGATAAACTGACCGACGCCGACACGGCCAAGCTGGACGAGTGGATTGGCGAACTGGAGGGTGCCGGCCTGGGCTTCAAGGGCTGGGCGTTACCTGGCGGGTCAGTGCCGTCGGCGTATTTGGATTTCGCCCGGACGGTCTGCCGCCGCGCCGAGCGAAGCGTGGTAACGGTGACGAAAACCGAACCGACGCCCGACTCTCAGTCAGTCGTGTACCTCAACCGCCTGTCCGACCTGCTCTGGCTGATAGCCCGGGCGGTTGACGAACCGCCCGGTGAACAACTGGCCTAGTCGGATTTTTTCTTCTCAGCGAGGGACGGAAATGCCTTCTGCAAACCGGACAATGCTGCCGCGATGTCGTCCGGCAACGGCTTGATGCGGACGTTCCTGAAATTCACCTGGCTGGCTTGATCGCTTTGCTGAAACGCAATGTGCCCTTCGGTGTAGGTGCTTTCCTTGTCGGGATAATCGACGAGCAACTTGCCGTTCACTTGGATCATAATCCGGTTGCCGATGATGGCGACGGTTTGCCGTGACCATTCCCCGTCCGCAACCGTTGTCACCGCGACTTTTTCAAAATTGTACAGGCTGCCGGTTTTTTGTACGTCGTCGCCGGTGTTGCACAACTGCACTTCGTACCCTTTCGGCGCACCGGTCTCGAGTGCTGCACGCAGGATGATGCCACTATCGCCCTTGTTATTAAGCTTGGCATCGGCCTGTAGGATGAAATTACGATAGGTGCCCGGGCTGAACAGGTAACTGCGCGGGCCGCGGCCGCTCAACTCCCCGCTGCCACCCACGCTCCACACGCCGGGATCGAAGGTCATCCAGCCGCTCAAGTCCCTGCCGTTGAACAAGCCAAACCAGCCATCGGCGTCCGGTACCCGCGGCACCGGCTTGCCGGAAACCGTCTGCGCACGCCCCGGACCGACGGCAGTTGCCAGCAGGAGAACCAGAACCAAACTGAGTCGTAAGGACGCCATTTCGTTGCACCGCTCGGCCAGTGACTATAAAAGGAACGGCCTTTGCATGACAACTGTCATCGTGCCATTTGCTATTTTTGATTGAACGGAACTTGAAAATCATCCGAACAACCCGCGCCATCTGGCGCGAAGCCTCGGCCGCGCGCGCCTCGGACCGCATGATCGTGCTGGTGCCAACGATGGGCTGCCTGCACGAGGGGCACCTGAGCCTGATTCGGCGCGCCCGCAAGCTCGCCGGGGCCCGGGGCAAGGTGATCGTCACTGTTTTCGTCAACAAAACCCAGTTCGGGCCTGGTGAAGATTTCAGGAATTACCCCCGCACCTTCAAGCGGGATATGGCGCTTTGCCTCGAACTCGGCGCGGACATCGTGTTCGCGCCTAGCGACGAGGCAATCTACACCGCCGATCACAGCACGTTCGTCGTCGAGTCGCGCCTAGCCAAACGGATGGAGGGCACGTCACGGCTCACACACTTCCGCGGCGTGACCACGGTCACGGCCAAGCTGTTCAACCTCGTGCAGCCGGACGCCGCCGTGTTCGGCGCAAAAGACTGGCAACAAGCCGCCGTCATCCGGCAAATGACCGGTGACTTGAACTTCCCGGTTCGCATCGTGCTCGCGCCGACCGTCCGTGAGTCGGATGGCCTGGCGATGAGTTCACGAAACAACTATCTCTGCGCCGCCGAGCGCGAACAGGCGACAGTGCTTCACGCGGCTATTCGCGCTGCACGGGCCGCCGTGAAAAACGCCCCCGCCCCCCTGCCCGCTGGCATGCTTCGCCGCAAACTGGCCCGGCTCGTCGACAAGCACCGCTTGGCCAAGCTGGACTACATCGAGTTTTTCGATCCCACGACCCTTGAACCGGTCAAGCGCGTTAGCCGAGGAACGCACATGGCACTAGCGGTGTTCCTCGGCAAGACACGGCTCATTGACAATGGCCGTCTTTGACCGAACACTTTCCCGCAGTGGATGGCAGATTCCCCGAGGCAGTTTGATTTTTTAGTGCTGGGCAGCGGCATCGCCGGACTGACGTTTGCGCTCAAGGTCGCCCACGCCGGAACTGTTGCGATCATCACGAAGAAAAGTCGGGCCGAGTCTAACACGAACTACGCACAGGGCGGCATCGCCGCTGTCACAAGCGAGGAAGACTCGTTCGAGAGCCACGTGCGCGACACGCTCACTGCCGGAGGCGGGCTGTGCGATGAGGAGGTCGTGCGCGGCATTGTCGAGGAAGGCCCGGCCCGCATCGAGGAACTGATCCAGCTCGGCATGAAGT
>Ga0315334_10001497_pt1 | contig 14467 bp, 21 predicted proteins | sample M150034915metaG_FD_205555 | JGI IMG/M metagenome (GOLD analysis project Ga0315334, IMG submission 205555) | Ammonia-oxidizing marine archaeal communities from Monterey Bay, California, United States - M1 500m 34915 | ecosystem: Environmental > Aquatic > Marine > Intertidal zone | place: USA... | reverse complement strand
TTCAGTCGATTAGGAATGTAGACAGGGCCCCAAATTTGAGGCCCTGCCTAGCGTTGGATTACCTTGCCAACGTGGATGTCGCGAGTTCGAGTCTCGTTTCCCGCTCCAAATTTCCCTTTGCAAACACCCACTTAGGAACTCGGCGGAAGGCCCTGGCGGACCGAGAGACTCCACGTACCACAAAACGTACCACAAGATTGCTCAACTTCCGTATACCTTGAAGTTGGCGATCGCACGCTTGTGGTGATCCGGTAACACTCGGATGTACTTCATGGTGGTTTCAATCTTGGAGTGACCTGCTAACTCCTGTACCACCGGCAACGGTTCGCGCAACTCATTCACCAGGTGACTGATGAAGAAGTGGCGAAGACCATGCAGAGTACCGCGTTCTACACCTGCCTTTATCCGCGCTCGAAGAAACCTCTTTGACCAAACCCCCCGGCTGACCGGATTGAGAAACAGGCTGGTTTCCTGGTTCTCAAAGATGATTCGGTCACGGGCATCCTGGGCCTCGTCCGACAGCGGCACGATGCGGGACGCACCAGACTTGGTCTCAACCCCAGCCTTGGGGTCGTTCAAGATGGCAACCTCATCACGGCCAATCAACTTCCTCTGCAAGACTTCGAGTTCACCGCGGCGCATCCCGGTGTTAGCCCCCCAACGCCACACTGCCGCGAACACTGGATCGGCCTTGTCAATCGCGGCCAACTCGTGCGGCTCGAACACATGGATATGTGGCTTCGGAACCTTGGGGCCAAACACCGCCTGTTGCATTGGGTTGTAGCGGATCAGTTTCGGAACCGCACGATTGAGGGATGACCGCAAGGTCTCCCATTCACCGTGAAGAGTCGAGGCTGATACACCATCTTCACCCAAGCGGATCGACTTGTATCGGTCCCAGGCATCACACCAGCTTTTTTCACTCGCCTCACTGGCAACCAAGTGAAGGTCACCGAAGTGCTTGATCAAATGGATCATATGACCATCACACTTCCGCGCGGATCGGGGGTACTCCAGAGCGAAGTCGATCTGATATTTTTTCGCATACTCTTTGAAGACTGGACCCTTCTCCACTGGTGCAGCCATCATTGATCCGATAACCGACAGACCATTCTTTGCACCGCGCTCAATCAAGTTGACTTCAGCCAACGCAACGTCACGTTCTTTTTTGCTGACGCCTTTGGGCAACCCTTTTGATTTCGGTTTGCCGTTTTCATCTCGCCATCGAATCTGCCACTGACCCGTGTCGGGTCTTCTTCTTATACCCGCCATTTCTTTTCTCCTGTTTTGATTTCAAGTAACTCCAACAGACCCTCTGGCATTTCGTAATGGCTTACGTTGCCAGGGGTCTGTCGCCATTTCTGTACGGTGGAAAGGCTCACATGCACCAGGTCTGCAACCTGTTGAGATGTGAGGTGATGCTTCGACATCAGTTTGAGCAAACGCTTATTGGTACTCATTTCAGTTCTTCTGGTTTGCAAATGCTTACTACGATGTACTCATGCCTTGATGAAACGCCGGTTACTTCCAGACCTTCTTCTAATAACTTCTTGTGGACTACACGACGTTTGGCAATGCTTGCATCTCGTAAATAATGCTTGTAGTCGTGTGCCCAGAAGTACGCTAGGCCCATGTAGTCATCCGTTCCCCGAAATTTTCGGTCAACTTCCAACAGTGCTGATAAAGCATCCATCGTGATTGTTTCTAGGTTTAAGTTCCAAGCCATTTCTCTTCTCCTGTTTCCAAATTGATACATGACTGCGCCCCGTAAGGCGCAGGGTATGTAGCAACTCAATTCCAATGTGTGCGAATAAGGTAGCCAGCGTCCTTCAAATGTTGTTTGGCTTTATTGATGCTCGGGAATGATTCATCAAGCACATGATGAGACTCCCAATATCCTTCATCGCCTTCTGGGCTTACCGCTGGAAGAATGATGTAGTAGTCAATCTTCTTACTCAGTGGTCGCAAAATAGCCTCATGCTTGTCGTTGTCAGCTTTTCTCCAAAGTGATGGGGTTTTAGACACATTCATTTCTCTTCTCCTGTTTTGAAAATTGAAACACGACTGCGCTCCGTAAAGCGCAGGGTGTGTTGCAACTCAATTCCAATGAGTGCGAATAATTAGACCGTCTTGCTGGCGATCAATGCCTCGCAATTTTTTCGGCTCGCTCCAAAGTGATCGATGCTAAAAATCTTGCGCTCTTTACCGTCCGCGAAAACCTTTAAGGTGACGGATACAAAAGATGAACACCACCCGTCCTTCTCAAAGTATTTCCAATCCGCAAATCCCAATTTATATTCCCGCGAACTGCACTCACCATTTTTGCGAGTCCATTCGGTGTTCCATCGAAGACCATTAACTTTTGCGTTTTCTCGCGCTTCGTCGATTAGTCGGTCAGTGTGTTTCATTTCTCTTCTCCTATTAAAAATTGATACTGACAAACGCTTTCGTTTGTCGGTAGCAACTCCACTATCCCCCTGACCACACTCTGGCGGTGTCCGCCCGTCTTCTACCGTGCGCTTGACACCCTGGACCCAGAGAGGTCAGGGGAAAAAGATTACGGGGTCGGGGACCGCGGGAGAGGTCGTGATACCCACTCTCTTAATTAGAAGCCTTGTCTATCAACCCCTAACCTAACAACATTAGGGAATGTAGCAGATGCTGCTATGAGATGCAAGCCCCTAAAGCGATCTTTTTTCTATCGCCGCCTGGAGGTCAGATTTTCGGAAGAGTTTTTTGCCCATGAAGAAGATTGCGGCCAGGCTATGAGTGGCACGTTCCCTGGTGAAGTGGTCAGGGGAAACACCACAGTAGGCCGCGGCCTCTTCGATGGTGAGGTAGTCCTTATCGAGGTTCAATTCGGACTGGGGTCGCCTCATAGGAAGTCGGGTAGGGGGTCGTCGAGGGGAGGGGGATTGAAGGGTGTTTTCTTTTTGCGTTCCACGATCTCGGGGTCGAACATCGCCATTGCCTTGAGGAATCCACCATCCTTTTCGAGCAGGTCGGCGTCGCAGTGTTGCAGGTCCTTAGATGTGAACCTGAACGTCGCAAAATCGCCCGTGTCGCAATTTATAAAGTCTTTGCCATTCGGGGTGCGGTAATGGATCTCGTTGGCCTCCTGGTCCATCTCCGTTACGTTGGCCCAGGGTAGGTATTCAGGAATAAAGAGGTGTTTGTTACACGCATTCTCCTGTGCGGTACGCGATAGGTGTTTGTCATGGAAACGGCAGTGCCAACGACCATCCTCGGTCGGTGTGACATGAACGCAGGTGCGGCATGAGACAACGGCTGTTTTGCCCTCGTGACAGTTGGCGTGGAAGGTGCACCATTTGCACTGGAAAAACTCGGGGTCACCAGAGATCCGGTCTGGCGGCGTGAGGTTGAAGATGATCGACTCGGCCTTCTGCATGTAGGCTTTGAACGCGTCGGGATCATAGTTGGTGCGGATGCTTTGGTAATCGCGACCACCTGGCGTGCTGACCGTCATGTAGTGCCGGTTGATCGGTTCAGGCCAATCCAACGTGAGTCCCATGTAGAGTTGCGATTGTGCATGATAGGTCTCATTCCAGGCCTTGAGCGCACCTTTCTCACCATGCTTTGCAATCGCCCGTGTGAGGGCTCTGTAGCCCTTCTCAGCGGTGCTTTTGTGTTCCCATATATGCCATGCCTTGGGTGCGACATACACGCCCTTGATGACCCCATCCATGTGCCCCTGGAAGTGTCCACCAAAGGCTGTCACCTTGATCTGATGGTGATCATCCTGGGTGCGGATCAACTCGATTGACGGGACCAGGTCGATTCGATCGCCCATCAGTTCTTCATCCATAAACCCATTTGAAAACCGGCGCAGGGTAGCGGCATCAAAATGGGTCGGGGCTACCCAGCGAAACATGTTGTGTATCTCGCGTGAGCAGTCCCGACCCAGTACAGATGCGCCCACATAAGGACGCTGTTGAGGTGGATTCTGTCTGATGATCTCTTGATCGATCGCGTCAAGGGTTCTATCACGTGGTGGTGGAATCTTCATCCGGCCTTCACTTCGGCATATTCCTCGTCAAGTTTATAAAAACGGCTTGCTACAGATAACGATCCCCCGTTCAAATAGTGCACAAAATTGGCGGCGTCCTCAAAGACAACGAATTCCTTAACCATGGTGAATTCAATATCGTTCTGTAGGTAGTACCCAACCCCATAAACGTGGTCGCCCTGCAAGGCACCGTACATAGTCTTGATAATCCAACTCATGGCCGTCGATCCATCGCGACCCACACACCGGCATTGCGCCGTGAACGCGTCGGGCGATACATCTCCTGGAACTTACCGCGTTTCATAATGGTCCCGTGTCGGATGTAAGGCTTGCCCTTTTTCATGGAACACATAATGGAGGACACGCTCTGGTGCCGCATATCCAACGCCACTTCAATCTCATCGCACGTTGCACCCTGTCGACCTTTGGACGCGATGAAGTTGTAGATGCGACGCCTCATGCTTTCACGTGTGGCCTTGTCGAGGTTGGTTGGTCTTTTCATCTTGGCTGGCTCTCGTCTGTTTCTCTGATGTGTCTGAATTGGTTCTCATCTGCAAAGTCTTTCAGCGAGTCTTTGATTTCGGCTAAACGATCACACGCGGCGTACACCTCATCGACTGCGTCCTCAATGAACATCGAGTCCCCGTCCAAGGCGGACTCGATGTCACTCAAAAGTTTGTCGAACTGTTCGCGGACCTGGAGAAAATGAGCGAGTGCGCGATTGCTTGCGCGTCGCTTGTCTGGTGCCCCTCGCACAGGCGGCAAGCCAGATTGTTTCACCGATACCATAGAGGCAGAAGAGTCCGAGCCAGACGCAGAGGTAGCCGAGTATGATGGCAACACCGTCGAGGTCCATGACATCAACTCGCTTTGGCCCAGGGGGCGCTATTGGGTTTCGCTACTACAACACCCGGTGCCGGGGGAGAGTTGTCAGAAGAACGATACGCGGTGATGTCGTTACGAGCCTTGTAACCCTTTTCGGTATTAGCGGGTACTACCTTCAAACATACCTGCACGTATGAGCCAATCAACTCTTTAGTATCAGCGACCGCTAAAAACCCAGCCGCTGCTGCTAATTGGGAGATCTCCCGTTGCGCGATGTCGCGGACTTTTGTATCAGGGTGCAGAATGTTGTAGGTCTTCCACACCTTTCGTGATGCAAGGGTGAATTCCAATTCATTCATCTCATTGCCAGCCGCACTGGTCTTGTCTTTTTCAGCGGTAACCTCGGCCGTGTACCAACCGGCCTCAAGCGGCTCAAAGTCGGAAACTAAAACATCCTCTGCGGGTAAAATCGGAAAGGGAAGTGCTGCCATTACAAACTCCTTATGCGGCTTTTTTCTGAGCCGTGTTGTTGAGAATCTTTGCTTTGATCTTTGCGAGGTTCGGTTCCTCGAATCTATCCAAACGTCCCGAGCGATCTTTAGCCTCGAACTGGTCGTCCCGCACCATCTGCATCATGCGTTCGAGGTCGCCTTCGGCGTTGCGTTCAACGCGGAGTGGCGTGACGACATCAAATAGGTAGGGCAATTGATGGCCGAGTTGCCGGCCAGGCATCGAGGGACCGTAAACAAACTTTCCGTTATCGTCTTGGACGCGGGACATCTTCGCGGTCATCACCAGGTCATAACCTGGCAGGTCGCGGAACATCTTGATGAGTTGAATCATCTTGGTCGCCATCTCTCCGTAGGATTTCCGAGGGTCCTTTGACAACAGGAGTTCATGGGCTAAAACCACCTCGGCAATTTCCGAGACAGAGTCAATAAAAATCCACTTGAAATCGGATCCACCGACAAGGTGGTTGTAGACGCCTTCGATGTCGTCCATGTTGTGCACCTCGACAACCTTGATGTCTGCTTTGGTGTGTCGGAGAGAGAGCAAGCCGGCTTCAGCACTGACTAGAATCGTGGGTTCTTTGGTGGTTTGGGCCAGGACGGTTTTGCCTGACCCCGCACCACCAAAGGGCAGCATTTTGATGCCTTGGTCTAGTGCGGCATCAGCGGGGTTCTTGAATTCAATTGGGGCCATCTTCTTCTCCTGTGAGTTCGGCTATCCGCCGATAGAGTTGTTGCACGTGTGTTTGTGAGCGGCGTAGTTCAGCCTTCAACATGTTGATCACGGTCTGCGGGTGCAGTTCCGTTTCATGGATTGGCGTTTCGCCGGCAAAAAAAACTCCTGGGCGCAGCCCATGTTCCGATTGCCACTTGGAGTCGGAATCGCTAGTCATTCAACAGAAACCTTCTCGAATCGTGTTTGCGCCTAGAATAGTCAGCAGGTAGACTGTATGTGTAGCAACTCTAACGGAATATAGAGGCATATGGCAAGATCGTCTTTCATCGTTGATACCGTCCTGGCGAAATGCGGCGGAATTTCTAAGGTTGCGGCGCATTTCGGCATAACCAGATCGGCTGTCCAACAGTGGAAGAAGAACGGTATCCCTGCTAACCGAGTCAGAACTTTGGCACATTTAGCGGATCACCACGTGAGACCCTCAGACATTAGGCCCGACATTTTCGGGCAGTACGACTAGCCCACTTGGCGGGATAAAGCCAAGGCCATGAAATTCCTCCTCATGGTGTGTTATTTGGACCGGGCCTGGGGCACTTCTCCTCCCCAGGTCCGGTTCTTTTTTTGTGATTGATCCCGGTATGACTCAAGCCGAAAGTGCGGTCATTGGCGCACTGTTACTTGATGATTCCTCTTTTCGGGATGTTCAAAGCGTTCTCGAAGAACGCGACTTCTTCAACAACGACCTGCGAAAAATATTCGGCATCATTCGCCGACTCCGTGAACGAGGTCTACCTGCTGATGTCATCACCGTCGCCGATGCACTCGGTGCTGATGAAGACATCGGCCTACAGTTCGTTGGTGACCTAGCCAACCGCACGCCAGGCACTGCCAACATCCTGGCTCATGCACGACTGGTTCGAGAGCAGTCCCGCAAACGACGACTCTCGACGCTGTCTCGAACCGTACAAGAACGTGTCGATGAGGGTGACGAACTCGAAGACCTAAAGGCATTCGCTGACTCCGAGATGACGGCGATCTTTGCGGACACCGATCGCGCCACGTTCGACGTTGATGACTGGACAATTGAAAAGCAGTACATGGGTGACGCAGGTCCGATCGACTGGCTGATCGAGGGCTGTCTCCCAACCGCAACGGCCGGCATGATGGCGTCGTTTGGCGGCGTCGGTAAGTCCTACCTCCTGTTGGACCTGTGCATTCGAGTCGCTGCCGGCCCTGGCTTCACCGGCCAGTACGCTCTGGGTGGTCGCATCGCTAAACATGGTCGGGTGGTGATGGTCACTGCGGAGGACTCCAGGCGTGCAGTTCATCGACGCGTTGACCAACTGGTACAAGAGACCGAGAAGGAGAAGGTCAAGGACAACCTGCACCTAGTGTCCCTGGTGGATGCCGGGGGACACGTTGCGTTCCTGAAGTCTCAGTCCGGTCAATACTCAATGACCCCTGCCTGGCACCAGTTCTGCGACCAGATCGCCCGGTACGATGACATTGAACTGATTGTGCTGGACCCGCTACAGGTCCTGTGCGCTGCTGACATCAACGCCGACCCAGCGGCAGCGCAGCAGTGGTGGTCGGCTGTCTCGAAACTGTGCGCCGCCTCTGGTGCAACGGTCTTAGTGGCTCACCACATGAGGAAGGAGCAGGGTGAGATCGACTCTCCCCAGGCTGCACGGGCGTCAGTCCGTGGAACGACCGCACTGCTGGACGGCTCACGATTTTGTTATTGCTTGTACCCAACACCCAACAAGGACCGGTTAAGGGTAGAGGAGGCACTCGGTGAACCCATCCCCTACCTGGCCCTAATCCAGGGGGCTGTGGTCAAGTCAAATGAGTTTCAATCCAACACCATACAAACCTTCCTGCGAGACCCCCTAACCGGCCTCCTGGTCGAATGCTCTGACCGCATTGGTGATGCCCTAGACGACGCCACACACCTCTCACCAGAGCAATTCAGCGAGGTGATGTTCGAGGTCCAGGCTCGTTGGGATCTGGGCACTCCATTCTCGAAGGCAGCGCAATCAGAACGCTACCTCGGGAAGTACCTGGCTGACCACTTGCAGATCGGTAAGACCCAGGCAAAGGACCTGATAAAGGAATGGATGGACCGCGGTGTGCTGTTTCAGGAGTGGATGCCCTCCATCAAGATGAAAGGGCTGCGGTCTAAGTGAGTACAGGTGTGACATACAGAGGGGGGGTAAGTGTCACACCTATAAGCCGACTTTCCCAGTTTTTTTTCAAAAAAAACGGACGCTGCTTAGTAGGATCCGTTTTCTCCTCCCCGACGCCTATAAGGGGGGGGGTGGGTCGGACCTTATGAGACCGCACCGAGACCGCTCCGAGACCGCACCGCGTGGTGGGTGGAATGGACGGAGCGGTGTGGTGTGTCTTACAGACACACACCACACCGCACCTCCATCTGAACCATTCGGGCAGACCGCTCCATGACTCCACTCACACCCATCGATGAGTTGGAGAAAATCTACGGTCGTTTGACGGTTGTCGAGTACATCGGTGGAGAGGGGCAGGGCGAAGGTGCCATCTGGAAGTGCGAGTGTGCGTGCGGCCGTTCTGTAGAGGCACGCGGCTCACTACTACGCCAAGGCAAGGTGAAGAGTTGTGGCCGTTGTCGAGTGCGAAACCACAAACGCCTGGTTAAGTGGGAATCACCTGAATTATTGCTGGCAGTTATGACAGTTGGCACACCACCGTGTGATGTGGGGTTCGGTTGCCCCTGGCGCAAACGCTGTGCAACTAAGAACCTTGCCTGTGTCCCGTTTTGGAAGTGGTGCAACTACGGTGGTAAGGCTCATCCCAACCCATCTGAGAAGCCCACAGCAGCAACTTACAAGAGGATATTCCCTAATGGTTGAACTCCAGTTTGATGTGCCCTGGCCCCCATCAGTTAATCGCTACTGGCGACACGGTAGAGGTCGTGTCTACCTGGCTGAACCTGGCCGGCACTACATTGAACTTGTCCGCCAAGCAATGCCCCTTTTCCATGAGCCTTGGGAGACCGAACATTTGCGCCTTGTTGTGATGGCCCATCCCCCTGATCGGCGCAAACGAGACCTCGATAACATCCTGAAGGCGTTGCTCGATGGGCTGGAAAAGGGCTCATTGTTTCGCGACGATTCGCAGATCAAACATATCGAGGCTCGAATGCTTGAGCCGGTGAGGCCGAAGGGCTTGGTTCATTTGATTATTGGCGTCATCCATGAACCTTGAGCATTTGCGGCTGCTGAATGTCCGTGGTGCCAGGCTTGAGCGTGGGTCTGGCGGTCAGCCTGAGATCACCTGGGACGATGTAGCCATGATGCTGTTGTCTATCTCACGGACAGCGGCTGCTTATGCTCGTTATCGATACGCGGGTGATTCAACAGAGTGGCACGCAATCCGTCGCGGCATGATTGCAACTATCTATGTCAGTGATGAATGGTCACGCAACTCGAATGCAGAGTATTGGGAGACTCTGATTGCGCTGGGTCTCAAGGCATTCTGCTCGGGCGAGGACCTGTCACAAAAAGAAAAGGCACAGGCAGTGGGTCTCAAATGGTGGAAGGCAGGGTTCGAGCGTGACTATCGTACGGTCATCATTATGCTGGACGACTATGATCGTGACCTGCGTGATGCTATCCGAATGTGGAACACAAGGTTGCATGATGAATAGGTTGCGGGTCTAGCGGCTATACTTACAGTGAGCAGTTCTATGTGCCGGCATCCGCCGGCTTTTTTATGGTTACGATATGAGTGTGATCACGGCCCAACAGCCTCAACTAGATTGAACATAAAGGGCACAGGATCAGACACTCAAAGGACTACCCATGAGTGATTACAATCACACTGCTGGTGAAGGACGATCGGGATTCAAAGAAGGGAATCCAGGGAGGCCGAAGGGCTCACACAATAAGTTGAGCCTGGCCGCTGTTGATAAGATGGTTGATGCCGGCTTCGACCCGGTTGATCAGTACATGTCGTTACTCAAGAAGGCACAAGAGCAGGGCAACCTAGTCATTGAAGAGCGTGCGTTGTCACGCCTCATTCAGTTCCGTTACTCATCGCTTCATCATTCAATGGTGAGCAATGCGGATGACAGTGACCTGACCGTCAATGTCACACGTTACGAGGCAGATGGGTCGGGAGATATGGGGGATGTGAACGCTACATCTACGAGATTGCCCGACGAGCCTGACGATGCCGAGCCCGATGCTGACTTGGGTGTGAATGTGACGCGGTTCGCACGATGATGTGGTACGAAATGTGGTACGAAAGCGATGCGACTCTCGTAAGCGCATGAAATCCCAGGGCTTTTCTGCTGGCGACACCACCGGATCCAGGTGGTTGCCGGCGAAAAACATTTATTTTGGAGGCCGGGGGGGGTCAGAAAATGGCGAAAAATGGACCCCCACCCCCCGAAAAAAAAGGGGCGTCTGATAGTACGTGGGGACTGACACAAAAAATTCTGCGGATCTACGGATTCCATACAAGTTTGAGCCGCGCAGTTACCAACTACCGGTCTTCATCGCGATGGATGGGGACTACAACCGCGCTTGCTTGGTGTGGCACCGTCGTGCAGGTAAGGATCTTACCCTGTGGAATTTAACCATCAAGAAAGCCCTAGAACGGCGCGGTACGTACTTTTACACATTACCCACATATAACCAGGCCAAAAAGGTTATCTGGTCAGGAATGAGCAATGAGGGCTTCAGGTTCCTCGATCACGTACCGAAACAGATCATAAAGAATCTGAACAACACGGAGATGCGGATTACCCTGAAAAATGGGTCCGTGATTCAACTCGTAGGAACAGACAACATTGACAGTATCGTTGGAACAAATCCAATCGGCGTCGTCTTCTCAGAATACTCACTCCAGAATCCACGAGCCTGGGAATTGATCCGCCCAATCCTTGCATTAAATAATGGCTGGGCGATTTTCAACTTTACACCGCGAGGTCGAAACCACGGCTTCAGATTATTCACAATGGCTGATGGGAACCCCGATTGGTTCACTCAATTACTGACAGTTGAAGACACTAATTTATTGGATGCTGAAGCAATCGAGCGTGAACGGGCAGAGGGAATGCCCGAAGAACTCATCCAGTCCGAATACTTTTGTTCATGGGACGCTGCGTTGCCAGGGGCCTACTACCGCGACCAACTAGACCGCGCTCGTGTGGAGAAACGCGTCACATGCGTCCCCTGGCAAACGGCACAGCCCGTGTATACAAGTTGGGATATCGGGATTGGCGACAGTACCGCAATCATCTTTGTGCAGTATGTGGACAATAAAATTCACATTATTGATTACGAGCAAAACACCGGCGAAGGACTGCCGTTTTACATCAACATGCTCAAGGAAAAACCATATACATATGCAGATCATTTCGCGCCACACGACATCACAGCGCGTGAGTTTGCGTCTGGCAAGTCACGTCTAGAGATGGCGCGTGATCTGGGTATGTTTTTCACGATCGTGACCAAGCATCCGGTTGATGATGGCATCAACTGCGTGCGGTCAATGTTCAACCGCTTCTATATTGACGAGGACAAGTGTTCTCATCTGATTGATTGCATCGCCGCGTATCGCAAAGAGTTTGACGAGAAGCATCAGACTTGGCGAGTGCGTCCACTACACGACTGGTCGAGTCACGCAGCAGATGCGCTCCGTTACTTTTGTATGGGTTGGGATGAGATGGCACACAATGTTATGGGCAAGCCGACGCGAGTCATTCGCGCACTGGGGTAAACGATGGGCTTCAAAAGTTATGTTCTAAATAATCCCGATCTGAAGAAGGATTTTGCAAAAGCTGGAAACAAGGGGGGGGCCGCTGGTGGAAAAACCCTGGCCCAGTATGGTCAGGCTCATTGGGAAAAGCATGGCCAGAATGAGAATCGGCAGGTCACGCCCCAGAACACAAAGAATGTGGATAATTCCCCCCAATACGATATAACACAGTCGGGTCGTGTCTCATCAAATGACTCTTACGCGGCAACGCGCTTTCGTAAGAATTACGCAGGGACAGGCGCAATAATGGCCGCGCAGAGTGATTCTCTTTACCAACAGGGTGCCTCTTACGATTGGAAAGTGACCGGCGATTTACAAAATCTGCCTCGGCGCAAAGGATATTTTGGGACTATGAAAGCCGAGAAGCGTATACCCATGATGCTGGAAGGGCAGAAAGGGTATGCGCGAGTTGAGAACATGAATGAGTCTGATAAATCAAAATGGCGATTTATTTTTCAACCCACAGGCATTTCCGGCAGAGATCGGTTTGATCATATGGAAGGTCCGCCCGATGTTTATCTGGGCAACCTGTTTAAGAAAAAAGAAGTCGTGCAGACAAATAACACTAACAAAAATAGAAACAATAATAATAACAACATTAATGTTGGCAACGACGATGGCGGCGGCGGTGAGCGTATATCGAATGCTCTTGCTAGCCTTGATAGCCAATACGCGAGTGCCATTGCAGACTTACAACGGGCGGCGATGGGCATTCCAAAAGATGCGCCGGCCTGGGTAAAAACACACGCAGATTATCTGCGGTGGTTGCGTATCCGTTCTAGTGATTCTGGTTTTGAATCTACCATCGTAACGAGCGCAACCGGTGTAGCAAATAGCAGTCTAGCCACTGGCGTTACGACGAAGACATTAATGGCGGGTGCGTAATGGCTGAGTACGACGGTAAGAAACCAGATCCAGAACAGATCATAAGACGCTGTGAGGCGTTGCAAGCCCGACGCGAGAACTGGGTAGATCTCTGGGACGAGGTTGCTCATTTTGTTTTACCGACAAAAGCCTATTTCAAGAACGAGCAGGTCAAGGGTCGTAAGCGTGATGACGATCTGTTTGATTCGACCGCGATTAGTTCAAATCAAATGCTGGCATCTGGTCTGCATGGCGCGTTAACCGCGCCGAGTGGTCGTTGGTTCCACATTCGTTTCCGTGATGAGGAGATGAATAACAACGACGAGGCGATGACCTGGCTAGAAGACTGCATTAATCGGATGTACAAGTCGCTCGAAGAGTCGAACTTCAACTCCGAGGTCAACGAGTTGTACCTCGATCTGTGTTGTTTTGGCACCGCTGGTATGTTGATTGAACGCGCTAACACTCGTGACACCCAAGCGCACCTCAATTTCAAGACCGTACACCTATCAGAGATCGCCTTGTCCGAGGATTCTGATGGCCGTGTCGATACTATTTATCGGCAAATGAGGATGACTGCGCGGCAGATCATGCAACTGTGGCCGGCAGAGTCTGGTTTTGATGTGGGCGAGTCGGTTAACCAGGCTATGGAAAACAAAAAGCCTGATACAGAGTTTGAATTAATCCATGCGGTGTATCCACGCGAGACAGTTTTAGAAACTGGTGAACTGGCACCGCCGGCTGAACGGCCGTGGGCGTCGTGTTGGGTGGTGGTGAAAGATAAAAAGTTAGTCATGGAAGATGGCTACTACGAAATGCCTTGGGTTTGTCCACGATGGTCGAAACTTTCCGGTGATGTTTATGGATTCAGTCCCGCGCTGATTGCTCGTGCTGACATTCGCACATTGAATGAAGCAAAGCGTTTTGAAATGCGCGCCTGGGAGAAGAGCATCGATCCACCAACGCTTGCATCCTATAACGGGATCATTGGTGACCTCAGATTGGATCCAGGTGGATTGACCTACGTGCGCGATGTGAATGCGGTGAAACCGTTTAATAGTGGTGCACAGTGGCAGGTGTCGCAGATCAAAGCACAGGAGATGATCACCAACATCCGTCGTTCATTCTTCAATGATCAGTTGCAGTTGCACGACGGTCCCAATATGACAGCCACAGAAGTTCGGGCTCGAATGGAATTGATGCAACAGATTCTGGGTCCGGTGGTTGGTCGGCTTCAGTCTGAGTTTCTGAATCCGCTGGTTAAGCGTGTGTTTATGACCATGTTTCGCGCTGGCGAGTTTATTGAACCACCGTCGATTGTTAGTGAGGGCGAAGCCAATCTCGATGTTGAATATGTATCACCATTAGCCCGTGCACAGCGCATGGAAGAGGTCTACGCGATCGAGCGTTGGTTCCAGCAGTTGGGCACGATGGCGCAGATTAATCAGGACGTTCTCGATGTCATTGACTTTGATTCCATCGGCCGGCTGTTGGCTAAACGCATAGGTGTCCCAGCAGAGGCGATCCGATCGGAAGAAGAAGTGCAGCAGATGAAAGCAGAGCGTCAGGCGCAACAGCAAGCGATGATGCAAGCGCAGATGCAACAGCAGGGCATCGAGCAAGCCAACCAGGCCGCGCAGGTAGCGAAGACTGGCGGCGAAGCCGGTGACGATCAGATGGCCGCGGTCGCAGCGGCGATGGGGCAAGCCGCTTAATGGATTCAGGATTTGAAAAGAAGTGGGAGAAGTTAATGTCCTCGCCGGA
>Ga0315334_10001495_pt1 | contig 14468 bp, 12 predicted proteins | sample M150034915metaG_FD_205555 | JGI IMG/M metagenome (GOLD analysis project Ga0315334, IMG submission 205555) | Ammonia-oxidizing marine archaeal communities from Monterey Bay, California, United States - M1 500m 34915 | ecosystem: Environmental > Aquatic > Marine > Intertidal zone | place: USA... | reverse complement strand
GTACAGTTAATCGAAGAGAGATCTATTGCATCAAAATCTGTTGGTGTTAATATATCCTCGCCAATTTTATGTGTTATTTTCTTTCTCTCCAAAAGTTTGTGGGACTCGTAATCAAGAGAATATACAGTGTAAACAGAGAATTTCTTTATTGTCTTTTCCAACTTTGAAAAATCAGTTCCGTTTTGAACTAGAAAAATGACTCGCTCATTTTTTATGTTTTTTTCCATTTTTTCCAATCATAATCATTAAATGTCACATTTTTCATTTCATCATTATCAGGTCGCCATGCAGGATTAGCTAAAGCCAAAATTATTGATACTCCATCAGATAAGTTAACGTGAGCTGACGCAACGTTTTTAGGAATTTGTACTAGAATTGGTTTTTCTTCACTGGATTCAATTTCATGAAAATTTCCTGAATTATCTTTTGTAATGAAAACTACTTTTCCCCTTATACAAACAAAATAACTATCACGCTTAGTATGTAAATGGGGACCTTTAATTTCATGGGGATTTACACGTGAAATGTAAACCATTTTTGGGTGAGATTTTAAGATATTATCCCAATCTCTCCAAATTACAGTTAATTTTCCATTAACGTGGTCATCAGCAACATCTTTTGTAGGAAAAGTTTCTAATGGTATTCCTATGGTATCATTATCACTCAATTCTGACTCTTTGTCGAATTGAATAATAAAAGCATTATTGATAATTAATAATTTAGAAGCATTAGCAGTAAACTTATTGTAGTGTATACCGAGATTTGGAATGATGTTTGATGGGAAAAAAATACTAATTACAGGTGGAACAGGTTCGTTAGGTACGGGTCTGACAAGAAGACTGTTATCTTATAATGTTCATTCAATTAGAATTTACAGCAGAAACGAAAATCAGCAAGTAAAAATGCAATCTGAATTCAATGATAAACGTTTACGTTTTCTTATAGGCGATGTTAGAGATTTAAGTAGACTTGCTAGAGCAATGGAAGGCGTCGATATAGTTTTTCATGCTGCAGCATTAAAACATGTACCGGTTGTTGAATATAATCCGTTTGAAGCCGTCCAAACCAATATTTTAGGTTCTCAAAATGTTATTAATGCAAGTTTAGAAGAAAATGTTGAAATTTGTGTTTGTATTGGAACTGACAAGGCTGTTGCACCACTTAACACGTACGGTGCTACAAAATTATTAATGGAAAAATTGTTTGTAACCTCCGGTAATTATTTAAATCCAATAAGACATAAAACAAAATTTATTGCCGTTAGATATGGAAATGTTCTTGGAAGTAATGGTTCAATAGTTCCAAAAATTATTGAACAGATTAAAGGAGGAGAAAAAATTACTATCACTGATCCAAATATGACAAGATTTAACATAACAATGAATCAGGCACTTGATTTGATAGAACGAGCTGCTATTACTGGGAAAGGAGGCGAGGTATTTATACCAAAACTATTTGCGTACCGCGTTGGTGATCTGAAAGATGTACTTTTGGATTTATTTGAAAATAAAAACCCCACTGAAATAATTTCTGTAAGACCTGGAGAAAAGGTTCATGAATCGCTACTTACTATTGATGAATTACGTAATACATACGAGTCTAAACATGATTATATCTTAATTGAAAAAAGTGATTTCCATACAACTCCTACCCACAATTATAAAAAAACTTCTTTAAACGAACAATATTCCTCAAATAATGTTAAATTATTAACAAAGGATGAACTAAAAGAGATTTTACGTGACTTAATTACTAATCAGTTGAAAAATTAATTAAAAATCATTATTAAAAATTCTGATTTATTACAAATCAACGATTTACTTAATTCAAACGTTAAGCATCTTATTTCTTTTTACTCATTTCTCTTTGATATTTTAAATGTGAAAATTCATTATAGTGCATTGAATTAATTTTAGATATTTCCATATGTTCTTTTAAAAAGTTTAAAACATCATCCATATGAAATATTTTGTTATCTAGATAAAGTTCTCCAAATATTTTTTTAAAAAATGTGTAGTCTTCGGGGTAATCCAAAGTCCAACGTAGTAAGTTTGCTTTATTTAGGGAAATTCCTTTTGATTTGAAAATTGATGGGTTTTCATAAATATAATTACTGATGAAATATTCATAAAACACAGAATCTTCACTGATTGAAAAAATCTTTTCCAATGTTTTCACCGGAAAAACTTCTACGTCTAGTCCTATTGGATAGGTTTTAGTCTTTGAATTACTTGCAAAATCTAATTTTTTATCTTCCAGGTAAACCTTAATGACTTTGTCAACTATTTTAGGATCTACTAATGGGCAATCTCCAGTTACTCTCACAATAACATCCGCGTTAAATTTTTTTCCAGCATCTAAGTGTCTTTTAACAAGATTTTCCTCACTTCCCCGAAAAATTTTAATTCCATATTCATGGGCAAATTTTTCTATTTTGTCATCCGTGGGATTGGTGGATGTAGAAATACAAACCTCATCAATTAATTTTGATTTTGTTAGTCTGGAAAATATATGCCATAAAACTGGTTTATCTTCTAAAGGGAGCAAAACTTTACCTGGAAGCCTTCTTGATTGCATTCGTGCTTGAATAATTCCCAGAATCATAAATTTATAGAATAATTCTGTGTATTTCTTTTTTGTTAATCATTTGTTAATAAATTAATCTTTAATTATTTATAATAAGACTAGCAACAGAAAAAATGGTTTACAAATGCGCAGTTATAGGTTGCGGTAGAATTGGATGTAGTTTTGATGATGATTCTAAATTAATTAGAACTCACGCGGGAGCATATTATAATAATTCAAAAACAATATTGAACGCATTATGCGACATAGACAAAAGTAGGTTATTAAAATATGGTAAAAAATACCATGTTACCAATCTTTATACGAATTATAAAGAAATGTTAAGGAAAGAAAAACCAGAGTTAATTTCTATATGTACTTTAGTAGACACTCACCATAAGATAGTATCTGAGGCTATAAAAAATTCTGTAAGAGGTATTTTTTTAGAAAAACCTGTTGCAAATTCATTAAGTAATGCTAGAAAAATTAATAATTTGTGCCAAAAAAATAATACAACATTATTAATTGATTATCAAAGAAGATTCATACCAATTTACTATAAGATAAAAAAATGGATTTCAACCCGTAAATTTGGTAATATTCAAAATGTGACAATTTACTATGGTGGTGGTATAGCTAATACTGGGTCTCATATTTTTGATATGCTTTATTTTTTATTCGGAGATGTCAAAAAGATTAATGCAAAAAAGAGCTCAAATTTTTCTCATAATCTTTATGATCCAAATTTAGATATTGAAATAATTTTTAAAAATAATATTACTTGTTTGCTTCGATCTATCGATGTAACAAATTATGGTATTCTTGAAATGGACATTTTTGGAACATCTGGGCGTTTAATTATGGATATGGTTAATCACACAGTCAATAATTATGTTATTGCGAAGAAAAAATCTTTAGTCTATAAACAACTCGTGACAAAAAAATTTCCAACTACAAAGAAAATTGATGAGCCAATTGTTAGTGGTTTAAAACATCTCCTCAAATCTATGAGTAAAAGTAAGTCATCACCTTGCGATGGTAATCAAGGTTATAAGTCATTAGAGCTCGTGGTAGCATCTCTAATGTCTGCAAAGAAGAATAAAACGATGCACCTTCCACTTCAATCATTAGATTATGTTATAAGTTCAAAATAAATTTAAAATTATGCTAGGATTTAATTATTAAAATTATTCTTGAATTGTATGCAAACAACAAAAAGAAAAATAGTCGTAATGATGACTGTTGAAAATATTCAGGGTAGAGAAATATTATCGAATTTAGTTGATTTAAAACTTCCAGTGATTGCTGTCATTATAGAACATAGATCCAAGCTCGCAGAAAACACTCGTAACTATTTAAAAAATGATCATTACAATCCTAAATCATTCTCCGAAATTGTGAAAGGCACATCGATTAACGTTCATTATGTAGAACAACATAATGAACAAGAGACGGTTGATTTACTAAAAAAATATGAGCCTGACTATATTGTATTAGGAGGTACTAGAATATTGAAGGAACATGTTATCAAAACTGCTAAATTTGGAATTTTAAACGCACATCCTGCAATTTTACCAATGTACCAAGGGCTTGACTGTGTTGGTTGGTCAATATTGAATAATGATCCTGTAGGTGCTACTGTTCATTATATTGATCCTGGAATAGATTCTGGACCAATAATTCTTCAAGAAACCATAGATTATACTGATTGTAAATCATTAATTGAAGTAAGAATAAAAGCTATGAGAAAATGTGCAGAATTGACGGTAAAATCACTAATAGGTCTTGAATCCGGAACATTATCACCAATACCACAAGATCTTTCTTTAGCAGTAAAACATCCTGCTATGCCTATAGACAAAGTTGAATATGTTGAAAAACTTTTAGCAAACAAAAATTGATTTTTTATAATTATGTTATTTCTATCTTCTTAATCAAACCTTTTTCTAAAAATTTGTTAGCCCATGATAATGTTTTTTTAAAATCCCAGTGTAAAATATTGGATATTTCAGAAATGGATTTATCTCCCTCAAAATAATTAAAAAGTAGTCTTACCTTGCAAGCATCATCTGACAAGTTATCATACAAATTATATTTTTTATTTAGATATAGTCCATAACCTGATAAAAAAACTGGGCCTTTAAAAAGTCGTTTTGGAATATAGTCCCCAATGATTTGCTCATGCTTTTTTTGTCTCTGCTCTCTTACTCTTTCATTAGTTTTCTCTTTTGTAAGTCGTTCTGGAATATGTTCTATATCTAATATTTCTAAAATTTTGAAAACAATTTCTATAGATTGCGTTATATTAGAATAACTGACAATCTGGGGTGTGTCATCACTTGTATGATACTCGGAATAATGACCTCTTCCAATTGAAATCATTGGAATATTTATTCCAGGACCATTCCAAACTTGTTCATCGTTGGCCATTTCTCCAATAAAAGGGAGTTCCTTGTAAGCTGCTAGGTTATTTTTAAAAACAGAAGATGATGTAGTATCTATTACTGTATTCTTTTGCTTGCTATGTTGAAGAATTAGATCTGCTTTGGTTCCCAACATCTCAAAAAATATACCACATTTTATTTTATCTATAAAATCTTCGTTTTGACTAAGCAAAGCTATACTACCAATAGTTTCTGGAAGTAAAAATAATCTGTATGTATAATGATTTTTCCTATTGAGTAGTTTCTTAGATAACTCTACTAATCCTGCAACCCCAGTTAGATCATCATTAACCATACATGGATGATCTAAGTGTGCTACAATAACTATAGATTCATCTACTTTTCCTGGGATTAAAACTTCACCAACTTTTAAAAATCCGTCTTCAAATTTTGTGTCTATATATACATGATATTCTTTTGATTTGAAATTTTCTAATTTTGAATGTTCGACACAAAAACCCCAATCCTTACCATAAATCAACTGTTCGTGATATGGGATAGCATTTGGTTGATTTACGTTATATGATAGATGCTTCATTAATTCGTCATGAGTGACAATTTTGTCGACACCTTGTGAATATGTAGGTATGTGTAAAGGGTGATCTTTACTATGCAAAAGTAATTTGCCGTTACTGTCCTTTATCCATCCCTCATTAACTGTCCATTTTTTTGGAATTTCCCATGTCCAACATTTCATTCCAGTACGGAATTGATGAATTTTCATGGGTATGATTTTTGAAATATATTCCAAAGATTCGTCAAACCCATCAGAAATAATGTCTCTTCTCTTAAACCATAGATCATCAATTAATTTCATTATTGCGAATTGATTGCTCTTAATCTAATTTATCTTTCTATGCAGTCATAGCAGAAAGTAGAAATCTAGAAATGGCGTTATGTAACTTTAAAAATATTGAAAAAACTCGCACTCTCTGGTGGTCCAAAGACACGAAAAAACTCATTTCCACCACACCCAGTTATGGGTAAAGAAGAAACGGAACAAATTATGGAAGTTTTGAAAAGTGGAAATATTTCTACATTTGTAGCCTCTAGGGGAGAGAATTTCCTTGGTGGAAAAAAAATTAAGGAATTCGAAGAAGAATTTTCCAATAAAATTGGAACAAAATATGCAATTGCGTTTAATTCAGCAACCGCAGCTCTTCATGCGGCTGTTGTTGCAGTTGGAGTGCAACCGGGGGAAGAAGTTATCGTACCACCATATACATTCACTTCAACAGCAACTTCGTCATTAATGCATAACGCTATTCCAGTTTTCAGTGACGTAAAACAAGATATTTTCTGTATTGATCCCTCTAAATTAGAAAATGTTCAAAGTGATTTAACAAAAGCTGTAATTCCAGTACATCTTTTTGGACATGCTTCTGATATGGATGAAATTATGACTTTTGCAAAAAAAAATAATTTAAGAGTAATAGAGGATTGTGCTCAATCTCCAGGTGGGCAATATAAAAACAAAAATCTTGGCACGATTGGTGATTGTGGAGTTTTTTCTTTTCAAGAATCAAAGAACATCATGACTGGAGAAGGAGGTATGTTGGTTACTAATGATGAGGATATTACCAATGCAGCACAGATGGTTAGAAATCATGGTGAGATGATAATTTCAAATAAAAATCGTACTTACAAATCAGAAATCTTAGGTTGGAATTATCGTATGACTGAGTTAGAAGCAGCGTTGGGTATAGCCCAAATTCCTAAATTAGATTTCCTTAATGACGAGAGAATAAAACTTGCTGAGTTTATGGCTAAGGAAATTAACAAGATAGATGGTTTAAAACATGTCAAGTATGACAATGTAAAACATGTTTACTATGCATTTGCTTTTTCATTTGATGAGGTGAAAATTGGAATATCAAGAAATTTGTTCTGTAAATCTTTGAGTGCAGAAGGAATACCTTGTTCAGAAGGCTATGTAGAACCCTTGTATCTTAACCCATTATATTTGGAAAAACGAGCATTTGCATACAGACATTACTCAGGTAATGTGAAATATGAAAAAGGTATTTGTCCAATTACTGAAATTTTATATGAAAAGGAACTGGTCTTATTACAGATCTGCCGTTATCCTGCTACTCTAAAAGATATGCAAGATATTATAGATGCAATTCATAAAATAATTGAAAATAAAGAAGAATTAATGTAAAAATCCAATTAATGGTATATGATATTAAAAGAAATGAATAGTTATATTATTATTTTATATAGTTAATATATTCAATATTGACGATGGAAAAAAGTAAAAAAGATTTAAAATTACTTTTTGTAAATGTTTGTTTAAGACCGGGTGGTTATACCAAATTCCTCCCAGTTGGCTTAGCATCAGTTATGACATATTTTGAAACTAAAGGCTATGATTTTACACTGTTAGATATTGATATCAATGAATATGATGATGCATACGTTGAAAATTATATAAAAACAAACAAATTTGATTTTGTCCTTTGTGGCACTCTTGTTACACATTACAAATGGGTTAAATGGTTTGTAAACATGGTGAAAAGATATCAACCTGATACTTGTGTAATTGCAGGCAATTCTGTTGCTGGTTCAATTCCAGAAGTTTTTTTAAATAATGCAAGAGGTGATATTGTAGTAACCGGAGAAGGTGAAGTTTCTGCGTATAATGCAGTTGAAGCTGTTCGTTTAGGTAAAGATCTTAAAACTATTGAGGGGATTTCATTTAGGGATGATCAAGGAAAAGTTGTTATCAACCCTACTAGAAAAGCAGCAAACATTGATGAACTTTCTGAAATTAACTGGAGCTTTTTTGATGTTGAACGTTATATTCAAAAAGCTGAAAACATGCCTGACAAAGATGATTCGCCCGAAGAGATGCGTGTTATGCCAGTTGTCACTGCTAGAGGTTGTGCGTTCAAGTGTACTTTCTGTCATTATGTATTTTGGGATGACCCATATAGAAATAGATCACCAAAATCAATTCTAACTGAAGTAAAACATTTGATAGAAAAATACAATGTAGGTTATATTCACTTTTGGGATGATCTTAGCTTTTCTTCTGCGATTCAAGTTGAAAAATTCTGTGATGCTGTAATTGAAAGTGGTCTAAAATTCAAGTGGATTGCTTCTATTCGTGTTGATCTATTTTCTAGAGCTAGATTATCCGATGAAGATGCAATAAGAGTTGCCAAAAAAATGAGGCAGTGTGGTTGTTATTCAGCTGGATTTGCGATAGAATCAGGTAATAAAGATATTATGAAAATGATGAATAAAAAAATTGAGGTAGATGCATTTTATAAAACAGTTTATACTTTAAAGGAAGCAGGAATTATTTGTCAAACAAGCGTTGTTTTTGGATACCCCATAGAAACCAAAGAAAGTATCAAGGAAACATTTGATCAATGCTTAAAATGTGGTTTGTATCCAAGTATTGGATTTCTTTTGCCTTTACCATACACTGTAATGTATGACTACGCAAAAGCAAATGGTTTCATAACTGATGAAGATCGTTATTTAGAATCTATTACAGAACGACAAGATATTTGTCTGAACATGACAAAAATGTCTGATGAAGAAATAATGAAGGAAATTAAAAATGGAGCAAGAATACTAAACGAAAAGTTAGAGGTAGGCTTAACTGAAGAGACTTTCATTAGAACAAAAGGATACAAAGGTCAAAGGATAAAGAAAAAACTTGAAGCGCCACAAGAAACAAACGTTGCAAGTCTTGGTAACAAGTCAACAAGACCACGACTTGATCCCAAAAACATTAAGCGGACCAGAAATGATGTAAGCTTCAATTATTCACAATCTGATTTTAAATATGAAGAACAGGATTAAACAATTATTCTTCCGTAAGTACAAATACGCATGTAAGAAAAATTAGTTTCGTGAATTGTTTTTTATATTCTTATAATATAATGATGGTTAATTATCAACGTTTTCAGTGCAATTTCATATTAGATTTTATTAACTATCAAAAATCGTTTTAATTATGAAGCCTAAGTTAATTTTTTGGATTGATTCAAATTTTTACTATTTTGGTTTGGCAAAATCTTTACAGGAAATGCTTGACTGTGAGTTATATTCTATAATAGAAATCACAGATAAACCAAAAAAATTTTTTAAGAAGCAACAAATTGTTAATTTTAAAAAAATTTGGTTTTATCATGATTATATTAAAAATACTAACCAAAAACCAGATTTGAAATATTTACAATCAATAGAAAAAAAATATGGGATTAACCTATGGTTAATTGCGTTTAATGATAGAATGTTTAATGATGTAAATGAATACTACAAATTTTCAGCAGATGAAATTTTATTAATATTAGAACAAGAATGTAAATTATTTGAAAAAATTCTGGATGAAATTAAGCCAGATTTTTTATTAATGCCTCCAACTCATCAGCAACATAATCACATTTTTTATGAGATTTGTAAAGCCCGTGGAATACATGTATTGATAAGTGCACAAACACGTTTAGGATTCCGTTTGTTAATTTCAGATAAAATGGATAAAATGCGACCACTACCTCCATTATCGGATTTTAAAGGTGAAGATTGTAACATTGATCCTGAGAAATACGTTTCAGTTTGGAATGTCTATAATAAAATTTTTAGTGGTAAGTTTGTAACAGGAAAGAAAAAACTTGTAAAAGCTGCAGCCAGTTATCTCTTTTCAGATAATAGTAACATCAAAACTCATTATTCATACTATGGTAGAAACAAAACTAAAGTTTTGTTTAAAACAATTTCTTATCGTCTAAAATATAGAATACGAGAATCTTTTATGAATAAAAATTTAAACTTGTTAGTAAAAACTAAATCGCCTTTTATTTACTTTCCCTTAACTCAGGAAATAGAGAGAGCGTTATTTCTTGGTGCGCCTTTTTATTTGGATCAATTTACGCTAATAAAAAATGTAGCAAAATCTCTTCCTATAGGTTACAAATTAGTTGTAAAGGATCATCCGCAAATGAAACATAGAGGTTGGAGAAGTGTGAGTGAAATGAAAAAAATTATGGATATTCCATCTGTGGAACTTGTACATCCTTTATCTAACTCAGTTGAATTGATTAAAAAAAGTAGTCTCGTCTTCACTATTAATGGTAGTACAAGTATAGAAGCTGCAATTTATCAGAAACCGTCTATCATATTAGAAGACACTGGCCAATTTGAATTGCCATCAATGCATAAAGTAAATTCTTTAAAAGAATTACCGACAGCCATTAGAACCTGTTTGGATAAGAAGGTAGATACGAATGATGTGGTTAGATACATAAAAACTATAGAAAAAAATTCGATTGCATTTGAAGATCAGGAAATTCTTTTAAGATATCTAAATTTATTTCACGACAGTGGCTACCTAGCTAATAAGGAATTACCCGTGGAGAAGGTCAAGTCTTTTCTAGAAGAGTATAAAACAAATTTCGATGATTTTGCAGCTTTCCATATTAAAGTAATAAATAAACATCTGAAAGATAATGAATTTTCAACTTCGATAGCTGTTAAATAATTACACTAAATACAAAAGGAATTAAACAAATGAAAATTAGATCAGTAAAAATAGGGAAAAAAACTATTGGAGAAGGTTTCGGTTGCTACATAATTGCTGAAATTGGGTCTAATTTTGATGGAAAGTTAAGTAAAGCCAAACGACTTGTTAAATTAGCTAAAGAATCTGGTGCAGATGCAGCAAAATTTCAAAGTTTTATTACAGAAAAGATTATTTCGAAAAGTGGATTTGAAAATAAATCTTCATTCCAAAGTAAATGGAAAAAATCAGTTTGGAATGTCTATAAAGATGCTGAACTACCAATTTTATGGCATAAAGAATTAAGTCATTATGCAAAAAAGATCGGAATTGATTTTTTTTCTGCCCCATATAATTATGATGCAGTTGATTTACTTGTGAAGTTAAATGTTCCTGTAATAAAAATTGGTTCAGGAGAAATTACAAACTTAGAATTTTTGAAATATGTTGGAAAAACTAAAAAACCAATTTTGTTGGCAACTGGTGCAAGTACAATCAACGAAATTACAGAAGCAATTAATGCAATAAAAGCAACAGGAAATAATAAAATTATTTTAATGCAGTCAACAACTCAGTATCCTTCTCCAATTAATCAGGCAAATGTTAAAACTGTATTAACGTTGAGGGAAAAATTCAGATTAAATGTTGGATATTCAGATCATACTCTTGGTGATCTTGTCATATTGTGTGCTACATCAATGGGTGCGCGTGTGGTTGAGAAACATTTTACAATAAACTCTAGAGATAAGGGTCCAGATCACACTCATTCAATGAATCCGGAAGAATTTAGAAATATGGTTAATAAAATTAGATTACTAGAGGCTGCAATAGGAGATGGAATGAAGAAAATTGAAAAATGTGAAAAAACCACAAGAATTATTCAAAGAAGAGGAATATGGACTATAAATAAAATAAAAAAAGGTGATAAATTCTCGAAGAAAAATATTGATTGCCTGAGACCGGTTTCAGGTTTATCAGCTAATAAGTTCTCATATGTATTAGGAAAAAAAGCTAAGAAGAATCATAAACCATTTCACCCATTAACAAAAAACGATTTGTGAAAAAATGAAATATTTCTTTGGAAAAAAACTAACTGATGATTTCATCAAGGTAAAATTAGCATCTGAAAATAAAGAAATGGTAAAATCTGCAAGAAGTTTTGCAAAAATTTCTAATCTTAAACAGAATCATTGTTTTATTTGTGGTAGTAAGAAATCTAGAAAAGAATGCACGTCCTACACAATAAATTATCTTAGATGCCTCAAATGTAACCACGTTTATGTTGATAGACGAATTTCAGACAAAGATATTACAAAATATTATTCAAAAAATAAGAATTATTCCTCAACTACATATGCAAATAAAACTGATTTAAAATTAAGAGAAAAAATAGTCTTACCAAAAATTCAATTTGTTAAAAAATTTTCCAAAGGAAAAAATTGGTTAGATGTTGGTTCAGCTGACGGTTCAGCTGTTTCTGCGATTTCTAAAAATGATTTTCATGTTCAAGGAATAGAAATTAGTGAAAATTCTAGAAAGTTTGCAAAAAAATTCAGAAATATTGATCTCTATCCAAAATCTCTAGCCCAATTTTTTAAAGAAAATAAGAAAAAATGGAATATAATTTCATTTTTTGGTGTTTTGGAACACTTGCCAGAACCTATGACAGCATTAAAAATTAGTAATAAATTATTATCAAAAAATGGTATTATTGTTATTGCGGTTCCTAATTATGATTCCATTTCTACTGATGTTTTAAAATTGACGCAAACACCGAATCGTCACCTAATTCCTTATTCACATATTATGTTATTTTCAAAGGATTCTTTAGAATACAGTTTAACTAAATCTGGATTTAGACCAATTGCATTATGGTGCTATGGAATGGATACAATAGAATTGTTTAAACATATAAAAACACACAAAAAAATCTTTTCAAAGATTAAGATGAATGAATTGTTTAAGAACATTAATGAATTACAGAAAATTTTTGACAGTTTGCTAAGGGGCGATGAGTTTTTAATAATTGCAAAAAAAATTCAAGGCAAATGAATTTCTTAATTGGACTAAACATAACTTTAGAAAATATCTGCTGAAATATGAAAAAAATTCTTTATTATGTCACAGATGGAGGAAAAGGACATGCAACAAGATCAATTGCAATAATTAGAGAGCTATTAAATCAAAATTTTGAAGTTGTAGTAAGGAACTCAAATTCATTAGAACTTCTCAAAAGATCATTACCAACAAGTTCTATAATTTCTGGGAAAACAGATGTGGGAATTACCTTACAAAGTAATGGTATATTCATTGATGAGGAAAAATCAAAAACACAAATTGGTAAATGGATTTCAGAATTAGATAATTATGTAAAAATGGAGTGTGAAAAAATTTCCTCATTAAAGGCAAACTTAGTCATAAGTGATATTTCCATTATGCCATTATTAGTTGCTAATAAATTAAATGTTAATTCAATTGCCGTTTCTAATTTTTCTTGGTATGATGTACTAAAATTTTTACCTTCTGATCAATTATCAAAAATAAAACTTGCATATGATTTTGCTGATTTAGCTATACAATTACCAATTGGAACAGATATGGAACATTTTAAAAATAAAAAAAATCTTGGTCTAGCGGCAAGATTCCCCACAAAAACTAGAGAGGATTTAAGAAAACATTTTGGTGTGAAGGATGATGAATTTGTAGTTACATTCGCTTTAGGAGGTGAAAACCCAGAAATTAATTGTACTTTTGGAAAAAATATTAAGGTTTTTTCAATGGATACTAAAGTTTCTAACTCGATAAACTTTACTGATTGTACTCAATGGACAGAGGGGCAAGAGATAGTTTTAGCATCAGATCTAGTTTTATGTAAAGCTGGATACGGGTTTTTATCAGAATGTATTACAAATGGAATTAAATTCCGCTATGTTTTTGATGAAAATCATATGGAACAGGCTTCTATGTCAGATGATTTAAAGAAATTAGGAATTAACGGTAGTATTACGCTAGAAGAAATTAACAATTCTCATTTCGATACTGATTTTATACGCTCTCAACAAGAAATTAAAAAACAAAAAAATAATGTGCCAAGTATTGCTAAATTAATGTTAGAATTTTTAAAAAATTAGTGATATTAAGTTAAATAAGAAAATATTGTTACGTGTAAAAATGTGAATCTGTATCTAACTAATTATTCCGATATCTGTTAGTGCCAAACTTGTTTATGAAATTAATCCATAGAAATAGTATTATGATGTTATCTTATTCATTCTTTATTAATAATGAAAGATGTTGTAGCAGGACTGGGTGAAATTGGAAAACCTATATTCAAACTTATTTCAAAATCTGTTAAGACAGTTGGATATGATAAAAAAACAAAATCCATGCCCAAGTCCAACCAAAAATATGCAAAACTACCAACCAGATTTCTGCATATCTGTATTCCCTATGATAAAACATTTGATTCTAACATTAAAAAATTAGTTACAAAATTTTCTCCAAAAAGTATAGTCATACACAGCACTGTACCGCCTAAAACAACTTCACGGTTACAATCAAAATTCAATATTCCAGTAATTTACAGTGCGACTAGAGGAGTACATAAAAGAATGCTTCATGATCTGGGAAGATACACCAAGTTTTTTGCAATTGAAAAAAATGCACCTAATGCAAAATGGGCTAGTTCACAGTTTTCATTGTTAATGAGAAAAGTAAGTGTAAAAAGTAAATGCATGTCTAATCCTCTAACTCTAGAACTAGCAAAGATAGTTTGTGATACGTCATACTATGGTTGGTTGATAAACTACGCACAAATCTCACAAATTATTGCTTTAAAACACAAAGTGGATTATGATGAGATGTGGTCTTTTGCTGACGAAATTCATAAACTTCTTGGAAATAGACCCAAAATGTTTCCAGGCTATATAGGTGGTCACTGTGTT
>Ga0315334_10001494_pt1 | contig 14472 bp, 11 predicted proteins | sample M150034915metaG_FD_205555 | JGI IMG/M metagenome (GOLD analysis project Ga0315334, IMG submission 205555) | Ammonia-oxidizing marine archaeal communities from Monterey Bay, California, United States - M1 500m 34915 | ecosystem: Environmental > Aquatic > Marine > Intertidal zone | place: USA... | reverse complement strand
CAAGAAGTCATACGGTTGCTGCCCAAGGCGGGATATCTGCTGCCCTCGGAAATATGGGTGAAGATGATTGGCGATGGCACATGTATGATACTGTTAAGGGGGCCGATTGGTTGGGAGATCAGGATGCCATCGAATATTTATGCAAGAATTCATCCGAGGCTGTATACGAATTAGAGCACCTTGGTGTTCCCTTCTCAAGAACAGAAGATGGAAAAATTTATCAAAGACCTTTTGGCGGGATGACTACAAATTATGGAGAAGGTCCTGCAGCACAAAGAACCTGTGCAGCGGCTGATAGAACAGGACACGCAATACTTCACACCCTATATGGAAAATCTATCAGTGAATCTGCCGACTTTTTTATTGAATATTTTGTAATTGATTTAATTATGTCAGATGACAAAGAATGTGTAGGTGTAATTGCCTTATCAATGGAAGATGGAAAAATTCACCGTTTCCAATCTACCCAAACAATTTTGGCTACAGGAGGGTATGGTAGAGCTTATTTTTCTGCCACCTCTGCTCATACTTGCACAGGAGATGGTTCAGGGATGGTTTTGAGAGCCGGTTTACCACTTCAGGATATGGAGTTTGTCCAATTTCATCCTACAGGAATATATGGTGCTGGATGCTTAATAACCGAGGGATGTCGGGGTGAGGGAGGATATTTAGTTAATTCTGAAGGCGAACGTTTTATGGAAAGATATGCTCCTAAGGCCAAAGATTTAGCCTCTAGAGATGTTGTGTCTAGAGCTATGACTATTGAAATTCAAGAAGGACGCGGTGTGGGACAAGAAAAAGACCATATTTATCTTCATCTAGATCATATAGATGCCAAAGTTTTAGCGGAGAGATTACCAGGAATTTCTGAGTCAGCTAAGATCTTCGGGGGAGTTGATGTGACGAGAGAACCTATTCCTGTTTTGCCAACTGTTCATTACAATATGGGGGGAATCCCGACAAATTATAAGGGTGAAGTTTTAAACCCAACAGATCAAGACGAGGATAATATAGTTCCCGGACTTATGGCAGTCGGTGAAGCTGCATGTGCATCAGTGCATGGAGCTAATAGACTTGGTTCTAATTCGTTAATAGATCTGGTTGTTTTGGGCAAGGCAGCAGCGTTGCGATGTTCAGAGGTGGTAAAGCCAGGTGTTTCAAAGGCTACATTTCCTAAGGATGCCGGAAACCAAGCATACGAAAGGCTAGAAAAATTTAGAAATGCTAATGGCCCGATTCCTACGTCTGAGTTGAGATTAAATATGCAAAAAACAATGCAGAATAATTGTGCTGTATTCCGAACGGCCGAAATACTTGAAGAAGGAATAAAACTTATTTCGGAAGTGTTTTCTGATTTAAAGGATATAGGTATCAAGGATAGATCACTGATATGGAATTCCGACTTAATTGAGGCTCTGGAGTTTGATAATATGATTATTCAGGCAATGGTTACAATGGAAGGTGCCGCTGAAAGAAAAGAGAGCAGAGGTAGCCATGCTAGAGAAGATTTTCCTGAAAGAGACGATATTGAGTGGATGAAACATACACTAACCTGGGTAAATGAAAAGGGAGAAATAAAAGTTGGATATAGAGGTGTTCACGAATATACTTTAACTAATGATGTGTCTTATATACCACCTAAGGAAAGAGTTTATTAGGAGAACTCATGGCAGAAATAACTTTACCAAAGAATTCCAAGATCAAAAAAGGCAAACGTTACTCTTTATTAAATGAATTACATACTTACGCGGATTTTTTTAAGGACTCACAAAATATTTATCCCATTGCGGAATTTTATGTTTATAGATGGGATCCCGAAAATGACAACAATCCGCGTCATGATATTTACCCAATTAATTTGGATGAATGTGGTCCGATGATATTAGATGCATTAATAAAAATAAAGAATGAGATTGACTCAACCCTAACCTTCAGAAGATCCTGTAGGGAAGGAATCTGCGGTTCTTGTGCTATGAATATTGATGGAGTTAATACTCTGGCATGTACAAAGCCTATAGCTGAAATAAAAAATGGCGTAGTAAAAATTAACCCTCTTCCCCACCAACCAGTTATTAAAGATTTGGTTCCTGATCTCAGTAATTTTTACCAACAACACAAAAATATTAAACCTTGGTTAAGAACAAAGACCAATTCACCGGAAAAAGAGTGGAATCAGACTAAAGAAGATCGAGAAAAAATCGATGGTCTGTATGAATGTATAATGTGTGCATGCTGTTCGACAGCTTGTCCAAGTTATTGGTGGAATTCCGATAAATATCTAGGTCCAGCAGCTCTTTTACAGTCATATCGTTGGATTGTTGATAGTCGTGATGAAGAAAAAAAAGAGCGATTAGACGATCTGGATGATGCTTTCAAAGTTCATAGTTGCAGAAGTATAATGAATTGTTCAAAGGCTTGTCCCAAAGGTCTATCCCCGGCAAAAGCAATCGCAGAAATAAAAAAAGAGTTGGCCACAAGAAAATAATTATATTATGTGTCTTTAGAGTGTCTCTATGAAGACTATTATAAAAACTTATAAGGAATATTTAGACAAAGGACTCGTTGAGGAAGATTCCTTCCAAAAAGACGTAGTTGAATTGCTAGAGACAGTAATTCCATTCAAAAAAAATTTAATTAATAGAATTAGAGAAATAAACTCACCAAAAAGCACGGCCCTTTTTGGAGTTTATATGTGGGGAGAGGCAGGTTCAGGCAAAACGATGTTAATGGATATGTGCTTTCAAACCTCAACCGTAAATCTAAAAAAAAGGATACATTTTCAGGAATTCATGGTGGATGTTCACCAGAGGCTTCACAAATGCAGAAATGAGCAGGGAATAAACGATCCCTTAAGCTTTGTTGCAAAAGAAATTTCTGACGAAGTTAAATTCTTATGTTTTGATGAATTTCAAGTTAATGACATTGCTGACGCATCTATCCTTACAAAGTTGTTTGAACTTATATTTGAGGGTGGCACTTTTATTTTTTCGACATCCAATATTGTCCCAAAGGCACTATATAAAGACGGATTGCATCGTGAAAGATTTTTACCTTTTATTGAATTAATAGAAACAAGCTGCATGAATATTAATTTAACTACAAAAAAAGATTATAGAAAGAATCGACTTCAAGATTTAAAAACCTATTTTTCAATTTTAGGGAATGAAACAGAAGTATCCATAAATGAAATATTTTATAATTTAACAGGTGGCGCAAAATTATCAGATAGAAAATTATTAATTAAGGGGAGAGATTTGATAGTAAAAAATCATGCTATGGGATGTGCGAGATTTAAATATGAAAATTTATGTTGTCAACCACTTGGACCAGAAGATTTTTTAACCATAGCCAGGGAATTCGATATTATTTTTATAGAAAATATACCAAAAATAGGCCCCGAAAAAAGAAACGAAATAAGAAGGTTTATTTCTTTGATTGATGCTTTGTATGACAGCAATAGAAGGGTTGTAATTTCGGCAGATGGAGAGCCTGAAGAAATATATAAGAAAGGTGATTCAGAATTTGAATTTAAAAGATGTGCATCTCGTTTACATGAGATGAGATCGAATGAATATATAGATTCTTCAAGAATTTATTGATCTTTTAAAAAAACGATAGTTAATACATTATAATACTTCTTTAAAAAGAGGGAAAAATGCGAAGAAACAAAATTGCACTCATAGGCGGTGGCCAAATAGGTGGCACTCTTGCTCATTTATCAGGATTAAAGGAATTAGGTGATGTTGTTATATTTGACATTATAAAGGGAATACCTCAGGGGAAAGCCTTAGATTTAGCTGAAACTTCACCAATTAGTTCATATAACGCGAATTTTAAAGGTGCCAATAACTACTCCGCAATTAAAGGCGCAGATGTAGTTATAGTTACTGCCGGCATTCCTCGAAAACCAGGTATGAGCAGAGATGACTTATTATCAATAAATTTAAAAGTAATGTCAGAAGTTGGTGCTGGCATAAAAAAATATGCCCCCAAGGCTTTTGTTATTTGCATTACGAATCCTTTGGATGCAATGGTTTGGGCCCTCCAAAAATTTTCGGGTTTATCACCCAATAAAGTTGTCGGAATGGCGGGTGTTCTTGATAGCGCTAGATTTAGGTACTTTTTATCCGAAGAATTTAATGTTTCAGTTGAAGATGTTACAGCTTTTGTATTGGGTGGCCATGGCGATTCCATGGTGCCATTACCTAGATATTCTACAGTCGCCGGCATTCCTCTACCTGATTTAGTGAAGATGGGTTGGACTTCACAAAAAAGAATTGATGAAATTATTCAAAGAACCAGAGATGGAGGGGCTGAAATTGTCGGATTGCTCAAAACAGGATCTGCGTTTTATGCTCCAGCTGCCTCAGCAATAGAAATGGCGGAGTCATACTTAAAAGATAAAAAAAGAGTTTTATCCTGTGCAGCTTCTTTATCAGGTGAATATAGAATCAAGGATTTGTATGTTGGTGTTCCTGTGATAATAGGAGCAAAGGGCGTTGAGAAAGTTATAGAGATTTCCTTAAATTCAAGAGAAAAGGAAATGCTCAAGAAGTCGGTTTCTGCAGTAAAATCTTTAACCAAGGCTTGCACTAAAATAGATAAACGATTAAGTAAAAAAAGAATCTTAAAGAGTCGTTAATAATAAGGTTTTGGTTAGAGTAAAAAAATGAATATTCATGAATATCAAGCTAAAGAATTGCTAAAATTTTTTAATGTTCCGATCGCAAAAGGGGCACTAGTAGAAGACCCAGAGGATGCTATTGAGGCAGCAAAAACTGTTTCAGATAATTTATGGGTCGTGAAAGCACAAATTCATGCAGGTGGAAGGGGAAAAGGTGGAGGAGTAAAAATTGCAAAGTCTCTAGAAGAGGTAAAAAGCCTCAGTTCGGAAATAATTGGAATGAATCTCGTAACACATCAAACCGGGAAAGATGGTAAAAGAGTTAGGAAAATATATATTGAAGCGGGAACAGATATTGCTGAAGAATTTTATATTTCAATGGTTGTTGACCGCCAAACCTCTAAAATAAGCTTCATTGCTTCAACAGAAGGAGGAGTTGATATTGAAGAGGTAGCAGAAAAAACTCCTGAAAAGATTGTTGCAGTTAATATTGAACCGTCGGAAGGTGTCACCAATAAAGAAACCAATTTAATATGTAAATCATTAGGATTGGAAGGGGACTTAGCTAATCAAGTAGAAGATCTTTGTAACAATTTATATTCAGCTTTTCTTGAGAGTGATATGAGTTTATTAGAAATAAATCCTTTGGTCATTACAAGTGATAGGAAAATTATATGTCTTGATGCTAAGGTTAATTTTGATGATAATGCATTGTTTAGACATCCAAATTTTCGTGAACTTCTTGATCCTCATGAAGAGGATCCTTCAGAACTTAAAGCTTCAGAGTTTGATCTTAGTTATATTAAGCTTGAAGGGAATATTGGTTGCCTTGTAAATGGGGCCGGTCTCGCCATGGCAACAATGGACATAATTAAACTTTATGGTGAAGAACCTGCAAATTTTTTGGATGTAGGGGGGTCGGCTACAAAGGAAAAAGTTACCGAAGCTTTCAAAATTATTTTATCGGACGAGAATGTAAAGGGAATATTGGTAAATATTTTTGGAGGAATTATGCGATGCGATGTAGTTGCTGAGGGAATAGTTAACGCCGCTAGAGAAATAAATATTTCTGTCCCATTAGTTGTAAGATTAGAGGGAACAAATGCTGAGAAAGGAAAGAAAATTATTGAGGATTCAGGTCTAACAATAATTAGTGGTTCAGACTTAGATGATGCGGCTAAAAAAATTACCAAAGCTATATCAGGATAAGTTATGTCAGTCTTAATTAATGAAAACACTAAAGTTATTTGCCAAGGTATCACCGGTTCTCAGGGAACTTTCCATACACAACAGGCTATAGAATATGGAACTAATATAGTAGGAGGTGTAACTCCTGGAAAAGGGGGCAATACACATCTTGATCTACCCGTATTTGAGAGCGTTTCCGAAGCAATTGATAGAACTGGAGCCAATGCAACGGTTATATATGTTCCTCCACCTTTTGCTGGTGTGGCTATACTAGAAGCAATTGAATCAGAAATAGAATTGGCAGTCTGTATTACTGAAGGCATACCAGTAATTGATATGGTTAAAGTTAAAGACGCTTTAACAAAATCAAACACACGTTTAATAGGCCCAAATTGTCCAGGGGTCATAACCCCAGAAAAGTGTAAGATTGGTATAATGCCTGGGCATATTCATCGATCAGGGTCTGTTGGAATAGTTTCGAGGTCTGGGACTCTTACTTATGAGGCGGTTGGTCAAACAACCGCTTGTGGACTTGGTCAGTCCACGTGCATTGGGATTGGAGGCGATCCTGTAAATGGTACAAATTTTATTGACTGTTTAGATCTATTTTTATCTGATAATGAAACTGAATCAATTGTAATGATAGGTGAGATTGGTGGAACAGCTGAGGAAGAAGCTGCTGATTTTATTAAATCTTCTAAGATTAAAAAACCCGTAGTAGGTTTTATCGCAGGTTTAACTGCTCCACCAGGACGAAGAATGGGTCATGCTGGAGCAATTATTTCTGGTGGAAAAGGTGGGGCAGATGATAAAATAGAATCACTAAAGAGTGCTGGTGTAACTATTTCAAATTCTCCTGCTGCTTTAGGGAAAACCTTATTAGAGGTCTTAGGAAGGTAGAGTATGTCTAACGAATATGATGTTGCCATAATTGGGTCTGGGCCTGGCGGTTATGTATGTGCTATTAGAGCGGCGCAACTCGGGTTAAAAGTTGTTTGTATAGATAAAAGAGGAAAGCATGGAGGGACTTGCTTGAATGTAGGATGTATTCCTTCCAAGGCTCTCTTACATGCCTCAGAACTGTATTCAGATGCAAAAAATATTTCTTCCATGGGGATAAAATCTGAAAAAGTTTCTCTTAATCTTGCTGAAATGATGGAGTATAAAAATGAAGTTATTGATGGTAATGTTAAGGGTATAGAGTTTCTATTCAGAAAAAATAATATAACAGGGATATTTGCCGAGGCTAGGATTATATCCTCAAACGAGTTACTTTTGATATCTTTGGAGGGAAGTGAAGAAAAAATTACTGCCTCAAATATTGTTATAGCAACAGGTTCAGTTTCAACGTCAATTCCAGGTGTTGAAATTGATGGTAAAAAAATTCTATCTTCAACAGAAACCTTGTCACTGAATGAAGTTCCTTCAAGAATAGCAGTGATTGGTGGAGGTTACATTGGCTTAGAACTTGGATCAGTTTGGAGTAGGTTGGGCTCCGAAGTAACAGTAATTGAATATTTGGACAGAATTGCTCCAGCTATTGATGTTGAGGTGAGCCTACAGTTTCAGAAAATCCTTCAGAAACAGGGCTTAAAATTCATTTTGAATTCTGAGGTTTTGAGTATATCTAGGAATTCTGGTGATTTGGACATTTTAATGAAAGATCATAAGAGTGGACAAGAAGACAGTATTCAGTCCGATATTGCTTTAGTTTCTACTGGTAGAAAACCTTATGTGGATGGATTATTTTCTGAAGACCCTATCATCAACATCAAAGACAATGGTTTCATTGATATAGATAAGCATTTCAGGACTTCTGTTGAAGGAATTTGGGCTATAGGAGATGTGGTCGAAGGACCTATGCTTGCCCATAAAGCAGAAGAAGAAGGTATAGCAGTTGCAGAATTGATAGCTGGTAAACCAGGACATGTTAGTTACAATATTATACCAAGTGTTATTTATACTAACCCTGAAGTAGCATCAGTCGGTATGTCAGAAGAACAATTACAATCTGATTCTGTCGATTATAAAGTTGGGAAGTTTCCTTTTCTAGCGAATGGTCGAGCAAAAGTTAATAAAACAACTGAGGGGTTTGTAAAAGTTTTATCCTCAAGTGAAACTGATCAGATACTCGGAGTTCATATTATTGGTGAACAAGCTGGAACTATGATAGGTGAGGCTGCTGTAGCAATGGAATTTGAAGCTACATCCGAAGATCTTGCTAGGATATGCCATGCTCACCCTACTTTATCAGAAGCTATAAAAGAAGCCGCTTTGTCGGTCGAGGATCGTGCAATACATATGTAATTTATTACTATGAGTGAGGATGCAGTTTATCAAATTCTTTTTTCAAATAATCATTCTCAAGTTTGGTATAAGACTGGGTAGTTGATAAATTTTTGTGTCCCAGTAATTCCTGAATTTTCCTTATGTCTATTCCACTTTTTAAAAGATGAGTAGCAAAGCTATGCCTAAGCGAGTGGGGCGTTGCAAAGGATGGAAGATTATTGGGGTATAACTGTACCAGATTTTTCATACTTCTTTGTATGTCTCTACTAGTAACAGTTTTAATTTTTTTTGATCTTATTTTCACAAAAAGTGGGTCCGAGGGTCTTATAATTAAATCTTTATTAGTTTTAGATAATTTATTTAAATATTTTCCTATCTTATTTTTAACAATATCAAGAACTACTATATATCTTTCCTTATCTCTTTTTCCTCTTATAATTTGTTGCTCTTTAAAGGGATGATCAGCGATTTTAAATTGTAAAACTTCTGAAACCCTTAGGCCTGAAGAATATATAAGATATAATATCGCTAGATCTCTCCTGTGCTCCCAACCATTCCAATTTTTTGCGTTTGTTTCATTTTTATCTGGATCTATAAAATTTAAAAAATTAATTATTTCTTCTTCTTTAAAGATTCTTTGCTCTATTTTAATTGAGTATTTTGAGGTTGCTAAATCTTGGATAGGATTATTTTTCCAATCATTCGTTGAAGATAAAAATTTAAAATAGGCCTTAATCACTGATTGACACCTAGCAACGCTTCTATTGCTTTTAATCTTTATTTCATTCGTTTTTATGAAACCTATTCTCTGCATTTTCTTTATTTTTGTTTCCATATGCACGTGTTCGTTAAACTTATTTTTAATTTCTAATCCTGAACGGATGCCACCTTTGAAGAAATCTTCAAACTCTCCGACAAGTTTTTTGTTTTTTGAAACCCATCCTTTGTTTTCTTTGCTTAAGTTTTTTGGTGACTTAGTTTCAAAATAAAAATTTTTTCTAAGATAAGCCTTCTTTTCTTCTAGGGGTTCATCACCTTTATAATCAGCTAAATAAGCTTGTACGTCTTCAGTGCTTATCCTTTTTAATAAATCCTCAGTGACGATTTCCCCTTTGTAGATGTTTATGAATCTTAAAAAATCAGAAGTTGTTCTTGCATATTCATTTATTGTGTGATCGCTGCGGCCCATAATAATTAAATTCTTAATAAATTTTATTGAGAGATTTTTAAGATTTAGAGACGTTGAGGAGAAATCGGCTGATTTAGGTAAATTTTCGTAGCCCTCTTGCATTTGTCAGATAATTTTTTGACCACTGCTTTTCCAGTCGTTGAGAAAAGCTTCTAATCCTTTATCTGTTAAAGGATGTAGAGCCAAATCTCTTACAACTTGTGGTGGAAGAGTTGCTATATCTGCGCCAAAAATTGCAGCTTTTTTAACGTGTTCAATATTTCGTATGGAAGCGGCCAAAATCTCAGTTTTAATTTCAGGATAATTGTTGTAAATGGTTTTAATATCCCTGATTAGGTCCATGCCCTCTTCCCCAATATCATCTAATCTCCCTATAAAAGGGGAAATAAAAGTGGCACCAGCCTTTCCGGCTAAAAGTGCTTGTTGTGCAGAAAAGCAAAGGGTTACATTAACCATGATATCTTGATCTGAAAGATTTTTACATGCCTCAAGGCCTTCCCATGTTAAAGGAACTTTTATAGCTACATTCCTTGCAATTCTATTTAGAAACAAACCCTCCTCAATCATTCCAGATGATTCTGTCGCGGTTACCTCTGCACTTACAGGACCAGATACAATTGAACAGATTTCTTCGATGACCTCTTTAAAATCTCTTCCTGATTTTGCTATTATTGAGGGATTTGTTGTTACTCCATCAACCATTCCGGATTTGTTAAATTCTTTAATTGCATCAATATCTACGCTATCAATAAAAAATTTCATGTAATAATCCCTTTAAATTTCTTTTTATTAACTTCTTTTAATACAATATTATCATCTTTGATATAATGCTAATGATTTAAGATGCAAAAAATTTCTGTCCTTTTACCAACTAATAACGATGATACCTATTATTATTTCGTATCTAAAGACATTCAGGTGAGTCTAGGCACTTTCGTAAAGGTGCCTTTTAGAAATAAAATTATGCTTGGGGTAGTCTGGTATGATGGTGATGATAAAGTTGATCCAAAAAAAATAAGAAAAGTTATAGAAATTTTACCTATTGAAGGTTTAAACAGGAAACTAATAGATTTTTTAAATTTTTTTCACCGGTATAATATTGTTGCAATAGGAAAGATATTAAGATTAGTCTTACCCCAAGATTATCTTTTGCAGTTACCAAAGAAAAATTTAAAAAGATTTCAAACCACTAATGATATTAGATCAAAAGATACTCATTTAGATTTAACTTCAGACCAAAAGAAGAGTGCGTCAAGTATTGTTAAGTCGATAAAAGAAGATAAATTTTCTAGATTTCTCATAGATGGTGTCACAGGCTCTGGCAAAACAGAAATTTACTTTGAAGCCATAAATGAAGTATTAAAACAAGGGAAACAATCCTTAGTATTACTCCCAGAAATTGCTTTAACTAATGTTTTGGTTAGTAGAATTGAAGATCGCTTTGGTAGTAAACCAGCAATATGGCATTCATCGATGAAGGCATCGGAAAGGTCAAATGTTTGGAAAGAAATTGCAAACGGTAATGCCAAACTGGTTGTTGGCGCTCGTTCTGCTCTTTTCCTTCCATTTAAAGATTTAGGACTCATTGTTGTTGATGAAGAGCATGATGCTTCTTATAAACAAACCGAGAAAGTTATTTATAATGCTAGGGATATGGCCATATCCAGAGCATCATTTGAAAAGATTACAGTTATTTTAGCTTCCGCAACACCTTCTTTAGAAACTTTGTTGAATGCCAAAGAAGGAAAATATACGCGATTAAGGATTAAGGAGCGAGTAGGCCCGGCTATTCTTCCGGAGGTTAGTACTATTGACATGAGACAAGAGAATATTGACAAGGGGCGATGGATTTCGCCTACCCTTCAAAGAAGAATTATTCAAACATTGAAGAATGGAGAGCAAGTCCTATTATTTCTGAATAGAAGAGGATACGCGCCGTTAACTTTGTGTAGGAAATGTGGCCACAGGATTGATTGTAAGAAATGTGATTCTTTTTTGGTACATCATAAAAAAATGAACACCTTGTTGTGCCATCAATGTGGATTTTCCGATTCTTACAAAGATTTCTGTAATTCTTGTAAGGCTAAAAATTCTTTTATACCTTACGGTCCTGGAATAGAGAGAATAAATGAGGAGGTAAAAGATATTTTTCCCGAAGCTAATGTAGCCCTTCTTTCGTCAGATAATGTTAAAGAGTCAAATGTTATTCTTGAACAGGTAGATAAAGGAAGTATCGATATTATAATTGGGACCCAAATTATATCGAAAGGCCATCATTTTCCCAATCTTACCCTTGTTGGTGTTTTAGATGCTGATTTAGGTTTCTTAAGTAGCGATCTCCGGGCTTCCGAGAGAACATTTCAACTTTTGCATCAAGTATCAGGAAGGTCAGGAAGAGAAGAAAAATTAGGGAGCGCCATGATACAGACTTACTTTCATGATCATCCCGTTATCAAATCACTATGCAAAAATGATAGGAAAGGTTTTACAGAAGTCGAACTTAAAATAAGAAAAAGATCATCGCTACCTCCTTATGGAAGATTGGCAAGCATAATAGTATCAAGCAAAGATGAGGGAAAGGTACAAGAATTTTGTAAAAAGTTAAAATCCTTTATACCTTCTTCAAAAAATATAAGAGTTCTTGGTCCGGCTCCTTCTCCAATTATGAGGATACGTAATAGAGTCAGATATCGTTTTTTAATTAAGGCCGCTAAGAATTCTGACATACAAAGATTCATCAAAGAGTGGATAGGAAAGACTAAAATTCCTAATTCGATGCGCGTAATCATCGATGTTGACCCCTATGATTTTTTATAAAGAATCTCTTATCAGATATTGCATGGAATAGTAGCTTATGTTACCACGAACGTATAAAAGTTTCAGAATTCCAATGGGAGATATGTAATAAAATTATCTATATTATTCAATTACTTAATTAAATTGGGTTATCATTAATGAATCATTCAGAAGTAGATCATACAGTCGGTTTGTCAGGAAGATATGCTTTTGCACTTTTTGAGCTAGCTCAAGAGGAAGGAAATGAAGAAAATCTGATTAAGATAAATGACCAACTTTCAATGATTGGTGACGCAATAAGATCAAGCGAGGAAATGCAGAAATTGATAGAAAGTCCAATTTTTAGTTCTTCAGAGAAATTTTCAGCTATGCAATCGGTTTTAAAAATCTTTAAAATTTCAGAGATTGTTGAAAACTTTATCGGTGTGCTTTGTATGAATAAAAGACTTTTTGTTCTTCCAGATGTAATAGATGCGTATAAAACCTATCTGAATCAACTCAAAGGACAAGTTAACGCTAAAGTAATATCTAGCTCCAAACTTACTGCAGAACAAGAAAGAGAAATAAAATCTATTTTGCAGAGTCGTTTTTCAAAAGATGTTGAGATGGACATAGAAATCGATGAAGATATTTTAGGTGGCCTTATTATTAAAATTGGGAGCAAAATGATCGATGCTTCTTTGCTTAGCCGTCTTAAATCCATGCAATCAATGATGAATGAGGTTTAGTTATGGAAATACAACCTGCAGAAATATCAGCAATATTAAAAAAGAAAATAAAGGATTTTGGGAAGGAGGCTGAAGTTTCCGAAATTGGTCAAGTGCTTTCCGTAGGAGATGGCATAGCTAGAGTTTATGGACTTGATAATGTTGAAGCAGGCGAAATGGTCGAATTTTCTGGTGACTTAAAAGGTATGGCCCTAAATCTTGAGGAAGATAATGTTGGGGTCGTGATTTTTGGAGATGACACAAGCATAAAAGAAGGTGACACTGTGAAGCGTACTGGTGAGATTGTTCAAGTGCCAGTAGGAAAAGAATTGCTAGGCAGAGTTGTTGATTCATTGGGAAATCCTATCGATGGAAAAGGCCCCATTAACACCGCCGATAGCCGGAAAGTTGATGTTAAAGCACCGGGTATAATTCCGCGTCAATCGGTGTATGAGCCAATGCAGACGGGCTTAAAGGCTATAGATTCATTAATACCGATTGGAAGAGGCCAAAGAGAATTAATTATTGGAGACCGTCAAACAGGTAAAACAGCTATTGCAATCGACACCATATTGAATCAAAAGCAGGTTAATGAGTCGGAAAATGAAAATGAAAAGCTATATTGTATTTATGTAGCCATTGGTCAGAAAAGATCCTCAGTAGCACAGATAGTAAAGACTTTAGAGGAAAATGGAGCAATGGAGTATTCGATAGTTGTATCTGCAACTGCTTCAGAGCCAGCACCCTTACAGTATCTTGCTCCTTTTACAGGTTGCACCATGGGAGAATATTTTAGAGATAATGCTATGCATGCTTTGGTTGTCTATGATGATCTATCAAAACAAGCTGTGGCATATAGACAAATGTCGCTTCTATTAAGGCGCCCACCTGGGAGAGAAGCATATCCAGGGGATATTTTTTATCTGCACTCTCGGTTACTTGAAAGAGCTGCAAAATTAAATGAAGACAATGGTGGCGGATCTTTAACCGCTTTACCAATCATCGAAACACAAGCTAATGATCTTTCTGCTTATATTCCAACTAATGTTATCTCAATTACTGATGGGCAGATTTTCTTAGAGACTGATCTTTTTTACCAAGGCATAAGACCTGCGGTTAATATTGGATTGTCTGTTTCTCGCGTTGGTTCCTCAGCACAAATGAAGGCTATGAAACAGGTTGCAGGTTCTATAAAAGGCGAATTAGCACAGTATAGAGAATTAGCAGCATTTGCACAATTTGGTTCTGATCTCGATGCATCAACACAAAAATTATTAGCTCGTGGTGAACGCCTTACTGAATTGCTAAAGCAAAGACAATTTTCCCCGATTCCAGCAGAAGAGCAGGTGGTCCTAATATATGCAGGCGTAAATGGTTTTATGGATGAAATTGATGTGAATCAGATTGGAGCCTTTGAAGTTGGATTATTGGATTTAATTAGAAAAGATTACACCCATGTTCTTGATGATATTCGCACATCAAAATCATTAAACGAGGATAACGAAGAAGTAATTAAGAGCGCTATTCAGTCTCATTCTTCAAATTTTAAAAAATAAAGAGAATATTTTGTCAGGATTAAAAGAACTTAGAAATAGAATTACGAGTGTTTCTTCAACCCAGAAGATTACTCGAGCAATGCAGATGATTGCTGCGACAAAATTAAGAAAAGCAAAAGAAGG
>Ga0315334_10001491_pt1 | contig 14481 bp, 6 predicted proteins | sample M150034915metaG_FD_205555 | JGI IMG/M metagenome (GOLD analysis project Ga0315334, IMG submission 205555) | Ammonia-oxidizing marine archaeal communities from Monterey Bay, California, United States - M1 500m 34915 | ecosystem: Environmental > Aquatic > Marine > Intertidal zone | place: USA... | reverse complement strand
GCAGGAAAATCCGGGCATCGAAGACAATGATCTTGCCGCTGCACGCGAGGCCTTGCCAGTTGCGGATAAGCAAATCGCGGCCATGTTGGTCAAGCGGGACAACAATGCCCTTGCCGGAACCTTGGAACCCCTTGTCGGGAGTACGGTGGCTCAAACGGTATTCGGAGTTGGTGTGTTGGGCATGGCCGTGTCGACGATCATCATTCTGATGTTGATCAATGGTTTTGCTTTCTGTGAGTTGTTGAATGTGCCCGCTGAGGGCAGCATGCATCGGATTGGTAGTTTGATTCCGGCAGTCGGGGTGCTCGGGCCATTCATTTGGGGTGCGGCCGCGCCGGCGCTTGCTATTCCGACGTCGGTGATCGGCGGAGCCATGTTGCCCATTGCGTATGTTTCCTTCTTGCTCTTGATGAACTCGAAAGCTGTGCTTGGTGATGCCATGCCCACTGGGACCAAACGCATTGTCTGGAACATCCTGATGATCACTGGCACGGCGGTCTCGGCTTTTGCATCGGCGTGGGGGCTTTACGGTAAGAAAATGTATGACTTCCCCATCGGGAACGTGGCCTTGGGGTTGCTGGCGGTCATGTTGATTCTCGGAGTTATTTCATTCTTTAAAAAACAAGCGAAGGCTGAGTAGTCATGAGCCAATGGATTCCGATCAACGGTGCCAGGCAACTTGAGTCTGTGGGTTCAGGCCGCGAGGTTCGCGGGTGGGTCCGGACACGACGTGATAGTAAGGGTGGCTTCAGTTTCCTGGAACTCAATGATGGCAGTTGTTTCGGGAATCTTCAGGTCGTAGTCCCGGGTGAATTGGAAAACTATGCAGCGGACGTGCAACGACTGACCGCCGGTTGCAGTATTGTCGTTCAAGGAGAGTTGGTTGAATCGCCAGCCAAGGGGCAGGCCACTGAAATGCATGCGACGGCGATTCGTGTGGTCGGCTGGGCTGATCCTGAATCCTATCCGCTGCAGAAAAAACGACATTCGTTTGAAAAGCTGAGAGAGTGGGCACACCTGCGTCCACGCACTAACACTTTTGGTTCTGTCACCCGAGTAAGGAATCAGATCAGTCAGTCGATCCATCAGTTCTTTCACGAGAATGGTTTCTTCTACATCAACACTCCAATCATCACAGCGAGTGATTGCGAGGGTGCGGGAGAAATGTTCCGTGTCACAGCACTTGACCTTGAGATGTTGGCCAAGAGTGGTGGCCCGGTGAACTATTCCTATGATTTCTTTGACAAACCCACTTTCTTGACGGTCAGTGGGCAACTCGAGGCAGAGACTTATGCATGTGCTTTAGGAAGGGTCTACACCTTTGGCCCTACATTCCGTGCAGAGAACAGCAACACCAGTCGGCATCTGGCGGAATTTTGGATGATTGAGCCAGAAGCCGCTTTCTTTGATCTGTCGGACAATATGAAACTTGCCGAGGATTTTTTGAAGCGAGTTTTCGGTGATTGTTTGAATTTCTGCGAAGAGGATATGCAGTTTTTCAACGATCGGATTGAAAAAGGCAAGATCGAGCAGTTGCAGTCGGTTCTGGAAAAGCCGTTTGCTCACATGACTTACACCGAAGCAATCGACGTGTTGACCTCCTGCACAGAAAAATTCGAGTACCCAATCAGTTGGGGTACCGATCTGCAGGCTGAGCATGAACGCTATTTGACCGAAAAGCACGTCAAGGGTGCACTGATCCTGACCGATTATCCTTCATCGATCAAACCGTTCTACATGAGGGTCAGCGATGATGGAAAAACTGTCGCAGCGATGGACGTGTTGGTGCCCGGGGTGGGAGAAATCATCGGCGGAAGCCAGCGTGAGGAACGGTTGGACGTGCTGCAACGCAGGATGACTGAGGCTGATCTCGATCAGAGTGAATATGAGTGGTACATCGATTTGCGGCGTTATGGAACGGTTCCACATGCGGGATTCGGACTCGGTTTGGAGCGAGTCGTTCAGTACGTCACCGGCATGGGCAACATTCGTGACGTGATTCCATTTCCCCGGACGCCCGGCAACGCAGATTTCTAGGCACCGTTGGCTTGCCGTTCGCTGTCAAACGTGTCAAAGGCTGGGGCTGCAGCGATGTTCGTACTAGATCCAAGGGACATACTGCTGAGGTTCAAGGGGCTCGCAGTTAGCGGCCCACCTGTTGGTTTATCCATCTTCAATGTTGAAGTCGAATGAGTGCAGGACGATTAGCTCCCTCACCGACGGGTGCACAGCATCTTGGGAACGCCAGGACCTATTTGCTCGCCTATTGGTCCGCCAGAAAGGCGAACTCAAATCTCGTGCTGAGGATCGAGGACGTTGATTCGCCCCGCGTAAAACCTTGGGCTTCTCAGCAAGCCGTTGATGATCTGCGTTGGTTGGGAATTGACTGGGAAGAGGGTCCCGATGTCGGAGGCTCGAATGCTCCGTACGTGCAGACTGAACGATTGCAGTTGTACCGGGATGCGCTGCAACGCCTGATCGAATTGGGTCTGGTGTTCCCGTGCACTTGCACGCGCAAAGATATCCAGTCGGCAGGGTCAGCACCGCATTTCGATCATGAGCCAGCAGTCTATCCGGGGTTCTGCGCGGGCTGGAAACGGGGCGATTCGTTACCGGAGGAGGGAACGTATTGCTGGCGTTTTCGGGCCGGTACGCAACAACGTGAGTTTGATGATCTGGTTTTGGGGCACCACGAATGCGTTCCAGCAGATGCGTTGGGTGCCTTTCCCGTCACGCAGAAAAGTGGAGAACCATCCTATCAGTTGGCAGTCGTTGTTGATGATGCCGCGATGGGGGTCACCGAGGTGGTGCGGGGGAACGATCTGGTTGCCAGTACATTTCGCCAGATTGAGCTGTATCACGCACTTGGGTTGAATATTCCACGCTTTGCTCATGTGCCGCTGGTTTGCGGTACTGACGGCAGGCGTCTCGCCAAGCGGCATGGAGATACCCGTCTCAGCTTTTACCGAGAACAGGGTGTCTCGCCTGCTCGGATTATCACGTGGGCGGCAAGGTCCACAGGCATGATTTCCGAGCACGAGCATGTCGAGATGGCTGCTTCGGCAATTGAATATTTCGATTGGGGCAAGCTTCCACAGGAAGATACCCAAATCGATGCCGCCAGTTTCCGGTAAGCCGATTCGGATCGGCTCAAGTCGATGTAATGATTCCTGTACCCGGGCGATGTGAATCGCGTTGTCGTTCAGGACCCAACGTCAGCACACGTCCAACTGCCATCAATCAATCGCCATGTTTGTCCGGTGGGGTTCTGGTCCCCGAGCAAAGCGGGCAGACGATGTGGTCTTACATTGTCGTAGCTGGTGAGTTTGCCAAATCGTATTAGCGACGCGGGCACACCAACGGCAGTGAAACCGGGGTGCCCTGTTGCTGGATAGGGGCCACCATGATTCATGGCGGGGCTGACGGCAACGCCGGTGGGCATCTTGTCATTGAGCAAGCGACCAACTTTGGGAGCCAATTCAGCTGTCAGTGCCTGGCAGGCGTCATCATCGCTGCCATCGGCGGCACTATAGATGCAGCCTGTCAAATTACCTTCCAGATGACTGATTGCCACACACATTTGCGGAACGTCATCAGCAATCACGATCAACGCTGCGTTGCCGAAGGCTTCTGTTTGAAACCCTGTGGGGTTATCGAGAAATGCAGCAGCGGTGGTCATCATTAATGTATTGGCAAGTGCACAGCGATCGCTTTCCGGATTTCCACCGCCTGTCAGTAACGTAGCGCCAAGATCACATAGTTGTTGAACACTTGAGGCAAGGCTTTTTGCGACTGCTGGTGATAAAAGTGTGCCGGGGGCTGCCGCGCTGAATTTTTCGGTGACCGTTTTTACGAAGGCATCGGAAATATCCGATTTTTGCAAAATCACTAAACCCGGGTTGGTGCAGAACTGACCGGTTCCCATCAGCACGCTGGTGATGAATTCATTCACAATCTCGTCACAACGCTCTGACAATGCGCCCGAAGTCATGACAACTGGATTGACACTCGATAATTCCAGATAGATCGGTTTACCGGCTTGATCAGCGGCTGCTTTGAGTTTCAGTCCGGCGTTACGACTGCCGGTGTAACCTGTGGCTCCAACGCGGGAGTCTGCAACCATTCGTTCACCGTCAGCGTGGCTGGTTCGGTAAAGCAACTGGACTGTTGCAGCGGGTAACCCCGTTTCCTTCGCGGCTTCAGCGGCTTCTCTGGCGAGCAGATAGGTGGTTTCGGGATGCGAACTGTTTGCCTTTCCGATCACGGGATTGCCCGCGGCGATTGCGGCAGCAAAGTCTCCTCCTGAAACACTTCCGAAGGCAAAGGGAAAGTTGTTGGGGCCAAAGATGCAAACCGGTCCGAGAGCTTCGTAGCAGGATCGAATTCCTGTCTTGGTATCGAACGTTGCCATCGCCCAGTTCCCGGTGCGGCAAGCTTGGGCCGCCGCACGAAGTTGATTGCTTGTGCGTGGCAACTCGACATCTGCCAACCGCGGACTTCTTGCTAAGCCGGTTTCGGAAAATGCCGCCTCAACAAGTGCATCTTTGGCAGCTTCGATTCGATCGGCATAGCATTCCAGGAAATCGGCAATTTTGTCAGCGGGTAACTGACGCAGTTTGCTGGCAGCATCGCTTGCGGCCTCAAGTGCGGCATCGCAGTCTTCCCAAAGGCTGACGGGAAACTCAGTGGGCAGCAATGCGTTCTTGTTCGGATCTGTTGCTTTGAAGGTCTGTTCGTATTTGGCTTGCCGCCATTCACCAGCGACCAGAACAGGACGAACGGTAGATTCAGCAGTCGACATGAGGAGATTCCTTGCGGTCCGGAAATAGCAGCTAAGCAGGAAGAGTCTTTGCAGGAAGTCTAAGCTTGAACGATTGGATTCGACAATGTGCCGATGCCTGCGATTGAGATATGGACAACATCACCTGGCAATAAAGTGAAGTCATTACTTGGTACGATTCCGGTGCCGGTCATCAGGAATCCACCAGCTGGCAGCGAGTTGTCACGACCCAGCCATCCGACCAAATCCTGAAACGAACGAGCCATTTCGGCTCCGGAGGTCTGCTGGTCGAAAACCAGTTGATCATCGCGGTTGATCTTCAGATCCACGTGGAGTTCGTCCATCGCTGGCAAAGTGTCGTACAGCGTGATCCATGGCCCCAGCCCCGCGCATTGGTCGTAGCATTTGGCTTGTGGAAGATAAAGTGGATTTTCACCTTCAATATCACGCGAACTCATGTCGTTTCCGACGGTGAGACCAACGATTCGGAGCTGTGGACTCAGGACCAGCGTGATTTCCGGTTCAGGGACGTTCCACGTTGCATCACGTCGAATACGGAGGGGTTGCAAATGGCCACTGACGCGGTGGGGAGTCGCCTTGAAAAAAAGTTCCGGGCGATCAGCTTGATAAACGCGATCGTAGCAGGAAGCTGCTGCCTCGGACTCTTCCATGCGGGCTGTCTGGCTCCGCTTGTAAGTCACACCGGCTGCCCATACCTCCTGATTGTCAATCGGTGGAAGCCACCGAATGGAATCGTTTATTGGCAAAGGATCGTCGGTAGTCAGACCCTGTATGGCTGCAATCGGATTTTCAGCGGCGAGCAGTTCGGCGAGTGTCGAGAAAGAGTCACCAAGCTGTAGCGGTAGCAAATGATTGCTTTCCACGATTCCGACCCGAATCGAGTCGGCCTGATCAAAGAATTTTGTTACGTTCATGCTGCAAAGGATATCGAAAATACATCGCCGCGGGGAGCATTCATGAGCGATCTTGGCCCAACAAGCAACAAAAGCTCGAACACCCCAGAGGCCAGAAGTAGCAAGTTGGGGATTTTAGTCGGGGGTGTTCTGGTTTTGGTGGGTGTTGCTGCGGGATTCTGGATGCTGCGAGACAAAGGCGTTGGCGGCGGTGGCAGAGGAGTCGATCCTAAAACCAGCGAACAGCTTGAGTTGACCAGGGCCGCCTTGGCAGCGACCGAAAACTTGGAGGTCGTTGAGGCAGATGTCTTATGGTCCAAGCTTTTTAGTGAATCCAGTACAGATCAATCGGTAGCACTGAACCGAGCGATCAATCGTGTCCTCCGAGTTGACGATTTGTCTGCCAAAGCGACCAATGCATCGCTGGATGACAGCGAAAAGCAGAATGTTCGCCGGCAATTGCCCGACGCGATTTCTGCCGCCATGCAGGCGATCGAGGATTTTGGAAAAGTGAGCCAGGACGATGTGTTGGCAATGTGGCTGGCAACCCGTGTTGATCTGCACGAAGCCGCCCTGTTGCCGGGTTCGGTAACCAAGCTTCAAAGGAACAAAGTCTACAAAGGCGTTTCCGCCGCGATTCGAGGCGAAGCGGGAAAGTCAAACAGAGTGCGGATCTTGGGTGGATCACTGATTCAAGTGGTTGAACAGTTGGAAGATCCTATCGACGGACTACCTGGTGACCTGCTTGTTGATGCTGCGGATGCCATTGGGCAGTTGTCCCAACAGCAACCAGATAATCTTTTCTTTGCCTTGCGGGCTGCTCGGCTCAATATCGCAACTCATGATCAAAAAGCGATAGTATTTGTCGAGCGAGCCAATCGTTTAGCAAAGGCAATTGAGCCTTCGATTCGTCGCGAGACTCAGCCGATTGGAGTGACGCCGGACGAATTGGTTGCCGAGATTGTGGCAGCCATCCAGGCGGAGAATTGGTCAGAGGCCGAGAATCGAATGTTGCTGTGGTTCAACGTCCTCAACAGTACCGAGATTGTGAAGACGGATCGCCGAAGGGCATCTCCGCATCCGCTTGACCTGTTGAGTTTTGATTCTTTACGTCGATTGTCTGCTAAGGCAGTGGCCGACTTGCCCCTCGATGCTGGTACAGGTGATTTTCAGTTTGATACACGGCCAGTCAATTCAATTGAAGACAAACAAACAGTCCTGTCTCTCGACTTTGACCTGGATCTTGATCGCGATCTTGTCAGTGCCAGTGAGGATGGCCTGCTGGAGTTGTGGGAAAATGAGGGAGATGGCAGGTTCACCTCGGCGGGGCAGTTGCAGTTGAACATCCGGCCGACAGGGATTGTTGTCGCTGATCTGTTTCTTGTCGACAGCAGTGATCCAAGGCGTCTCCGAGCTGATCGCAAGCCAGCGGTGGAAGGTGAGCCTGATTATTCAGCCGCTTCGCGTCACAACACTTTTCAAAGTCTGCTGGTGTACGGTTTGGACGGCGTTCGGCTGGTGCAGCTCGATGGTCGCTCGTCTGTTGACACTGAGTCCCGCATGTTACTCGCTGACGGCGATCATGGTTTGCAAGACGTTCGGGATGTGACCGTCGTCGTAACCGGCGACCTTGAAGCTGACGGTGATTTGGATTTGGTATTGGCTACGAAGTCTGATGGCATACGTCTCTTCGCAAACCGGGGTAACCAAAGCTTTTTTGAAATCGCGCAGGTCGAGAATGCGTTCTCCGGTGACGACCCGGTTTCCGCCATGTCCCTGATTGACCTTGATCGTGACTTGGATCTCGATGTGGTTACTGCACACAAAGCCAGTGGTAAAGTTGGCATGCTGGAAAACCTGCTGCATCTTCAGTTTCGGGGCCGTTTTTTTGACGAAATACCGCCCATTGAAAACGCTTCCTTCATTACCGTTGAGGACATTGATGGAAATGTGTCCTGGGACCTCGTGGTGGCCGGCACGGGTGGCGTGTCAATTGTGTTTTCGCAAACGGCGGCAGCCAATGCGTGGACTGTCGATCGTGTCGAACGGAATGAGCATCCTGCAGAGGCTGCTCTTGTCGCTGATCTGGACAATGATTCCTGGATGGAAGTTGTTGCCATCACAGCTGAGGACACTGCGATCTCACGAATTGGGCCTTGGGGGTTCCGTGATTGGCAAACGATCAAATCAGCAGCATCGGCCAGCCAGTTGATCGCAGCTGAATTTGACGGTGACGGCACGCTCGATCTCGCAGGTCTAACAGCACAGGGTATCGGCCTGCTGCTAAATCGTACGACGCCGATGGGGCATTACGTTGATGTGCGGTTCAAAGGGATTGATGACAATGCCAGTGGACGAGTGAATCACTACGCAGTGGGCAGCGTTCTGGAGATGCGGTTTGGCCCGCATTACCGCGCCAGAATTGTGCGGTCTCCCTCAACACACTTTGGGCTGGATGGTTTTGATACTGCAAGCACGGTACGCGCGATCTTTCCCAACGGGCTGACTCAAACGGTCCGTGATCCGAAAGTGGATTCGTTGGTTGAGGAAGAGCAGACTCTGAAAGGATCCTGCCCTTACCTTTATGCATGGGATGGAGAAAAGTACGTCTTTCAAACGGACTGTCTTTGGGCGGCTCCGCTTGGGTTGCAGGTTGCTCGTGGCATCGTTGCCAAAGATCGCCCTTGGGAATACCTCAAGATCGATGGAGATCAAATTCGCCCACGAGGCGGTCATTACGATTTTCGAATCACCGAAGAGCTGTGGGAAATTGCATACTTTGACAAGGTCGCCTTGCAAGTGGTCGATCATCCTGCTGATGTTGATATTTGGACGAATGAGAAAGTTGGTCCCGGGCAGATCGCGACCCCAACCATCTTTGCTTTTTCCTCGGAGAATCGGCAAACTGTAGTGGCAGGCAGCGATACCTTTGGGCGTGACGTGACAAGAAAACTGGCTGCCGTAGACCGTGACTTTGTGCAAGGTTTTGACCGTCGTCTCAGGCAAGGACTGTGCGAGCCCCACTGGGTTGACTTGGATTTTGGGGCAGCCCTGACTGATCTCGGAAACGCACCACAGGGTCAGCACATCTATCTGGTACTGACAGGATGGATCTTGCCGACCGATACCTCTTTGAATATCCAAATCGATCAGAATCCGTCACTCGGCCCACTGGAGTTTCCATCGGTTTGGGTCCCTGATTCTGGAGCTGATTCGGGTTGGCGAAAGGCCATTGAGTACATGGGTTTCCCGGGAGGCAAAACCAAGACTATCGTTGTTGACGTCAGTGACATCGTGAATCATGAGGATCCAAGATTCCGAATTCGCACCTCGGCTCAGATTTATTGGGACTGTGCCGAGGTAGCGATTCAGGACGAGCCAGCTGAGTTTCGGGTTCAAAACGTCGATTTATTGAACGCGGAAGTCGCTTTTCATGGTTTCTCGGCTCGGTTGCGAGGCGATTCATCCCAACCGGAGACTTACGATTATCAGCAGGCAAATCTTGCTGCTCGTTGGCCACCACTGACCGGGGTGCTTTCGCGTTTCGGCGATTGCACCAATTTGGTTCGTGAGTGGGACGACAAAATGGTGGTGATGAGTTCGGGGGACGAAATCAGACTCCAGTTTTCCTTGCCTCAAACGGCATTACCGGAAGGCTGGCAGCGAGATTTTATTTTCCATAGCGTTGGATGGGACAAGGATGCGGATTTGAATACACTTACGGGACAGTCCACTTTGCCGTTGCCTTACCGAGAAATGACCCACTATCCCCCCCCTGCTGGCTCTCAAGCCAAGAGTGAACAGCTGAGGCGGATCAATGAGTCTCACTTGCAACGTAGACAGTCTTTTCGTTCTTTCTGGTTTCGACAAGAAACTGCGAGTGTGACGCGTTTTGAGAACCGCTAATCGACGTTAAACAACTAGGGGACGATTGGCGAAGGGCTGGATTTTGGTGTCTGTTAGATTATTTACCATGGTATGGGTAAACAATTGCCCCCATCGCTGCGTCATAATAGGAGTTTTCTTTTCTCAGTCTCGAATAGTTCGTATGGCACACAACGCTGTCACTTCAGGTGGGGATTCGTCTCAACAGCCCCCTCCTGACATGTCGAATAAAAAAACGCCAATTCGTCCTGTGACACCTAGATTACGGGTGGTGCTTTACGTTGTGTTGACGCTTTTTGGCGTTCTTACTGCCAACGGGATGTATCTGACGGCGATCACCTGGCTTCAGGAATTCACGGGTGAGGTCTATGAGACGCATTTCTACCAATTGATGTTTCTGATGCATCTTGGGTTGGGATTGCTACTGATCCTTCCTGTCGTTGGCTTCGGCTTCCTGCACATGTGGCGTTCCAGAAACCGTCGCAATCGTCGGGCTGTCAAAATCGGCTACGCGCTGCTCGCGGTCGCGCTGACCATCTTGGTCAGTGGGTTACTGCTGATGCGTGTCGGTTCCTTCTCGATTGTCAATCCAACGACCAGGGATATTGTTTATTGGATGCACTTTCTGACTCCTTTAGCTGCAGTCTGGCTCTATTGGTTGCACCGACTTGTCGGGCCTCGAATCAAGTGGCATGTCGGTCGTCGTGTAGCGTTGGCGATTGGTTGTTTCGTCGTCCTGATGGTTGGTTTTCAGGCATCGGATCCAAGGATCAGTGGGGATGAAGCGCCACTGGATGGTGACAAATACTTCGAACCTTCTTTGGCACGTACCGCAACTGGAAAATTCGTATCAGCCAAAACTCTTATGAACGATGAGTATTGTCTGAAATGCCATGAGGATATTTACGATTCGGCGCTTCACAGCGCCCACAAACTCAGCAGTTTCAATAACCCCGCTTACCGTGCTTCGGTTCGTGAGACACGTAAGGTGGCGACCGAACGAGCGGGTTCGGTTCAAGCTTCGCGATGGTGCGCCGGTTGTCACGATCCAGTCCCCTTCTTCTCGGGAAGGTTTGACGATCCTAACTACGACGATGTGAACGATCCCACGGCACATGCTGGTATCACTTGTGCCGTGTGTCATGCAATTCAGTCGGTCGACAGTCATGTTGGTAACGCTGATTATACGATTGACGAACCCAAGCACTATCCGTTCGCTTACAGCGACAATCCAATTCTGTCGGAACTCAACTCGCTGATGGTGAAAGCGAAGCCTGCGTTCCACAAGCATGAAATGCTGAAACCACTGCACAAGACTCCTGAATTCTGCGGTACGTGCCACAAGGTCTCGCTACCGGGTGAGGTCACTGCCTATAAGGAATTTCTGCGTGGGCAAAACCATTACGACAGCTACTTGTTGAGCGGCGTTTCAGGGCATGGTGCAAGAAGTTTTTATTATCCGCCGAAAGCCGAGGCAAATTGCAACGAGTGTCACATGCCGGCTGTCGCCAGTAATGAGTTCGGTGCAAAGTACATGGAACAGTTGGGTGGCCTGGGCGTTCACACCCATGCCTTCCCCAGCGCTAATTCGGCGTTGGGTCACTGGATGGGAGACAAGGAACAGATCGAATTGCATCGTTCCTATCTGACGGGAACACTTCGTGTGGATCTATTCGGATTGCGACAGGAAGGTTCGATTGATGGTGTTTTGAACGCGCCGCTGGCGGATTCGGCTAACGTCGAAAAAGGTCAAACCTATCTGATCGAGACTGTGCTGCGAACAATGAAACTGGGACACCACTTCAGCCAGGGGACGACCGATTCAAATCAGATCTGGATCGAGATGACCGCCAAACAGGGCGATCAACTGATTGGTCACAGCGGGCATCGTGATGAACGCGAGGTCGTTGATGCGTGGTCTCATTTCGTGAATACGTTCATGCTGGATCGTGAGGGGAATCGAATCAATCGCAGGAACGCCCAAAATATTTTCACGCCGTTGTACAGTCATCAGATTCCTCCGGGGGCAGGACAGACGGTCCACTACAAATTGGCAGTGCCCGAGGACTCTGACGAACCCATTGTCGTGACCGCCAAACTGCTTTATCGAAAGTTTGACACGGAGTATCTTGATTACATTCGTCGCGACCGTGACCCGGCCGTTGATCCGCTTGATTTGGGACTCGAAGGGGACCCCAACGATCTGCCAATCATTGAAATTGCCAGTGATCAAGTGACTCTGAATGTTGTGGAGACGGCCGATGCGGCGACAGTGGATGCATCGGCTGAGTCTGTCGCTGATGGGATTCCGCTGTGGCAACGCTGGAATGACTACGGGATCGGCTTGCTGTTGAAAGGGAAAGCCGAGTTGAAACAGGCGGGGGAAGCCTTTGAAGAAGTGGAGGCATTGGGCAGATATGATGGACCACTGAACATGGCAAGGGTCCAGTTCGCCGAGGGCGATCTGAATGGTGCAACCGATTCACTTCGCAGGGCTGCGGAAATGGATCCGTCACCTCCCTCGTGGACACACAGTTGGTTAAGTGGAATTGTGAACCGTCAACAGGGCAACCTCGAAGCAGCTGCCGATTCCCTTCGTGCTGTGCTGCAGACCAAGGTGCCTGAGCGAGGTTTCGATTTTTCACTCGATTATGCCGTTCGGAATGCCTTGGGCCTGACGTTGGTCGATTTGGCACAGCGGGCAGAAGTGATGGGTAACGAGAAGGGTTTTGAGGAAATCGTTCAGGATGCAATCAATCAGTTCAATCAGGTATTGAATGTCGATTCCGAGAATGTGACAGCTCATGCAAATCTGGCCGAGATTTACGGTCTGATCGGTAACACTGAGAAGGAACAGCATCACCGTACACTTCACACTCGATACAAACCGGATGACAATGCGTCGGAACTTGCAATGCCTGCTGCGCGACGCAGATATCCTGCAGCAAACCATGCCGCAGAGGCTTTGGTGATTTACGATCTGCAACGCACTGTTTCAGAGGCGAACTCGCCAACGGATGTGCCTACCGCCGATTGATACGGAAACACATGAACAATCACGAAGACGACCCGATTGAAGAGGAAGACGTACAGAATGACGCGGTGATTGCGAGTGCATTGCGTGCTTCGCTGGTTGTGATCATGCTGCTCGGTCTGCCTGTCATCGCATTTCTGATCTACCTGACAATGAATCAGGCTAAGCAAATCTCGACCGAAGTGGAGGTTACTCTGCCAGACGAGCGTCAAGCCAACGAGCAAGAGATACCCTCATTGATCATGACCGACATGAGGGATTCAAGTGGAGTCGAATTTGCGCACGAATCGGGGCGTGAGGGAAAAAAGTTGCTGCCCGAGACGATGGGCAGTGGCACCGCGGTATTGGATTACAACGGCGATGGCCATCTCGATCTGGTGCTGGTCAACTCCAGTCGCTGGCCCTGGGATACCCGAGGTCCAAAAGATTCCCCCAGCAAATTGTATGCTGGTGATGGTGCATTTCACTTCGAAGATGTTTCCGAGCAGGCAGGAATCGATTTTACAATGTATGCGATGGGAACAGCGGTCGGTGATTACGACAACGATGGTGATCCAGATATCTTTCTGTCAGCCGTTGGAAAGAACCGTCTCTTGCGGAACGACGACGGGCAGTTTCAGGATGTGACTGATGAGGCAGGAGTGGGCGGGGCCGAGGATGCTTGGGGTACCAGTTGTGGATTCTTTGATTACGACAATGACGGTTTACTCGACCTGTTCGTTTGCAACTACGTTGCTTGGAGTAAAGATGCGGATCTAAGTCAGAATTTCACGCTGGATGGTGAGTCGCGTGCTTACGGTCCCCCCAAGGCCTTCGCCGGTTCGTTTTCCTATCTGTACCACAACGACGGCGGTGGCAAGTTTACTGATGTTTCGGAGACCGCTGGAATACAGATCAGGAATGATGCAACTGATGTTCCGCTTGGCAAAGCGATGGGGCTTGCACCAGTTGATTTCAACGGTGATGGCTGGATCGATATTGTCGTGTCGAATGACACGGTCAGGAATTTTCTGTTCGAGAATAATTGCGATGGTACGTTTTCCGAAGTGGGTCGTATGTGCGGGATCGCTTTTGATCGCAGTACCGGAAATGCGCGTGGAGCGATGGGAATCGATACCGCCCAGTTCCGGGACGACGGAACGCTGGCGATTGGAATCGGTAACTTTGCAAATGAGGCCAGTGCTTTGTACATGGCTCACGCCGGAAAAAAACAATTCATTGATGCAGCGATGTACACCGGTTTCGGTCCTCCGACACGGCAGGGTCTGACATTCGGGTTGTTCTTTTTTGACGCTGATCTGGATGGACGCCTCGACGTACTTGGCGCGAATGGTCACCTGGAAGAGGAGATCTCAAAGACCCAGAAAACGCAGCGATACGCCCAACCGCCCCAGTTGTTTTGGAATGCTGGACGCGACGCAAAAAGCGAGTTGGTTCTGGTTCCCACGGCAACTGTGGGAGACGCGTTTTACCAGCCGATTGTGGGGCGGGGCGCAGCTTTTGGGGATTTTGATGAAGACGGAGATCAGGATGTTGTGATTTCTGTCAGTGATGGGGCACCGGTCCTGTTCCGAAACGATCAGGACACCAGCAATCACTGGTTGCGAGTTGAGTTGGAAGGCACCCAGAGTAATCAGGATAGTATCGGAGCGATTGTCGAACTTCACGTCGGTGATCGTGTCCAGACGCGGAGTGTGATGCCGACGCGCAGTTACCTTAGCCAATCTGAGAAAACGATCACTTTTGGTCTAGGCGATCAGGATTCAGTTGATTTTGTGACCGTGGTCTGGCCCGGTGGCGAGCGTGAAAAATTCCCCATCTCCGGGATTGATCAGACTGCTCAGTTGCGGCAGGGTGACGGGAACAAG
>Ga0315334_10001488_pt1 | contig 14496 bp, 23 predicted proteins | sample M150034915metaG_FD_205555 | JGI IMG/M metagenome (GOLD analysis project Ga0315334, IMG submission 205555) | Ammonia-oxidizing marine archaeal communities from Monterey Bay, California, United States - M1 500m 34915 | ecosystem: Environmental > Aquatic > Marine > Intertidal zone | place: USA... | reverse complement strand
CAAAAATGCAACCCCCAGTAGTAATAAAAGATTCCAAAGGGCTGGAAGGGTATTCTTGTTGAAAAAGCTTATCATCTGTATAACTAGACTTCTTCTCGTCGTACCACTCATCATCTCTTCCCGGTCGTAAATGGTAAGGGAGGAACACTCCTTCAAAGCCATTGTCGTGTGCTTCAGCCCCTTTCCACATTTTGTAGTAGAAGTTACCTAACCCATTAGCAGTGCTTACTCCAATGAACTGACCACCTGCATCAATCGTTGGTGATAGGGCAGCCCAGTTTTTTTCAGCATGTGGATGGAACGCCCACTCATCTGCAATAACAACAGATGCAGTTTCAGAACGTCCTGCGTCTTCAGTAGCGGGTAGTGCAAATACGACAGAGTGATGTGTCACGTTCCCCTTCTTATTACGCTGCTCGAATTCAATTTCTTTTTTATTGTCGTTGATTAATGGTCGCCATTTGCGTATCCATTGGGGTAATCGAGAGTATTGGAACTTTACTTTCAGAAGAAGTTTCTGTGCTTCATCTTCTCTCTTAGATAACATAAGCACGTTTGCGTTATTAAAAAACAGAGCTTTATGTAATGCGTAAGAAGAAGCACACCAAGATACACCTAACTGTCTCCCTTTAAGCACAATGACTCTATCACTCTTTTGAAAAGTGCTTAGTAGTTCTTTCTGAAAGTCCCAAAGTTTAAACGGAAATGTTTCAAAAGTTTGCGGATCGTTGATTTCACAATATGTTTCAAGAAAATATACAATATCTTCTTTACACTTGAGAATCTCCTCCAGCTGTTCCTTCTGACTCAGCTCGTCGTTCTTCAAGTCTTTCGAGGATTTCATCGAGGTCGCCTGTGTTACCACTCTTGTGTGTTACCTCCACTCGACTCTTGTTTACTCCGCCTAGATCAATTAGACGATCTATTGCATATTGTACTACACGTACATTTGTATGGTCTAACATAAGTACAAGTTTGTGTATTGCTTTGGCTAAACCAAACGCAGTTACTTCTGCAGCCATAATTACAGGTTGTGTAGTAACCTTCTCATATACAATACGAAAGTCTTTATTCTGCTGTTTCCATGAGTAGGCTGTTGCAGGAGATATACTAGATGCTTCGGCTGCCTGTTTGTCAGATAGCCCATATAGTTTACCTACGAGAAATTGTTCTTGATTTGCATTTAGAGATTCTATTAAACCACCTGCTCCTATAAGAGGGTTAGGTGTTATTAAAGACTCTATGTTCATTTCAGAGTGGTCGAGATCTGCGTCGTCATCCATCATCTGAGTTAATGCAAGTAACGAATTAGCTGGCATTTTTACCCCATTTGCATAAGTGTGCCGTTTATGGTATACTTTTATGGTAACACAAGATTGGAGTACTGTCAATGCCTAGAATTAATTATAAGGATATGGTACATAAAAGAGTCCACATACATCGTTCAACTTCAATGCTACTAAGTACAATGTCTGAGCTTATGGGCGAATCTTACAGAGATACCTTTGAAGCTGCTTTATTATATGGGATGGCTTATATGAATGAGCATAACAAAATGAATATGACTCAGTGGCTAGATGAAGTTAAACTACCTAAGATAGAAGATGTTGACAAATTTATAAAAGTAGAGTAAGATGTAACTAATGCCGAATTTAACGCCACGAGAATTATACCGTATTCTTCTTAAAGCCGGTTGGGGTAAAGATGCTGAAAAAGCATTTAAAGTAGTCTATTTAGAAAGTACTTTAGATCCCACTATCATAAATCCAGCTGATCCTGAACCAGACGGAACTCCTGGTGAAGCATATGGTCTTTTCCAAATACACTCTCAACATATAAAGAATCTAGAAAAAGAGTTTGGTGATGACTGGAAAGAAGAAATTTTAGATCCAGTAAAAAATGCAGAATTTGCTCTGAAGTACCCCTATGCAGAAATTGGTTGGGATGCATGGTACAATGCTACTATACTAATAGATAACGATGATCAAACAAATGAGAATTATGTAAAAAGTCTAGAGTTGTGGGCAGAAGCTCGTACAAATGCTAGAGATGACGTAGATGTTCAAAACGAAGCTAACTTTGCATTAGAATCTTACAATAATGGTGACGGTACCTTTTCCTTTGCAAAGGCTTCACAAGAAGTTCCTGAAGTATTACCTGATGATAACATAGAATGGGAAAATCCTGCAGAAACTACTCCAATTGAAACTCCTCTTGGTCCTGATTTTGATCCAACAAATCTGAGTGAACCAATGTCTGCTTTTACTAATCCTAATGAATTTGTACCACAGTTTGTACGCGATGGTGTGTCTCAAGAAACTGACCCACGACAAGAAGCTGAATTTCAGCCTAACTTTGTGAGATAGACATGGTAGAATGTTATTCATGAAAGAAAATATTTGCCCAAATTGTGAAGGCCGCCTCGTTTTTGAGCCCGGACACATGAGTTACAATAATCAAGGAATGTTCTTAATACATGCGGAAAACCGCATCGTTTGTCTTATGTGTGCTCGATATAGATACTTAGACGAATTCAAAGGATGTGAGTCGGTAATGGGCCGAACCTCTGCTCTCCCCCATTATGTATTAGATTACGCTCCTACAGGTTCTAAAGAACAAACTAAAGCAGCTGAACGTAAAGCGCGCTATCTCTTGACAAGAACCTCCTAGTTTGTTATAATGTAAATGGACGAGTACCGCATTGAATCGGAGGGTATATCTATGTCTGAAACTTCAGAACAACGAAAAGCACAAGACGCACATATTACTGATATGCGAGCAAGAGAACTAGCAAGAATGTCAGGTAGAATTGACGGAATGAGAAGTAATTCTACTGAGAAGATCGCTCGTATGAGAGCAGACGCTTTTGATCGTACAGTTAAGATGGGACAAGCAAAGAAAGGTAAGAAGAAGTAGGTGTAATGGACTTTAGTAATATAAAGTTATCTATTGGTATCGTAATCGCCATAATTGCACAAGCCTTTGGAATAATTTGGTATGTCGCCCAATTGGACTCAACAGTTGGAAACCTTAGTACTACCGTTGATGTTATCCAGGAAGAAAAAACCACTGTTGATGTTGCAGTGTTACAAAACGACATCGAAGCACTCAAGGACAAGATTGCCATGACTCAGGAAATGGCTAGGATGTACACAGTAGGGAAAGAGTTTGACTCATCTGATCTTGAGGAAGCCATTGAAGAAATCGAAGATGAGCTAGCTGACTTGAAAACTAGAAACGCGCTTATTGAAAATGAAATGCGAACTATAATGTCAGATCACATGGGCTTCAATAAAGTATTAGAAGATATGGGAAAAACTGGTTATGGAGATAACAGACAATACGGAGATTATGACGACTAGAGGGGAAGTTAATGGATGAACAAAACGAGAAGAAGCCAAGTTTTTTTAAAAGACTTTTTGCAATTCCTAATGTACGATTACCGAAGATTCAGTTTAAAAATCGAGAATGGCGTACACCTAGCATAAATGCTAGTATGCCAAATATTATGAATGTAGGAAAGGTTCCTGATATCAAAGTTGCAAGCTTAAAAGGTACTCGAATTATAGGTGGTGTTTGGAAAGTCGGCACACTTGGATTAGTCATCGGTGTTGCCGTTACTGCATTTGCAATTGGTACGGCTATCAAAGGACTCAATGCAGCTCCGATATGGCCTGAACCCGCAAATTATAACGCAGCTAGAGTTCCCGCAGACCGAACCCTACAAGTAGGTGATGAGTGGGTGTTTGCAGATAACACACCCGCTGACGTTCGAGAGATTCAAACACACACCCTTCAACTTAATATATCTGGTGCACGAGCCGCAGACATTACTATCTCTGGTCTAGAGATTGGTAAAGCTGCTGGGCTAACAGATGCAATTCAGGTAATAGGTACTGCTGACCATGTACTTGCATGTGATACTGTGCTTATTGACAATGTAGAAGCAACTACCTTTAACTTAGCTGCAACGAAAGTATACGAGTTAATTATTACTAATGTAAAGGCTGATGGTCTTTCTATTGGTCCAACTCTATCCTCTACTCCAAAAGACATCACAGTAACTTCTACTCGTGGCGCTGTAAAAATTCCGGGGGTGACCAGTGGTTCCTTCGACAAGATTATCATTAGTACCGCGACTGCAGACAGCTTTTGCCGTTCACTTACACTTAGTAACATCTCCGCTTTTGGTGGAGGGATTAATCTCGACCATATGGAGATTGGCACTTTAACAATTCAGAATAGTAAAATTGGTAATGGAACAGGCATTGATGCTCCAAGTTTCATAATTGATGCAACTACACTGATACAATCAATGACAGCAAGTAATAATTATGAGGCACCGATTACAGTTCAATAGGAGGATTAAATGGCTACTAGTAATTGCGGGTGTGTTGAGCCTATTCGTTCTGCTTCCGAGCGTCGTCGAAGCACCATTCGGGGCTTATCAACAGAAGTCCCCCAACCCCGAACCAATATTGAGCGTGACGGTGGAGACACATGGTTTGAATCCTACTCCTGTTGCTCAACGGGAAATGCCGTTTGTACATGTGGAGGTGGTGCCGCTCCAACCTGTAACTGTTCTGGATAGGTGGGATTTTAATCTACATCTAAGTAATTCAGCATGGCGTGGTTACTGGGAATGGCATGGGTTAAGTGAGAAAGAAGAAACAAATGAGTTATGGAGATTTGTAAACTGTCTACACGAAAGTGGTTCAACAACTCCACTAACACTAAAACGTAATGATGAGAAAGTAGGAATCTTTCGTATAAACCCTCAAGAATACTATTGGATTACTGAGTGGCACAATATATATGATATAGAAGGAAACATGGAAGCAGCCCATAAAATATGGAAACTAGATGGATGGGATGTCTGGCCTCATTGTTCAAATATAATGAAATGGAGCAAAGACTATGAATGAAGAAGAAACCCCCGTCCAAGCTCCTCCACAAGAGCCGGTTCCCCCTCGTGCTGAGGGAACTACTATTACCGGGATTCAGCTTTTAACAGGCATAATTTTTATACCTGTAGTGATGGTGTGGCTTGCACTAGGTGCACGAATCATATGGTCAGCTTCTGAAAATCCAGAAACTCTCGATCAAATTGAAGGATTGCTCACCGCCCTGGCGGTGCTTTCGCTACCTGTGTCTATGGGATTAGGTAAACTCTTTGAAGCTTTTAGCTCTGAGGTTACATCTAGAAACGATAGAAATGATAGATAGAGTATTACTAATAGGAGCACTGCTCCTATTTTTTATTACAACTGTATTCTCTACTGTGTATATAACTACATTACGTGTTACAATACAGTCGAATGAAATAGCACTTGAAAAAGTAAATAGACAGATTAGGGAGTTACAAGACCATGTAGTATATATTGAAGAAGCACTAGTAAGAGTAGTAATAACTAGTGAAACAAATAAATACAGGTTAGATTTGATTGAGGAGATTTTTGACTAATGAAAGAAATAGAAGAAGACGGTGTAGTATTGTTTGAGTATGATAGCACAGGACGAGTAATGGACGCTGAGGTAGATGAGGATGGATGGGAGCAGATGGTCTTCCCTGAATGGCAGATGCGCTTTGACTCCACTCTCGGATACGGAGTCACACGAATAAAAGACCGAGCAAGTTATGACAGCTGGAAAGCCGCCCGACCTACATGGGATGTCTATGATGCTGACGAACGAGTCCGACTAGGTTTAGAGCCTTTTAAAACTGTAGAAGAGCATGAGGCAGAAAAGGCCGCTTTATACGAGAAGGCAACTGCAGCTGGTAAAGAAGCGTGGGAAAACTACTTAGCAAGCAGAGGTTTAAAGAACGACGGTACTCCTGAGATGGCTAGGGCATGGACTGACTACGCACGAATGATGCAAGGCTAGGAGCGACGCGGGGTGGAGCAGTGGCAGCTCGTCAGGTTCATTGTCTGAAGCGCGTAGGTTCGATTCCTGCCCCCGCTACCAAACTAATGAGATTAGCTTTTTTTGGTTCCCCTGGATGTGGTAAGACTACTATGTCTAATAGCGTAGCTGCGCTTTATGGGGGAACTGTGATAAGCTTTGCAGACCCACTACGCGAATGTGTAAGTGAGACTTTTGAAATACCTATGAAAGATTTGGTGCATGTACCGAAAAAATACCAGTGGCGACAACTATTACAATTTTGCGGAAATCGGATGCGAGACAAAGACGCTAATTTTTGGGTGGACAAAATGGGAGATCATATCGACTCTTTCGACCCACATCACAATCTTTGTATTGACGACATGCGTTACCCTAATGAGTTTGATCTTCTTAAACGCCTTGGATTCGAGATGGTCCATATGGGGACCAACCCCTCCACTCATCAAGGAGCCATTACCGCAGATGAGTCCAGAGATTCCAGCGAAGCCCACTGGAGAGACTTCATGTCAGATTACTACGTTCCATGGAGACATCACAAGTCAATGCGGGTACACCTAATGCTATCAATACGAGACAAGTCAATCGTATGAAAACAGTGTACTATCATCCTTGGCAAAAGCCGGCACACCCTTTTGGTGTCACCTACAGAGACCCGTTAGATCACCCTTTGTTTATGGAGAATACTTTTATACCTCCAACTACATACCTACAATATTTGAAAGACCAAAATATGTGGGAAGGATGGAAACATGAAAAGTGTCCTGCTCTTGGACACTTTGGAACTAATACATTTGTTATGTATGCACAAAACGATGTAGATTATAGTTTAAATGAAAACAGTGCACTAGATCTTCTTATGGATGGAGATCATACTAACGCTTTTGATAAGATAGTATTTGAAAGCAATTTTAAGAATGACCAAGTAATTTTGCAAATGTACCCTGCGTATGTACTATGGACAAAACATAAAGAAGCATGGGTAGAGCAACTATCGGTCCCTAATGGCCCTGCGGCACAATTGCCAGGTATGTTCGCCCTTGGTAAATGGTCCCGTCCTCTTAATCCAGCTATTATGTCAAAATTAAATCAACGTGTAACTGTGAAACGAGGTGACGCTCTATTTATGATTAGATTCCCAGATAGAGGTGAAAAGTACCAGCTGAAAATGAAACGTCCATCAGAAAAAGAAATGCTAGCACAAGAGCAACACGTTCAGCTCAAGCAGTATCTTCCACACATGTCATGGAGTATTATGAATAAAAAAGAAGAAAAGAAATGTCCATTCAGAAAGTTTTGGTAATACATGCTATAATGTAGTTAATGGTAAAAGAAACCCTAGTTGTTATAGGGCTACTCATGTTCCTCCATTTCCTTATCTATAGGTATATGAAAAAAGGAACGTAGAAAGGAATTAGTGTGTGGTTACACATCCCCCGCAAACATATCTCAGTATCGCATCTGGAGTCGGAGGACTTGATTTGGCGGTTACGTCTGGGAGTTCTGGAACGGCTCATCCCGTCTGTTACATTGAAAACGAAATCACTGCAGCCGCAGTATTGGCGGCGCGTATGGAAGACGGAGCATTGGCTGAAGCACCTATATGGTCTGACCTTAAAACCTTCGATTATGCAAGCTGGGGCGGCCTCGTGGATGGAATCGTTGCGGGCTTCCCGTGTCAACCATACAGCATCTCAGGAAACAAAAGTGGGGAACACCACTCAGAATACGTTTGGCCCTCTCTCCGAGATGGAATTAGAGCTGCCAATCCAGCATGGGTATTTCTTGAAAACGTCAGCGGTCTCCTTGGATTCGGAGGATACGAAATCTTTAGAGACCTTCAAGAAATGGGTTACGATGTTTCGACAACACTCTTATCGGCGGAGGAGGTCGGCGCGTCGCATCGTAGAGTCCGACTCTTTATTTTGGCAAACTCCAACAGCAAGCGAGAAGCATCAGACAGGCAGATCTGGGGATCGTCAGTCGCTTACGAGCCAAGCTATGGATTTGTCGAACAACTTGGGCAAGGACCTGGAGAGTACGACGGAGATTTACTCACTCCATCCGAATTTCGTGGAGGACATTATGGGACTCCCGACGGACTGGACATCACTCCAAAAGACCGATCCCATCTCCTTGGAAACTCCGTAGTGCCCCTACAAGCAGCCGTAGCATGGCGACTACTATGGCACAACTATGCCAGTACTAGAAAATAATTCAAATTTCTTTATCTGCCGGCCTATAGTTTTGTATTCTTCTTAATTAGCAAGGGTACCCCACGTTCCTTCTCTATCTTTCTCAGGAGCGCCACAAAAAATATAAGTCTACCCTAATTATAATTATAAGCACACCCTAAGAAATAAAGTAAGCACATACTAATAGATAGAGTATGCTCATGCTACCATTGCCCGTGTGCCCCTGCGTATAAATCCCGGGTGGGTCACCTAATAAATTCCTGACTTATCTACTCAGCTTTACGGGAATTCAACAAGTAGAAAATGCACACCTAATATCTCAAATCAATTTGAATAAATTCTACCTAAATCGTTTTTACCCCCTAGGCAATACCGGATCCGATCTATAGATTTCTAGGGGTAGTCAGGATTCAGCAAGCAAAAACAAAAATTGTTAACTGCTGAAAATAAAAAGGGAAGGGGACTCATTAGAATCGACCTAATCAAGGTTATTTCTAATGTGGAGAGCGATCCGTTCTTGTTTGCTAAGGCAACAAAAGCGGGTAAAATCTTTAAGGTTGACCACGTCGACATGATGCTCTCAGATTTTACCGGTATAATATCCGCAGTAAATGACGAGGCGCAATCAGGTTACACGCGAGTGAATTACATTAAAGATGGTGCTAATCTCGGAGGGTTCGACATTCGCAAGACTGTCAAAGGATCCAGCGAGACTGTTAAATTCAACAGAGCGCACATCTTGAATGCACTTCGTGACTGGTCAGAGTCTGGTCAAGGGTTACTGTTACCCGACGCTAGATTCAGAACTTTAACTAAGGCAGAGGCTGCCGAGGTTGAGGAACTTGAAGCCAAGCTCAAAGCGCTTAGGGGATAGCTAATAGTCTAGGCGATAGCAAACCTAGACTCACAGGGTGGCGACCATCGGCACTAGCAGACTCATAGCTAACAAGTGAGAGAATAGAGAACCTGAAGCGAGGGGAGCCCTGACTCCCCAAACTTCAGAAAATGAGAGCACCCAGGATTCAACAATTGAACACCCTGGTATTCAACAATGGAGAACTAAATGAATTTACGCGAGCGATACAGACTATACAAATTTAATAAGTGGGCAATCAAAGCACTGCCTAACCTTAACAAGATGGCGGGCGAGAACTTCGACACATACGAGCAATGGCAGGAGTGGTACATCAAGCAGAAGTTTGTGGATAAGTTCTGGCGAATACATGTCGACCGAGGGCTACACGTTAACGCTGACGGCACACCCGTTAAAGGCGGGTACTACGACATCAGCAAATAAGTAGGGGGGCTTTCGCCCCCCCACTCTCTACCCTTACACATATTATTAGCACATACTAATAATTTTTATTAGCCTACCCTAATCTTTTCTTTACGCACACACTAACCAGGAAATTATACACGCACTCATTTCATATCCTTATTTTTTAATTCATATTCTTCTATAGTATATACTATAGTTAAAACTATAGTAAAGATAAACTATAATAATATATAATATATATATAATATAATATAATATTTATGGTGTGGTGTTAGTGTCATGGTGTGGTGGTGCTATAGTGTGGTGATGCTGTATTAATCCCACCCACCACCCTAGTATAGTATACATATGTGGTACTGTCAAGTAGTTATGTTACCGGGATGTTACGTAGTCATTACAATCATGTTAACTATGTGGTAGTTTTGTACAGGATTGCATAGGTTTAGCTAGAATTATGGTCAAACTAACCTAGTTGTCGCTATCAGCTAAGAATTATTCTTAGTTTATATATCACTAGGATGTTAGGTGGTGCTAACTAGTGCTATTAGTACATGCTAATGAGGCACAAGTGGTACGTATATACCAGTAACTTGATTAGTATTAGTCTGATTATTCTTTTGTTGCTACGCAACAAGACAGGGCTTGCCGCACTTAACTGGTCGCCGTTCGCTTTAGGTCGTTGGCCTTTGGTATACTAACTTAATCAGTTAATGTATCTAAGTATTCAACGCAACTCGTTCATATTTAATAGCTATTAAACAAGTATTAAATTAGGAGGGGGGGTTGACAGCGTGGCGTATAATGGTTGCAAGACCGTTATGGTCGGGCAGCATATAGGAAAGATTGGAGATAGATTATATGAGTAAACATGACTGTGATAATTATAAGTGTAGAGCTTGTGATAAAGAATCTAAAGGGGGTGTACCTCCTAATGAACCTATACTATTCGAGTGGCATATACCTATGCTGCCAGTATATTGTAGTGGATGTGACAATACATTCTATAAGAAACATCCTCATAAACTAAATGGTCGTGGACATATGTATGTTCATGATGGTACTAATCCTTTAATGTTTCGTAAAGCATTAGAGGAGTGGTCTGAAGCATGGCTTAAGTGGTTAGATAATGATAGTAAACCACGCTTCAAATCTAATAGGGGTGGTAAGTTCTTTAAGGATAAGGGTGGGTCTATAACTGAGGAGGAGTATAACTCTCAGGATAATAGGGGCGCAAGTCGTACAGCTTTCATGAAGTATAATACTAATACGGTGCTATACAATAAGCCTATACTTAACCAGACCCCTTACATTATACGCCGGGAATATGTTGATGGAACAGTTAAGATTATACCAAAGTTCCCTGACTTTACAGCAGGAGATTTACTTAACTTCGTATACTTCTATCTATTAAAGCGAACGTATAACGGTGGTAAATCTTCAGACCAAGAGATATGGAATAAAGATTTTAAGGGTGAGGATATCCTAGAAGATATGGCAAACACTACTATCTTAGAGTTCTATGAGCGTACTGCTAAGGGTGTAGAGATTAAATCTTTACATGGTTTCTTAGCTACACTGGCTGGTCAAGCATTAAGTAACTGGCGTAAAGATAGAGCGCAGCAAAAGCTTACAACTATACCGCACTCAGTATTAAGTGGGTATGAAGATATAGATAACCCGTATGAGTTATATGATCTATACGCTGCCTCTAAGACAGAGGAACATGCTGATAGTATAGACCTGCTTACTAAGTTAATAGCTGACATAGATAAGGACGCTGAGGACTTAGAACTTAAGAAGCATGCACTGTATAAGCTAATGACTACAGACCCACAGTATATCAATACACCTAAAGAAGACCTTCAAGGTTTACTAGATGAAGTGATTGCTCGTAATGAGGTAGCGATTACTAAAGGTATGAAGCGGGCTGCTCTTAATGCGTTACTAGGTAAGAACAAAGGGCTTCAAGGTAATAAGCAAACCCGTAAACAACTAAGAGCTTTTAGACGGGCTATAGAATCTTATGCTGATAGACCAGACGTTAAAGAGTTAATAGATTTACTAGCAGCTAAATCATTAGAGGTAGCTGATACTAAGTTAGAGCAGGAGTTTGAAGTTACTAGATGGTAGTAACTAATAAAGATATACAGCAGAGTATAGTATATAACTATCTAATAGATTATATTCTTATTCTGATTATAACTATACTGCTGTATAATATACTGAACTTTAATGTTCCCCCCTACGGGGGGAGTCAGCCGAGTTCGCAGTTAATCGACGGAGCAGGGCAGCGGAGCCAAGCTACCCAATAATAAAATAAACTACTACATGGTGGTTTAGTAGGTACATGGTACGAGAGGAGACATCATGCCTAAGATTGAGATTGATTACACGGTATTAGTAACAGATGCAGGAGAGTTCTGTTTAAGGGGAGATATATTATATCTTGATAATGTACCTATGCCTTATGTTGATGACCCTCAACAAGAATTTTATACACTTGTTAATGAAGAGATAGATAGGTTAGATAGTAACGATAGTTACATAGATGTTAGACGCATGATTATATGGGAGGATTGATATGCCATTTGAAAACTATGGTAAAGATGGTAACAAGCGATGGGTTAATACCTATCATGAGGGTGACGTAATACATGCTACCCATAACATGAAGGATACCGATAAGGTATGCCATGAAACACAGTTAGTTACTAAGCTAGGTTTCGTAGTAGATGATAATAAGGTGTACCAAAAGGTACAATACTTCTACTGTGTTATATGCGGTAGTAATATAGAAGATAAGGAGTACATAGATGGATAGTCAACTAGTTAATAGAAGGGGCATACCCTTTGAGTATGACCATGCTGAACGTGATTACTATGAGGAAACTATAGAGGAACTTGCTATGCAGGTTAAACATCATCTGTTATATAAGGATGAGGCTAAGGATTGGCGTACCTTTAACAACTCATTGATGAGTGTAGTAAAGCACAATATATTTGCTAGGGATGAGGATGGTAGTATTCATATAACACCGGCAGGTCATCACCGTGTAGGTGGTGGCATGGTATCTACCTCATTAGTAGTAAGGTGGAGTGACCACTGGCAACCTACTACAGTAGGTGGTGATAATGAGAAGGTAGAGTATGCAGTAATACATGATACTCGTGATTACTTTCTCAAAAATATAAGTAACTTCAGCAATGCAGATGAGATGGCTGAGTTAATTAGACTGATGGGCTAAGGGTTAGTGAAGTCTCTCTCCCTTCGGGAGAGAGGTCACAGCCCTCCGCTTTTAAGTGTGGGGTCGGCCAGCGCAGCCCACCCCAAAGAATAAAAAAAAAAGTCAAAAGAAAGGAATATGAAATGGCTAAAAGTTTTGTTGATGTACCGGATGAGGCAGTAAGAATTAAAGTTGGTGAGAACACTACACTGGTTGCTTGGCAGTCAGTATACAATGGTGTTAAACAAATTAGCTTTGGTAAGCAGACTCAGTATAGGGATGATGGTGATATCTACACTAAGATGGCACCTCCTATCACTGACCAAGTATGGTTGAGTTTATCTCTACTAGCTAATGGTCACCTCTTTAGTAATGATACTGAAGATGGAGCAATTGAAGCTCCAACTACAGTGCGTCGGGGTGCTAGATAAAGTTTAGTAGAAGGGAACTTAGTGGATATTGCAGCCTTAGCTATCCATCAGGTTCCCTTCTTCTAGAGTAGAATTGATAAGGGTAGATAAGTAGCTGGTACATACATAGTTTTGTATACCCCTACACTCACAGTTATTTATCTATCCTTATCAGTGCTACTCTGTGTCCCTCTCCACTATGAGTGGCACATCTAGGGGACAGCAATATATACTCTCCATATTTATTGTGTCCCCTTTCAGTAGGCTGATGGTCTTATTCCTGTTGGGTGGGTTTATAAGCATCCTATGCACAAGGTAAGAGACTGACAAAATCGAGGGGAATTAACCCCAGATAGAACAGGAAGTCAGTTCGCCATCCTATTACATACAAGTGGACTCAGTAGTTACTTGCCGATTGAGTAACTCACATTAGTAGGTTCGAAAAGTAGATCCTATTATGTAAAGTACAAGGCATGACTAACGGCGAACTCCTTGCCATTGTATCAGTGTAGTGCACACTAAGGGCACTGATGCTGCTACTGAGTCCACTTGTATCTAACAGGTAGATACTAAGAGAGGAGATTGTATGTCAAAGACATCATGGAATACATCATTAAATATAATTGTAGATATAGTCAATGACAGGCTAAGTGAGGCACGAGAGAATCCTTTTGGATTAGAGTTAGGGTACTCACTAGATGAAATTGAACAAGCTTTAGTAGATGTACAAAGAGATTGTGTAAGAATGGAAGCGATAGAAAGTTATATAACGGTAGGGAAGGGAGTAGGAAATGCCACTGTTAACGATTGAGGCACATAATGAAATGACCCTTATTGAATTGGTGATGGCTGTAGAGGATGGCTTCACTGATTCAGGGGAACATGTAAGTAGCGTTGAGATGCGTGATATAGAGATGATGGCTATCACAATATGGCAAGACTTACGACAAGATGAGAACTATGATGCTGAGTATGACTTCAGTCATAGAGTAAGGATAGATTAATGACAATAGCAACTAGGATAACTAAGGAACAATTAGATAATACCCCTGACATGCTGATTTTGAGGGCTGATGGAGGCATTGATGTACCTGCTGATGCAATCAGGGCGTTCATCTTATACTTCCAGGAAAACTTTCCTGATAGAGATGTATATGTAGGGGAGTACTGGAGTGCGGGTCAGTTTGCTCAAGCTATGTATGAGACTGATAATACTGTGATGGACTTAGACCCTATCATATATGCTGCCATTAACTTTGAAGATGTAGCATATGACCTACTGATAGACGACTTTGTAAAGATAGAATACAACGACAAGACATATTACTTTAGGAGCCAATGGTGATTTACCAACGAATATTCAACAACTCAGGCATACAATGGCAGCTTACTGACCATGATACAGAAGATATTGCAGAGATACTACACCCTCACATTGTAAAATGGTTAGGTGATGATATCTCTTTACAATCTTTTAGCTTTCA
>Ga0315334_10001487_pt1 | contig 14496 bp, 13 predicted proteins | sample M150034915metaG_FD_205555 | JGI IMG/M metagenome (GOLD analysis project Ga0315334, IMG submission 205555) | Ammonia-oxidizing marine archaeal communities from Monterey Bay, California, United States - M1 500m 34915 | ecosystem: Environmental > Aquatic > Marine > Intertidal zone | place: USA... | reverse complement strand
CCCATGTATATCGGTCTTGCCATCTCTGCACACCGTAACCAACCATGATATCACAGTGGCCATTGCCTGCCGTAGCAAGCCAAAAACGAACGAGGAAGAGAGCAGGGCAGAGCATCGCAGTGAAAGACAGTCTAGTGGGTATCAACGACCACACCATCCTCGAACATGAACTGAGTCACACCACGGGCTCCGCTCGGAAGCTGCCCTGTCAGCGTGACTTCTGCCACAGGATACTTCACCGGGTTAAAGCGGTGGCTACTGCGTTTGTCAGCAAACACTCGCTGAGGCAAAACCAACGTTTCATTAGCGTTAAGTGGTGCATCGCGAAACAGCAGGTATTGACCGTTGATCTCTATCGAAAACTTGGGGATCGCATAATCCGCCAAGTTTTGGAACAGAATCACCTCGGTCATCAAGGCTCCCGCACCATCTGCCGTCTCAACGGGCTGCCGCCCCAAGCTCACTGCGACAGGCAGCTCAGGCCCACCAACGCTTTCGGGAAACACGGCGTAAACAGAAAGCCCAGCAGCCACCATGAGTGCGAGACTGATGCACAATCCCCGGCGTGACAACTGCAAACTGGGTGCAATGCCGCGTGACTCGGCTGCGGTCTTCGAATTGGTCGAATCAGTCATGAGTTTTGTTGGCAATACTTAACGAAAGTACAGAAGTGCCCCCGCGGGCAATGCATCGGACAGGAAACCAAGTTACCATCACAGATCAGGATCTGATACGACGACTCGCCACGCCGCACCATGTTCTTGGCAACATCCCCATGACCAGAGAGCCGCATCCAATTTCCAAACTGCCCGGCAAACTGCCGCAAGGTTCTGGCCGACAGCGAAGATCTGCAGCCGTCCTTACTTTGCACCGACCAGCAGGCACGGCAGCAGGTCATTGGGGAAGTCAAGCGATGCGTGATTTCTGGCTGACAGAATCCGCATTGAACTACATCTGGCAACCGCCGCCGCAGCATCTTGGTACACCGCAACTATCGCCTCCGCCAGCGACAGGCAAGCTTGATTTACTTTTGACCGCCGGAGCAGCTGGGATACTAAAGACACGCTGCAAATCAGCGTTCCCGCAACTGGGGCAGACGTTTTCTTCGCCAATTGAACGGACGAGAACTTCTACAACAATGTCGCAGGATTTGCACTCAAATTCGTAAAGGGGCATGATTCACCTTGTGAAGTTTCCACATATTTCTCAGTCACGTAATAATCTGGCCTGCGTTCAGGGGATCCCTATTATCGCACGCCCATTGGATTTTGAAAACAATGAAGTTACCGCCTCTGACACGTGAGCAAGTCCGGAATGTCGATCGGGTAGCAATCAACGACTACGGAATGCCGGGCATTTTGCTCATGGAGAATGCCGGTCGGGGAGCTGCTGAGATCATTCACCAGTTTTCGCCTCCCGGGTTGATCGAAATCTTGTGCGGTGGGGGAAACAACGCCGGCGACGGCTACGTGATCGCCAGGCATTTACAAATTTTCGGCCGTGACATCCAGCTGACTTGTGTCGTTCCGCTCAGCAAACTGCAGGGTGACGCCCAAACCAATGCACTCACGGCCCAGCAAGCTGGAATTCCCATGCGTTTGATTGACGACCGCGGTATGGATTCCGAGCCACACGCCTTGGAAATCACTGCCTCGTCAGTGGTGGATGCGTTACTGGGAACGGGGTCTCGTGGCCCACTGCACGGCCATTACTCAAATCTCGTTTCCATGGCGAATGCTCACCCGGGGATGCGATTTGCAATCGACATCCCCAGCGGCCTTGACTGTGATACCGGTGAGGCTTCCGATCCCACCTTCCATGCGGACCACACGATCACCTTCGTAGCGACCAAAGTCGGATTCCAAAAAAACAACGCCGAGAAATTTGTCGGCGTTGTTCATGAAGTTGACATCGGAGTCCCTGTCAAATTACTGCAAACGCTCACCGCATGGAAACCTGCTCAGGGAAGCCGAGACTGATTGACGACAGGAAACTCACCTGCCAGCCCCTCAACCATGTAAGCGAGGAGGTCAGCTTTCTCCTGATCGGTTAAATTCAAGACCTTCATCTTATCGCTCAGCCATGGATTCTTGTGTCCGCCTTTGCTGTACCACTCAACAACTTCCTCAAGTGTTCGCTGACTGCCGTCATGCATGTAGGGTGGTGACAAGGCAACGTTGCGAAGTGTCGGTGTTTTGAAAGCGCCGCGGTCCTTCTCAACTTCGGTGACGACAAAACGCCCCAAATCAGGCTCTTTCGCCGTCATGCCGACACCGAGATTGTGGTATTGCTCATCTGTGAAATTGGCACCTGCATGACAAGCGGCGCAGTTGGCTTTGCCTGCAAACAACACCATGCCCCTCTGAGCCGACTCACTCATCGGTGATTTGGCAACTGCCTCTTTCAGGACTGTATACTTTGCTTTCAGTTCAGGTTCCTCATCGAGGAACTCCAAATCGTCAGCAAACACCTTTTCAAATTTGCTGATAGCGTCGTAGGCATCCGACGGTGCCGGTCCAGTGACGATTGCTCTTTCGAAAGTGGCAATCGCTTTACCGACATTATCAATCGTGACTCCATCCTTGAAGATGACATCGAACTGCTTTTTGTAGCCGGGGATAGCCTCCAAGGTCTCGACACAAGCTGGATGCGTGTTGCCCATTTCAATCGAATTCGCGACCGGCCCCACAGCCTGCTCTTCAAGCGTAGCGGCTCTTCCATCCCAAAACTGTCCTTTGCTGAGAATCCGGTTATACGAAATCGGTGAATTGCGTCCTCCCTGTTGACCTTGGACGCCAATTCCGAATGCCGTTTCAGCGCCGTAACCCTGCATCGGGTCATGACAGGATGCACACGAAATGGTGTTGTCCGAAGACAGTCGTTCGTCAAAGTAAAGCTGTCTCCCTAGTTCAATTTTGGCGCGTGTCATCGGATTATTTTCGGGGATGAACACATTGGCAGCGCCAGCTTCCAAACCCACCGGAAGTTTGACCTTCAATGTCGTGTGATTGGCTGGGTCACTCAGCCATGCATCCAGCACCTCAGCAGTCAGGAGCCCTACTCCAGGCACACCCGAGGTCAACTCGGGATCACCAAGAACCACCTCATCATCGGAGCCAACACGTGGCGAGACGGCAAAGGACTGGGTACCGCAAAAAACAGTCGCGAGGAGCAACAGAACCGCAAAAATTCTCATTCTTGAACTCTTCTTAGGTGAGCACTCAAACTGAGGTCAGGTGGGGTAGTTAAAGTACGTCCTCGAAAAGCGGATTGAGCGTCAACGAGGCGATGACGAAGTATAGTCAAAGAAACAGTGGGTGGGTGTATCACAATCGCAGTTGCAGTTAGGAATGTTCCATCAATAGCTTCACTATTCTGCGTCCGGTCACACTCATCGGCAACTCCGCCATCTCGGCCAAACTGACATAACGCCACGGTTTCCCGGGTGCCTGCTTTGTATCCAGCAACTCCCCAGTGTGAACATGTAGTGAGATACGGTACTTGGTTACCGCATGCCTGAGCTTTGTTAACCGAATACCGGGATGGATGTTCACACCCACTTCCGCGGAAAGCTGCTTGGCTGCGGCGTTGACGCTGGCGTAAGAAGTATCAGTGGTTCTGGGGAAGTCCCAGAGCCCTGCCCACCGTCCTCCTGCGGGTAAGGGACGGACCAAGTAGCACCGATCTGTGATTTCCCCGGCCTTGCGACACCCAGATGAAGGCTTCACGATCACCATGGCGAACTCCGTTCGATCCTCATAGAGGACACGAGTAACCTTTCCGGGAATTTCCTCTTCCACACCGGTCTGATACGCCTGACATGCGCCCGCTACCGGACAAAGGCCGCACGCAGGCTTCTTTGGCGTGCAAATTAACGCACCAAGTTCCATGGCGGCCTGATTGAAAGTCCCGGAATCTCTCCGCGGCAACATTGCCTCGGCAACCTGCCACAACAAACGCGTATTTGGCGTTTCAGACGGCGTACCCCGCAATGAGATCCAACGACTGAACACACGTTGCGTATTTCCTTCAAGAATCGGCTGCCTTTGCCCTGAGGAGATCGAAAGGATTGCGCCTGCCGTGTAGCGACCAATTCCCGGCAACGCGAGCACCTGATCAAAGTCAAGCGGAAACACCCCGTCGTACTCTGCCACAATCAGCCTGGCGGCGGAATGCAAGGAACGCGCCCGCCGGTAATATCCCAACCCCTCCCAGTGCGTGAGTAGTTTCTGCTCATCGGTAGCAGCCAGTTCTGCAACCGTGGGAAACGATGCCATGAACCTCTCGTAGTAGGGCAAGACCGTTGCAACTTGCGTCTGCTGCAGCATGATCTCACTGATCCAAACTCGATAAGGAGTCGAATCACGACGCCACGGCAGGTCTCTGGCGTTCTTGGCAAACCACGCCAACAAACTTCGTCGTACACGGGCTCGCCACTTGGCTTGCTGCCAGACGTCATCATGCTCAGGAAGTAGCACGGCGTTCTTGGTTGCGTCCGACCTGCTCAATTTTCCTCTAACCGTTTCAAACGCACCTTGACTCGAAGCAACTTACCCGCGCGTAGGTAACGAATCTCCACTTCATCGCCCGCGCTGTGTCGGTTGACCGCGGACTGCAGTTATTTGATGTATCTGACGTCAGATCCGCCGACGCCAACGACGACATCCCCAAATAGCAATCCTGCTTCAAAAGCCGCTGTATTTTCGTGCACAACGTTGATCCTGCAGATCTGTTCATCCGGGTAACACGAAACTCCAAGAAAACCACCCTGACGATACTGAATTTCCAGTCCCGCCAACCTCGTCCTGATTTTCTCGACAGCATCAGCCTCAATGCCTGTCCCCATCAACGTCAGTGAAGTTCTGATTGGCAGTTGCGAAATGATCTCTCCTTGCTGCGCAGTCAAGGCAATATACCGAATATCAAGGGATTCGATTCGCGACATCGCTGCCAATGAAGAGAAAACCTCATCCGCGACACCAGCTTCGGCATCAGTCATCGCAATGGCTTCGAGTCTTGGCATTTTGACAACATTGCTGAGCACATCGCCGCGTAGAGCCTTTCCCGTAACACGGACGTGGGAAGCATCATCAATCCACTCCAGCCACTGGAGAGTTTTCACATCACCGCTCCATGTGTTCCCGATTTCAACGATGTTCAACATATTCTGTGAAGCCGCGATTGAAAAATATCGCTCACCAATGAAGACACCGGCAGCGGTGAGCACGCGAGCGGCCTGCTCAGATCGCAATTCACGAACTTCTTCCATCGCAGACCTGGCTGCCAGAGCTCGGCGGCCCACGGACTTGGATGCCATTGCTTGAAGCATGTGCCATGCCCCACCGTCCTCAGCCGGCGGACAAGACAGGGCAAACCCCGAAATCACCACAATCGAACGCTCAATCACCTCCAAGTCACCAACATCCATCGCCGCCGCCAGTTCAGGAAGGATTGCCGGCCCCATTTTCTTCAATTCCTGGCTGGCTTTCTGGCGACGTAAGAAATGCTCATGCCCCAGCTGAGAAACCCAGTACGCGACCTCCTTCGGCGGAGTGGATTCAGGATGTTTCAATGCCGCTTCGTCGGGCGAGCTACCGCCGTCGGGCAGACCAATCGGAGGCGACTGGCCATGCGAATATTGCTGCCCGCCAAGCGGGAAAAGGCCCACAATCAAGGAGAGAACAACTATCGAAGCGAACAAAGGTAGACGCATTAGCAAGTCGCCCAAGGTGAATGTGCCGACAGGCCTTGGTCGGCCTGTAAATCAACCCCGACAAACAAACATCATCGGGAAACCAAATGTAAAACCCAAACCAAGCGAAGGAATGCCTCCTGTACGAACCCAAGGCTGCCGCATCCGCCGGCGTTCCTATCTCCGTTGTTAGCTGCAGTATAGCGGACACAGCAAATCAGCTAATAGCGAATCTTACAGGAGCGGATGTTGTATCTAAGATGTCTTAACGTGAAGGGGGGTGCGTAAAACACAAAAACCGCTGATTCAAGGGAATCGAGCCACGTTGGCGAAGTTCAGACGTCAAAAAACAGGAGAGAACGGCTCTTTTTTCGATCATCCCCTTGGGCCGCGGCGCTAAAACCTCCAAACGCTCTCTCTGATCGAGCGACCGCTGGCCCGCATGGAGTCCGTCGTAGCGAAGCCCCATCCGGACTGCAGGCACGCACTCGAATCGGTATCAATCAACTCGCGATCGTCACGAGCACCTGCCCCGTCGCCACTTGATCACCAACCGCAACCAGAATGTCAGCGATGATGCCGTCAACGGGAGAGGCAACTTCCATTTCCATTTTCATCGCCTCGAGGATAAATATCGCTTCCCCTGCTCGGACTCTCGCACCTTTTTGCACCAACTGCTTGAACACCGCACCTGGCATTTGCGACCTGACCTCGATTTCACCAGCGGCCACGACGGTTGTCTGAGCTGGCGTGCCACTGGCTGCCTGAGGTTTGATCCCAACACGATAGACATTTCCATCAACGGTCACCATATTGCCTTCGAAGGCCATGAAGACGTCTTCACCGTTGACGGTGACCACATATTCGGCGGGACCTTGTTGTGCCACTGCGGGCGTTGGCGGACTGGGCTGTGACTTGTCAATTTTGCGAACACCTACATCGGCATCGCCTTTCAAGAACCGAATTCCCTTTTCTCTGCAGGCCGCAGTAATAAAGATATTTTCATCAGTGGTTTCCAGACCTTCGGCTTCGAGCATTTTTTTTGCAGCATCAATGCCTTTGCTCGGATCCTCATCATTCAACTCAAGCACAGGCCGTGTCGTCGGTTCCAGCCCCAACTGTTCGCGAGCAAGTTCGACCACACTCTCGTCCGGGGGCACAGGCGTTTTTCCGAAGTAACCAAGGACCATCTTCCCGTAGGGCTCAGCAATCTTCTTCCACGGTCCGAGCATCACATTGTTGAACGCCTGCTGGAAGTAGAACTGGGACACAGGCGTGACGGAGGTTCCAAAGCCACCTTTACGCACAACATCGCTCATCGCAACGATAATTTCAGGATACTTGTCCATGATGTTATTGTCCCGCAGCATCTGGGTATTGGCGGTCAATGCGCCACCCGGCATAGGGCTCCAGGGAATCAACGGTTCCACTGCCGTCGCTTCAGGCGGCAGGAAATAGTCACTCATGCAATCCTTAAATACTTCCTCTGCCTCACGAACTTTCTCAACATCGATATCCAACTCAAAGTCACTGCCACGCAGAGCGTGCCACATGACCAGAATATCGGGCTGGCAGGTGCCTCCGGAGCAGGGCGCCATCGACAAGTCGATAGCATCTGCACCAGCATCCAACGCCGCCTTGTTGGCAAGCACACTGACTCCGGCTGTTTCGTGTGTATGAAAATGAATGAAGGTACCGGCGGGCAACATTTTCCGAGCTTCACGAATCGTTTCGTACACTTTTGAAGGTACCGCTGTTCCGGAAGCATCCTTAAAACAAACGGCATCAAAGGGGATGTCCGCGTCGAGGATCTGCTGCAGTGTCGAGGTATAAAAAGCAGCGTCATGTGCACCGGAACATCCTGGCGGCAGTTCCATTAACGTGACACAAACCTGATGCTTTAGCCCAGCCTCAACGATACATTTCCCGCTGTAGACAAGATTATTGACATCGTTCAAGGCATCAAAATTGCGAATCGTCGTCATGCCATGCTTTTTGAAAAGCTGAGCATGCAGTTTGACAATATCGCTGGACTGCGAATCCAACCCGACTACATTGACGCCTCGCGCCAAGGTCTGCAGATTCGCATCAGGCCCCGCTGTTTCCCGAAACGCATCCATCATTTCAAATGCATCTTCGTTGCAATAAAAATACAACGACTGAAAACGTGCTCCCCCGCCAGCCTCAAACCAGCTGATCCCGGCATCGCGGGCTGCTGCAACCGCAGGCAGGAAATCGGGTGTGAATACGCGTGCTCCAAAGACGGACTGAAAGCCGTCTCGGAACGCGGTGCACATGAACTGGACTTTCTTTTTCGCCACGGTTCAAATTCTTCCGAAGGTGTCTGTAAAAAGGGCTTGGATCAGGACAAATATCAGGTCAAAACGGACCACAGGACGCCTGCGGCGATTGCCGAACCGACAACCCCCGCCACGTTGGGCGCCATCGCGTGCATCAACAAAAAATTATGCGGATCCTCCTGCTGTCCAACCATCTGCACGACGCGTGCAGAGTCAGGCACTGCAGAAACACCGGCCGCACCTACAAGTGGATTGATTTTTTCGGTTAAGAACAGATTCATTAACTTGGCGAACAGCACTCCCCCCGCCGTTGCAATCGCAAATGCCAAAGCACCGAGTCCAAAAATCCCGAGAGACTCCTTCGTCAGGAACGTGTCCGCCTGAGTGCTGGCGCCGACCGCAAACCCGAGCAGAATCGTCACGATGTCGATCATCGCAGTTCGCGCTGTTCGTGCCAACCGCTCGGTCACCAGACTCTCCTTCAAGAGGTTTCCGAAGAAGAGCATTCCCAACAGCACGACTGCGCCAGGGGCAATCAGGGTCGAAATCAGAAACGCAGCGACCGGGAAGATCATTTTCTCCCGCCTGGAAACATCTCGTGGCGGTTTCATCCGGATCAAACGTTCTTCGCGACTGGTCAACAATCGCATGATCGGTGGCTGGATGACAGGAACCAGTGCCATGTAGGAGTAAGCAGCGATTGCAATCGGCCCCATAAGCTCAGGTGCCAGTTTGGATGCAAGGAAAATCGCAGTGGGTCCATCGGCTCCGCCAATGATACCGATCGCCCCAGCCTGAGCTGGCGAAAAATCGAGCCAAAGTGCGCCAAGAAAGGTCAGGAACACGCCAATTTGCGCCGCCGCTCCCAACAATACCAACTTGGGATTGGAAAGCATCGTAGAGAAATCAGTCATCGCCCCGATACCGAGGAAAATCAGTGGTGGGTAAACACCCCGACTCACGCCGAAATACAGGTAGTGTAAAACGCTGCCTTCATCATAAACACTCAGCGCCATCCCCTCGGAGACCGGGATATTCCCAACGATCGCGCCCATTCCGATCGGCACCAATAGCAATGGCTCATAGTCCTTGGTGATCGCGAGAACGATGAACACGATCCCGATCAGGATCATGATCGCGTTGCCGAACTGCATCGAAGCAAAACCGGTCGTGTCAAAAAAATCAGTGAGAATTTCCATCAGCTCTATCGTGGCCTAAATGCCAAATGCTCCTGCTATTCCGGTTCAGCTACTTTGCTCTGACGAATCTTGCGAATCCAGCTGCCGCTGAAACTCGGTGTGAAGCACGAAACCGATAGCTGCCAACACCGCATTGTCATCAGCCACTTGACTCTCGTGATGCGCCACAGGCTCATCCACCTCCGGCCAAATGACGGCCAACTTGTTAAGCAGATGCGGCAAGGCGGCAATGAACAAGCTGATGAAGATCAACGCACTGAAGACAATCATCAATCCCACAAGTGCAACGACCAGTCCATTCGCCAGCGACCCGGAACCGGCTCCGGACTGATCCAGGAGCATCGGTACCACCTGTCCCAGTAGCGTCGGCCCTGTTTGTTCCAGAAGCATTGGCATTGCGTACATGCAGTCGGCGGATGTTGACGGGAAGGTTTCAAGCAGAAATACAGGCGAACCGACACAGTTTGGATGCCAGTCGGATCAGTTCAGAAAATCAAGTTGCTGACTGTCACGAACTCGCACCCCGTTGACCGTATACCGTATACCGTGCTCGGCAGGTCAGTGGATTCCGAAGAATTTGCTTTGACGACCTCCGCAAAGCGGAGCGTCTGACAATCTGTCGGCACGGTGGCAATTCACGACAATTCTGCCATGCCACAACGTGTCTTCCTCCGCATTGTTGAGAAGCAGCAGTCACGTGCGAGGAAAGGATATCGCATCGAGCCGTTTTCTTCACCCCCCGACGGCAAATTGCACGTCCAAAAGTTGTGGATATCGCCGGTCGCAAGTTTTCGATTTCCGTCAAACATCTTCGATTGAGGGAACCTCAAAACCTTTGTTGTTGGGGTCCTTCAGCAATGCATTGGCAGCATCGGCGTGATCCCCCGTGTGACGCTCTGTCTCAGGGTCAAAGGTCAGCCAGGGCCCGACGGTGTAGTCAGCTTTATCCTCTGGAATCCCCACACCATCACGCATCACTTCATGTAATTTCAAGAAATGCTCCGCAGCATCGGCATTATCACCAAACTTCGCAGCTTTGGCGTTGAACGGCACTTTTTCACCAAGTCGATACGAATTGTTCATCAGATGTCCCATGACGCAGCCATAGTGGGCATCGGTGACGTTCCCGTTCGCCATGCTCGGATCACCGGCTCGGATCGCAGCAATGAACGCTCCCCAGTTGCCGCCAGGAGTGACTTTGCCCTGTGGCAACTTTAGCGGCTCTGGCTTGGAAGCCCCGGGGCGGAGAATTTTGTAGTTGCCTTCACCGGTGATTTTACTTCCATCTTCCAAATAGTATTCGTTGAAAACTTGCCGCTGATACTTGTCATAATTCACGTTCCGAACATTGAACAAGACCATTTGCCCATTCGGGTACTCGGCTAGCCCGAACATTGTGTTGGGAGTCTCGCCCTGGTCGTCCCACTGGAAACGGCCACCGATCGCCATCACTCGAACCGGATGGGTCTGGTCCTTGTCCAGTGCCCATCGAGCGACATCAAGTTGATGTGTTCCCTGATTGTTCAGGTCACCATTTCCGGTTTTCCAGAACCAATGCCAGTCGTACGGATGATAGTTGGCGTGATAGTCGCTGATAACGGCAGGGCCTTTCCAGAGATCCCAGTCCAGTTTGGCCGGGGGTGGTCCAACCGGTTCGTGTCCGATACCACCTCGTGGCTTGCAACAATAGCCGTAAGAAATCTTTAGCCGGGGCAAATCGCCGTTCTGCAAAGCCTCATGTAATCCGGCAATCCCGGCGCTGCTTCGGCGTTGTGTACCATGCTGAATGACGACCCCATATTTTTTCTGTGCTGCAACTGCAATCCGCCCCTCACGGACATCGTGGCTCATAGGTTTCTCGACATAAACATGCTTGCCCGCCTGGGCTCCCCAGATCGTCATCAGCGAGTGCCAATGATTGGGTGTTGCGATGGAAATCGCGTCGACAGACTTGTCATCGAGTGCTTCACGAACATCACTGATCCCCTTCGTCGTGAATTTTCCCTCCGTCCGTTTTTCGAGGCTCTGCATCCCCTTTGCAAGGATATCGGCGTCGGGGTCGATGACATAAGCAACCTCAACGTTGTCCTGTCCAAGCCAACCGCCCAAATGGCTCTGCCCCCGCCCGTTCAGACCGGCAACAGCGATTCTCACGCGGTTGCTGGCGCCGTCGACGGCCCCGGAAGCTCGCGTTCCTGTGAGCAGAAGGGAACCTCCCACAGCTGATGAAGTCGCCAGAAAGTCACGCCGGTTGGTTTTCGACATGGGATATCTCACTCGGAAGACGGGGAACGATCAAAATGTTGATGAGCGTATTCTACCGGAAGCGAAACGCTCTGGGGGGAAACATCTGGACTCTATGCCTCGTCATCCGCCAAACCGAGTTTGGCCAACCAGCGGCGGGAAGTGCCGCCATGGGCTGAGTTACGTTGCCGATACTCCCGCTGCACGTACTCTAACTGCCTCTAACTGCAATTCCAGTTCAGTTTTCTTCTCCAAAACCTTCTGGCGATCCCGTGACAGCTTGCCCCGTTCCAGAGAAGCCTCGATCTCTCCCTCGCGAAACTTTTCTTGCCAGTCCACTTGGAGTTTTTGCAACTTTTCCCGCTCCTGCTGGATCAATTCATCCGCATCCAGAATGTCGGCGATCGCCAACGCCCCGATTGCGGTCCCATCGGAACGCGTCTCGGACTGCTGATCGAGCAGGTTCCGCAATTCAACGATTTCCTGATCGCGACATTCAATCTCCGACCTCAATCGTTCAATCAAGGTTTCGGGAGTATCTTTGCTGGTTTGGAGTTCCGAATGAAGTGAAGACGCAAACCGATCGGCGTCAAATGTATCCTCCTCCATTTGCAGCAAGATCAGTCTTTTCCGTTCCTCCCACGACAACATCTCGCTTGCTTCCAGAGAATCCTTGAGGGTCGTTTCCTGAACCCGCGAACTTGCAATTCTGGCGGCAAGTTCGTCATTCTGTGAATGCCGTTCGGCGTTGGCGGCGTCGAGTTCGAGGACAGATTCCTGCAACCGATGGCACTCACGCTCCCATTCAATGGGGTCCCCATCAACCCGGTTGCCCCGAACTTCATTAGTCGTGGCGTCGAAGAGTGTGCGGACATCAGCCAGTTCCGCCAGTAATTCATTCAACAGGTGTGTATTGCACCGCATCAATAACGGATCGCTCCGCATGAGCGTGCTCGTTTCGGGCTTGCCTTACGTCTTTCAAGTGAATGCCCAACGCCGTGAATTTTTCGATTTATCCGCTAAAACTAAGGGTCATCACTGCCCAAACCCCATCTCGCCTGCCACAAACCTTTCGGGAAAATCCCGTTTTTCATGACAAATCAACCTTATTGCCGAGTGCAAAACCCCAGACAAAAGTTTCTTCATCATGGTCAGCCCGGAGGACAATCTGCCAGAATCGTGTCTATCCGTGGAACGGAGACCCCAAACATGACACAATGTGAAACCGTACATGCTCTCGGATCGGTTTAACCGGCGAGTCATTTGCGGCAGCACGATTCCATCCCGGGCTTATGTAATGCCTAGGTCGCATTAGCAGACGAGTCAAAACAGAATCATGGCGAAAAAGAAATCCACGACCACTGGGACGTCCGGAAGTCGCGAAGAAAAACGCTTCGATTTCGAGGAATCACTCGGCGAGGTTGAAGGCATCGTCAGCCAGTTGGAAAGCGGCGAACTGGGACTGACAGCATCACTGCAGAAATACGAACAGGGAATTCGGGAACTGAAACAATGCCAAGGACTGCTCGATGCAGCTGAACAAAAGATCAGCCAAATTTCCGGTTTTGACGCTGATGGGAATCCTGTCACCTCGTCAATGAACACCAGTTCAGCAGAATCCGACGGCCCAACAAAACGGAAAAAAGTACGTGTCAAGAAGGAATCAGCCACGTCCGGATCCAACACCAACCCGTCGCGAGCGGCAAATCAGGCAGACAGTTCTGAGAGTATCGTGGACGACTCGCCCGGCCTCTTCTAAACTTCTGTACACCCGGAATTTTTGCAACAGCAGCGATTAAAACCGTGCAAACACCCTCTACCTCGCCAAGATCTGATTTGGATTGCGGCTTTGACGATCTCCGCCCCACCATCGAACGGGCCCTCCGAGAATCCTGCAATTTTGGCGACGGCTGCCCTGAACACCTCTCGGCAGCCATGTCCTACGCACTCATGGCTCCCGGCAAACGGCTTCGTCCAGCGTTAGTGATGATGGCAGCTGAATGTTGTGGTGGTTCGGTTGAGGATGCAATTCCCGCTGCTGTCGCAGTCGAGATGATCCACACCTACTCATTAATCCATGACGATTTACCGGCAATGGATGATGATGATCTTCGCCGGGGACGGCCAACCGTTCATATTGAATTTGACGAAGCGACCGCAATTCTGGCCGGAGACGCCCTGCTGACGGAGGCCTTCTGCCATCTCAGCCAGCACGTAAATCCGCCTGAAAAAGCCATTGAAGCGGTCCGAGCCCTCTCCATCGCTGGGGGAGCCTCGCAATTGGTCGGTGGCCAGGCCGACGATCTTGCTGCAGAAAAAGCCTCCCATCCCCTGAAATCGACAGCAATTGTTGCTAACGGTTGCCAGACTGACAGAATAATAAATACCGAGGCCAGCTTGATGCACCTCGAGTCTATCCATCGGCGTAAGACAGGAGCATTGTTTTCGGTGTCACTCGATTTGGGTGCGATCATGGTCGACGCCACCGCTGAGCAGCGGAAGGTGCTGAAAAGTTACTCCCAGTCGATAGGGCTAGCGTTCCAAGTTGTGGACGATCTACTTGATTACACAGCCGAAGCAAGCACACTGGGAAAACGTACAGGGAAAGACGCCGATCGAGGAAAATTGACTTATCCTGGCCTGTTGGGCTTGGAAAGTGCCCGTCAGAAAGCGCAGGAACTGATCGAGTCAGCAAGACGCGATGCCGCTGTTTTCGGAGATTCAGGTCGACGCCTAGGACTGTTAGCAGAATTTGTATTGGAGCGAACACATTGAGTAACACAACCGCCAGCAGCGATCATCACCCGTTTGGAGATCATCCGCTTCTGGCCAGTCTTGACGACGCGACACCGCTTCGGGATTTCTCACTGCAACAGTTGGAAAAGACAGCAACCGAAATACGTGATGTCCTCTGCAATCTGCTAGCAACACGCACGGCGCACTTCGCGTCGAATCTGGGCGTGGTCGAGCTTTGTCTGGCTCTGCACAGCGAATTCGATTTCCGACATGATCGTTTGATTTGGGACACCGGGCATCAGGTCTACCCTCACAAACTTGTGAC
>Ga0315334_10001486_pt1 | contig 14504 bp, 13 predicted proteins | sample M150034915metaG_FD_205555 | JGI IMG/M metagenome (GOLD analysis project Ga0315334, IMG submission 205555) | Ammonia-oxidizing marine archaeal communities from Monterey Bay, California, United States - M1 500m 34915 | ecosystem: Environmental > Aquatic > Marine > Intertidal zone | place: USA... | reverse complement strand
CTTTCTCTACCAGTGACTCGACACTGGGGGAAAGGAATGGAGGTACGTTGTCCTGCAGTGTTTGCAACTCGTCCGCGAGATCTGTATCGAGAAAATCGCGCCGGGTGGAGAGTAGCTGACCAAATTTGATGTAAATAGGACCTAACTCCTCCAGCGCCAGTCGGAGTCGTCGATTCCTGTTACCTTTCCGATGGGCGCTCAGCGCCCACACGATCAGGCAGGGAGAGAGTAATAGTCTTATCCAGATGAAGCCTGCTTGATGTTTTATGAAGTCATCCAGCCCGTACTTGGCGATAACATTGAGGACTTTAAAAAGGCGGGGCAGATGAGACACGGTGGAATGACGATAGCTATTGGGGCTTGCAAAGATACCACCCCGCAGACCCACTCACAAGCGTGGGCGTGGGCAATTAGCACTGAGTTTTCAATCGCTTAGTAGCTTGTCGAGACGATCGCTGAGCCTTCTCGCCCGAGCCCGGATGCGGTCTACATCGAGCTTGAGCCGATCGAGGCCAGCGCCGAAGGCAGCTACTTCATTCCGCTCGGGTAGCAGAGGCGTCTCTTCCTGCAAATAGTCATCGATATTGCGGCGTATGCTGGCGCTGGCATTTGTTGACCACTTGCGATTGCTATCGGTGACATGTTCCAGTTCATTAGTAATGACATCGCCGAGAAAGGGCGCCAGATAATCTTGCCACTGTATATCCAGTTTTCGCATCGTGGCATAAAGCTCCTGCACCAGTATGGCGTCGCCGCCAATCGATATTGCCGGGTTGGCAAGCGCTCTGTCTGTGCTGTTTGTAACCAGCATGTCCACCAGATCGACTGTCTTGCCGGAGATAACCGCATCGGCATGCAGGGCCATACATTCGCTGCCGAGGCTGCTGAGGCGTATAGCGCCCCCATCGATGCTACAGCATATTGCCGTTGTCGGTGCCGTGCTCCGCACTTCGATAGTCTTGCCATCGAAAGGAGCCAGCTGCGCGGCAAGATAGGGGTCGTTCCAGAGCAACTGGTTGAGAACTTTCTCTACCGGCAACAGAGCTAGTGATTTGAGAATTTGAATCAATGGCCGATCCGGGAATAATTATTTAGCTGCCAGTCATAAGGGCAGCGGTTTAAAGCCTATATGAATAGCGCAGATTCCACTCATCACATTGTGATATTTGCAATTTTCCAGCCCCGCAGCCTGCATCATTTGTATGAGAGACTCCTGATCCGGGTGCATGCGAATAGATTCGACGAGGTAGCGATAACTGTCCCCGTCACCGGTGATCAGCTTGCCGGCGAGTGGCCACAAATTTGTGTAGGCATCATATGCCTTTTCCATGATTTTATTCGTCGGTTTTGAAAATTCCAATATTAGCGCCCGCCCCCCTGGCTTTAGCACCCGGTGCATAGATTCCAGTGCGGCATCTTTATTAGTGATATTACGCAAACCATAAGCTATGCAAACACAGTCGAAGGAGTCGTTGGTAAACGGCAGCGACTCGGCATTAAGCTGGGCGAAGCTTATGTTACTACCAATGCCTTTATCGATAATTCGATCGCGACCTATCTTCAACATGGATTCATTGATGTCGGCGAGAACAACGTGGCCTTCCTTGCCCACCAGTGGAGCGAAGCGAATACTGAAATCGCCGGTTCCGCCTGCCAGGTCTAATACTTTATGACCCGCACGCAGTGCGCTCAATTCTACGGTGAAGCGTTTGATCAGTCGATGGGATCCCAGCGACATCACGTCGTTCATTATGTCGTAGCGATTGGCTACCGAGCGGAATACGTGGCCAACCCGCCGCTCCTTCTCGGCAACCGGTACCTGTTCGAAACCGAAGTGGGTGGTCTCGTCCGCTGCTGCGGTCGGGTCTGAATCCCCGGGCCGTGTCGATGTAGACGAGCCTGAATTGGAGTTATTTGTCATCTGTAATTGCTTGTTGTTGGGCTGCGGATTTATTTCGAGGGAGAAGGCTTAAAGCTAAGCACTTGCGTGTCCGCCGGTAGTGAATCACGGCTCGCACCGGCCTTCATGAGTTTTTTCAGGTAGCGCTGCCAGAGATTTTCCTTGCCTCTGCAAAGCTCCTTCAGATAGGTCCAGCTATATATGCCCGAGTCGTGGCCATCATCGAAAGCTAACTTAATGGCGTAATTTCCAACCGTTTCAAGGGATAAAATTTTCACCCTGCGTTTGCCGATCTGCAACACTTCCTGACCCCTGCCATGGCCTCTTACTTCGGCTGAGGGTGAATGCACACGGAGAAACTCGGCGCTGAGCTCATTACCCAACTCGTCGCTATAAACCAGCTCCAGAGTACCTGACTTCTTGTGTAGTTTGACATCTGTGGGTAGATCGTTGGCCATGCTTTTCCGTAACTTGTTAGGGTGCCTCGGAATAATACAATAATGTCGCAGTGAGTCCTGAAGCATTTAGTTGCAAGGCCCACCGAAAGCCTGAGCATCACTGTATTATTCAGAAGCACCCTAGAGAATGTATCTGCTCAGGTCTTCGTCCTTCGCCAGTTCGTCTAGTTGTTTCTCCACATAGGCCGCATCGATCACTACTTCCTTGTTGTCACCAACCGCCATGTCAGCCGCAGAAAATGATATTTCCTCAAGCAATCTTTCCATCACGGTGTGCAGTCTTCTGGCACCAATGTTCTCCGTTCGTTCGTTAACTTGCCAGGCGATCTCGGCAATTTTTGCTATGCCATCCTTGCTGAATTTGATGTGCAAATCTTCGGTGGCAAGCAGAGCCTGATACTGCTCTGCCAGGGAGGCATCCGGCTCTACCAGAATTCGTTCGAAATCTTCTGCGGTCAGTGCATCCAGCTCAACGCGGATGGGCAGACGGCCCTGAAGCTCCGGGATCAGGTCAGAAGGCTTGGACAAATGGAAAGCGCCAGAAGCGATAAAGAGGATATGGTCGGTTTTGATGCTGCCATATTTGGTGGTAACAGTTGAACCTTCAATTAAGGGTAATAAATCTCGTTGTACTCCCTCCCTGGAAACTCCGGCGCCGGCTTGATCGTGACGATTGGTGACCTTGTCGATCTCATCGAGAAAGACTATTCCGGTTTGCTCCGTCGCTTCGATTGCACGATTTTTAATGTCTTCTTCGTTGATGAGCTTTGCCGCCTCCTCATCCTTCACCACTTTGTAAGCGGCCTGCACGGTCATGCGGCGCGAGCGCTTCTTGCCGCTGTTCATATTGGAGAACATACCCTTGAGTTGGCTGGTCATTTCCTCCAGCCCGGGGGGCGCCATGATTTCGATGCCGGCCGCTGGCTCGGTTATCTTGATTTCGATTTGCTTGTCATCGAGTTCGCCCTGGCGAAATTTTTTCCGAAACACCTGGCGGGCACTGGATTGGCCGCTCTGAACCGAACTCTCATCGTTGCGGGCCTGGGGTAGCAGTACGTCGAGAATTCTTTCTTCCGCGAGATCCTCAGCCAGGTGCTGTACCTTGTGAATCTCCGCTTCTCTAATCATCTTGACTGCCACATCGATGAGATCACGAATGATGGATTCGACATCGCGGCCCACATAACCGACCTCGGTAAATTTTGTCGCTTCAATTTTAATGAAAGGCGCCTGTGCCAGTTTCGCGAGTCGGCGCGCAATTTCAGTTTTGCCCACTCCCGTGGGCCCAATCATTAGAATATTCTTCGGTGTGATCTCATTGCGCAGCTCCTCATCGAGCTGCATGCGGCGCCAGCGATTACGCAAGGCTATGGCAACGGCGCGCTTGGCCGCATTCTGACCGACGATATGTTTGTCGAGTTCCGAGGTGATTTCTCTGGGAGTCATCAGCGACGAATTTGTCAGCGGCACAGATTTCAATACTGCAGTTGTTTGGGACATCGGGGCTACCTGTAATCAGTTTTGGCGGTTGGCATTATAAGCTCAGGCAATATCCAACTCTTCGACGGTATGGTTTTGATTAGTGAAGACACAAATATCGGCGGCGATACAGAGGCTTTTTCCCACAATATCCCGCGCCCCGAGTTCGGTGTTCTGTATCAGCGCGCGAGCGGCCGCGAGAGCAAAGGGGCCGCCAGAACCTATGGCCATGATTTTATCTTCAGGTTCAATTACATCGCCACTGCCGGTCACAATCAGGGAGGCCTCCTGATCGGCGACCAGCAACAGTGCTTCCAGTCTCCGTAGAGAGCGCTCGGTGCGCCACAATTTTGCGAGTTCAACTGCAGCCCTCACCAGCTTGCCATGATGTTTGTCCAGTTGTTCTTCGAAGCGTTCGAACAGGGTAAAGGCATCGGCGGTGCCGCCGGCAAAACCGGCTATTACCTGATCCTTGTACAGGCGCCGAACCTTGCGAGCATTGCCTTTCAGCACGGTATTGCCTTGGGAAACCTGGCCGTCACCACCGATGACGACTTTTTTGCCTCGCCGTACCGAGACGATCGTCGTGCCTCTGAATTGATCCAATCCAACTCTCCTGATTTCAAGCTGTGACTAAGTTACCACACCAGGCTGAAAATATGGTGGTAAGCGGCTGAAATTCAAGGTGTTGGGTGCCCTACTGCAGGCTCAGGCGCATGCTGGCAATGTTGTTGGCGCGGAGTACTTGCTCGGCGGCATCGAGTTGGCGGCTGTCGTCGTAGGGACCGGATTGCACCAGATACAACGTGCTCCCTATCAGAGCCTGTTGCTTCACTACCACGTTCAGGCCCAGAGTTTGCAGGCGACGCATTTCGGTATCGGCAAGCGCCCTCTGCTCAAAAGCGCCCGTCTGCAACATGTAGCTTGCCCGCTGGGCTTGCCGCTCTGCTTGCAATTGATTCACCTGGTTCGCTTCTTCAGAGCTGATTTCAACTGGTGTTGCATCGACTTCGACTTCGTATTCCCCCAGGGCGGTATAGAATTCCAGCTGCAACCCGTCGCTACTCTCGTCTGTGCTTCCTTCTTCAGACAGATCGGGAATCTGGGTGACTGCCGCTGCGGCGTGCAGGACATTGTTGGCACCCAGGGGTGGGACATTACCGGACAGATAGAACAGGAAGCAGGCGAACACGCCAACAGCGAGTCCTACCACTCCCCCGGTACCCATTAATAGCCAGGCTGGCGGCGATTCCACTGGTATTCTCTCCAGTATCGGTTCCGGTCTGATTTTTGCGAAATCCTGGGTCATACCAACTGCTCGCTTTGTAAGCTATTGTTTTAATTTCATTTAATGAGGTGGTTCTACGGTAAATCTTATTGTAAACAGAGCCCGGACACCACAATTATCGGTTAATCGTGAGTTAGCTAAAGCCTGCCAGGGGCTTTCCATTGGCTCCTTAAATAAGATCCTGCGGGTCGACATCGATACTCCAGCGCAGCTTGCGGGAGTGTTTTAGCGCCGATATAGCGGGAGTCAGCTGCTCCAGCAAATTCTGTATCGCCCCACGATTTTTACTGTTCAGCAATAGTTGTATCCGGTACCTACCAGCACGTTTCTCCATTGGTGCCGGCAGCGGGCCCAGGCATGTCACCGCCAGAGCATGCTCGGCACAGAGTCTTTTAGCTATTACCGCCACCTGCTTCAAATAGCTTATCGGGTCGTTCACTTCGATAGCCTCAGCGCGTATCAAACACAAGTGTGCAAATGGCGGCATACCGGACGCTTCCCGTTCTGCAAATAATAGCTCGGCCAATTCTGCATAGCTGGCGCGAACCAGTGTTTGCAAGGTGATATGGCTGCTGTGACGGGATTGGATGATGACTTCGCCAGCACGTTCTGCGCGTCCGGCCCGACCTGCCACCTGGGTAATAGTTTGGGCCATATGCTCCTGGCCCCGGAAGTCGGCACTGAATAGGCCGGTATCGGCATCCAATATGGCGACAAGAGTGATGTTCGGGAAGTGATGACCCTTTGCCAGCATCTGGGTGCCGAGAAGGATGCAAGGGTCGCCTTTATCGATCCGATCTAACAAATTCGCCAGGCTGTTTCTGCCTCGGGTCGAGTCCCGGTCGATGCGCAACACAGGAATACCTGGGAATTTCTTAATCAGGAAAGCTTCTATTTTCTGCGTGCCAAATCCGAATGTCGCCAACGACCTCGATTTACAGGACGGGCAATATCTCGGTAATTGTCTGCTGCTGCCGCAATGATGGCAGCGAATCGAGGGCGGCTTGGCATGCACAGTATATTGGGCAACGCAATTTTCACACTCTGCTACCCAGCCGCAATTCTGGCAATTTAAAACCGGGGCGAAGCCGCGTCGATTGATAAATACCAGAACCTGATTCATTGCGTCGATATGTTTCTGGATTTTATAAAGAAGCTGTTCGGAAAACCCATTGTCGAGAGGGGCGCTGGCAATATCGATTAATTCCATAGCCGAGGGGAGTGCTTCCCCGGCGCGTTCGGTAAGACGAAGATGGATAAATTTATTGCTGCGTGCGTTCTGAAAACTCTCCAGGCTCGGTGTGGCGGAACCCAAAATTATACAAACCTTGTCCTCGCGTGCGCGCACCACAGCAAGATCCCGCGCCGAATATCGAAACCCGTCCTGCTGTTTAAACGATGGATCATGTTCTTCGTCGACGATGATCAAGCCTGGTTTGCGCATTGGTGTGAACACGGCCGAGCGAGTACCGATGATGATACCGGCATCGCCCTGCCGGGCCTGATCCCAGGCGCTGGCGCGTTCTCTGTCAGTCAGTCCGGAGTGCAGTGCCACTATCGGGCAGGAGAATCGCTGTTGGAAGCGCGACACGCTCTGTGGGGTCAGCCCAATTTCGGGCACCAGAACAAGGCATTGCTTACCAGCTGCTAGCTGCTCCTGCATCGTGCGCATGTAAACTTCGGTTTTCCCTGACCCGGTAACGCCATCCAGCAGGTAGCAAGAGAATTTATTCAGTCCGGCGGTGATTTTATCAACTGCATGGCGTTGTTCGGCATTGAGATGGATCGAAATTTTATTATCACGTGAGATCGGATCGAAACCAGTAGTGGTGGATTTCCCCACCACCACAGAAGAGAACTTCGTAATGAGGTTTTTTTTCTGCAGTTGCGATACCAGGGGCCGGCTAAAACCTGCCGCTAACCATTGATCGCGGCTGACCTTGCCTTTCTTGTCGATGAACTCCAACAAAGCCTTCTGCCTGGCCGCTCGCTTAAGTGAGCCCAGCTCTGATACCGAGATGCCCTCCGCCACTTTCCAGAAGGTTGCTTGTGGCCGCCAGTCGCTCACGCTACGTAACCTGGCCGGTAGCGCGGTCGCCATTACTTCACCGATGGGATGCTGGTAGTAACTTGCGGCCCACAGCAGTACCTTGAATAGGGAGGCAGTGAATACTGGTTCAGAATCGAGCACCGCCAGCACCGATTTCAGCCTGTCTTCACTCAGGGCCGACTGACTGGAGACGCCAGTCACAATGCCAACAACTTTTCGATTTCCGAACGGCACTAACACCCGGGTGCCGGGTTGGCTGTCGCGGGACGGACTGATCTCTGTATCTGCTGGCACCGTGTTCCTGGATGAAGTCTCTGTTGATACGCTGTCCACGGGTAAATAGTCGAAGCTGCGGTACAACGGGGAGGGTACCGCGACCTGAAGTACGAGGCCTCGATATTGTGAATGCTTGATGAGTGACTCCGCTGACATCAAAACTGATTACTTGTGGGTGTTCCACCCTGGAATTAAAGCAGTGTAAATTCAATCGGGCAGGCAAACAACTTCCGTGCTAAAGCTGGCATAACGAATATCTAAACACGGCTCCGATGGTTTATAATCTTGCTCGAATTCGACCCTTGAGGATCAGGCGGAATCAGCCTGGGCTCGCAGTATCGCGACCCCGGTACTGGCGACAGCAGGAGGACGCAAGCACATGACCGCAGACTCGGTTGCAGCGGAGTTGTTGGAAATAAGAGGCAGGATAGATCAAATCGATCGGGACCTGCTGCAGCTATTGGCGCAGCGATTTGATCTCACTCATCACGTGGGCAGGCTCAAGGCTAGCAATGCTCTGGATCCCGTCGATGCCGGCAGGGAGGCACAGAAACTGGAGGCGCTGAGGGCACTGTGCGCAGACAACGGCCTCAATCCAGAGTTGGTAACCGAGATTTTCATAAAAATCATGGCCGAGGCGGTACGTAATCATAATCAAATCAGGCAGCAACACCGGCAATAGCGGCTTGGTTCCGAATTTTGCCTAAGCCTATCGGCTCTAGAGCCCCCCGACTTGCGTCTTTCGAATTCTCTGTTAGAATGCACGCCCCTTATGTTCCGAGGTCTGGGCTGACTGCGGCCCCCGGGGCCAAAAGGAAAAAGCAGATGTGGTGCATCGATTCGGTTTGAATCTGATGTGGCGACATCAACTGAGAGGAAATAACGTGAAACCTAAAATCCATCCAGCCTACGGGCCAATGAAGGCTACCTGCAGCTGCGGCAATGTCATCGAAACCCAATCTACGCTGGGTGAAGACATCCGCATCGATGTATGCTCCGAGTGTCATCCGTTCTATACCGGCAAGCAGAAAATTCTTGATACCGCTGGTCGGGTGGATCGCTTTAAGAAACGCTTTGGCAGTCGCAGAGTCTAAATCCAGGTTGCCTAGAAGATAGTTTCTGTTGCGAGCTCTTCGCTGGCTTCTTCGTCAAGCTCTACTCCAGGTAATTGATCACCGGCCATCGGTGGTGCGTTCTCGGCTCTGAAATACTCAAACATGGAATTGGAATCGCCCGGTGTGGCGACAGCTCCCGTGGTTTTATCGATCAGGCGATCGACAATACCGTCGGGACGACTCATGCTGGCCTCCGGCGTGTCGGCCAACGCAGATCTCATGTAATCGATCCAGATAGGCACGGCAATAGTGGCACCCTGTTCTCGTTCACCCAGCGGCTCTGGCGTATCGAAGCCAACGAATACAGTCGTAACAAGGTCTTGATTGAAGCCAGAAAACCATAATTCCTGCGGCCCATTAGTGGTGCCGGTTTTACCCATCAGGTCGCCTCTGGCTAATTCTCTCTGCACCCGGTTGCCGCTACCTTCTTCGATTACAGAGCGGAGCATGGAATTTAGAATGTAGGCAACACGGGAGTCGATTATGCGTGGGGCAGGCACAATGACCTCTGCGGATTCATCATGAGATTGGCTGCAATCTTCGCACACAATGCTGGGAATGGATTGAAATATGACGCCATCGGCAAGACTATTAATTTGTTTGATAAACCAGGGATCAACCTTGTAGCCACCATTGGCAATGGCGGCGTAAGCCGTAACCAGCTCCAGAGGTTGGACATCCTGACTGCCCAGGGCAACAGTCAAATCGTTACGGGGGAAATTTTGGGTTTGAAATCCGAATTTGGCGGCGAATGGCAACACTTTGCTGGAGCCCAGTTGATCGTAGAGACGTACCGCAGGTACATTGCGTGATTCCTTCAAGGCATAACGCAGGGTGACCGGACCAAGAAAGGTATTGTCGTAATTGTTTGGGCGGTAGTCGCCGCGGGTAATTGGTGCATCATTAATAGTGCTGGCAGGTGAATAGCCGTGTTCCAGGGCGGCGCCATAAAGAAAAGGTTTAAAATTGGAGCCAGGAGGCCTTGCCTGCAAGACTCGATTAACCTGAGAACGGCGAAAATCGTAGCCCCCAACCAGGGCCAGTACGGCACCATCGGAAGGCGACAATGAGATCAGGGCGCCCTGAATATCCGGTACCTGGCCCAACTCCCAATGTTGCTGGCCCTGCTTCACTCGAATCAAGTCGCCGATCTGAACCGCATCCGCAGCTTGTTGTGGCGGCGGCCAGGCTTCGTTTCGGCTTCTGAATGTATAGGCCCAATTCATGCCCTCCCAGGGTACGTTAACAGTTTCTCCGGATTTCAAGAGGGCACTGAACTGGCGCTGCTCTACTGCCGTCACTATCGCCGGATGCTGATTGCCATAAACCGGCACCGTCTGCAATTGCTCCAGCCAATACTCGGTTGGATCCGTAGACGGCGCTCTCGACGAGTCGGCGAAGGGGTCTGCGTCGTCAACTAAGTATTGAGCAGCAGGGCCGCGATATCCATGGCGTTTGTCATAGTACACTTCCAGGCCCTCGACCAGTGCCCGGTTCGCGGCCAATTGCTTGTCGCCGTCGATACTGGTGGTTACTTCGAAGCCCAGGGTATAGGTTGCCTCACCAAATTCTCGGTAGAGTTGTTGACGCACCATTTCCGCCACATAGGGAGCGTGAACCGCTATATTGCGGTTATGTCGCTGCGCCGTGACTGGGGAGCTGTTTGCCGTCGAATACTCCTCGCTATCGATCATGCCCTCGTTTAGCATATTTAATAACCGAGTTTCACGTCTGGCAATTGCTCGCTCGGGATTACTGAGCGGATTGCATGTTGACGGGCAGGGCAGTAGTGAAACCATCATCGCGGCTTCAGCCAGACTGAGCTCACTCACAGCCTTGCCGTAGTAAACGAAGGCGGCCGCGCCAATCCCATCTGCACCGGCCCCAAAGTAGATAGTGTTCAGGTAGAGTGTGAGTATCTCTTCCTTACTCAACTCTCTCTGTATTTGCAGAGCAAATGGGATTTCCTTGAATTTTCGGAGGTATACATTATCGCTATCGAAGGAAAGATTGTTTGCCAGCTGCATGGTGATAGTGCTACCACCGCCCAGATTTACACCACGAATAAAACCGTAGAATCCCCGCAGCAGGCTCTGTATATCCACCCCGGAATGAGAATAGAAACGGACATCCTCGGTTGCTATGAGCGCATTCGTTAATAGCAGGGGAATCTCTTCGAAGGTGACCGGGTTGCGACGATTGCCGATTTCGTCGATAAGGCGATTGTCTGCGGTGTAGATGCGCAGCGGCGTTTCCAACTGCACATCTTTGTAGGTTTCGGCCGAAGGCAGGAGTGGAGCGAGGTACAAATAGGCGGCAGAGCTCACCATGATGATGCTGGTCGTGCCTGCTACTGCAAGCATTGCAGCCCATTTTCCAATAAGTTGAAACTTTGATTGCACCTTTGCTTGCCTCTGGAGTGGCCCCTGTGATGAATTCGAATTAGGTCTGGTGATGTGTTGCCGGCGCCGCAGTCTCTGTTTTTCAGAAAGTCGCCCAGGGTCGAAAGCGATAATTATACACCTGGAAGCCGGTAAAGCGTTGTAATTCTGGGGTTTGTTCTTATTTTTACCCCAATAGTTATAAGGGATTTGAGTGAACAATAAGAATTTCAGATTAGTCGAGAAATGTGGATTTATTGAGTTCGCTGATTAATACTTGGGCGTTCGGGGCCAAATCCATCTGTCGGAATTCAGAGTAGTCCTAACCGATATTGCCCGATCCACCGTGCTTTCGCAGGAGGTGGCGCTAATGTCTCCCGAGCCCAGCGCCCTTGGGGCTGCCGGTGATCTAAACGTGATCTGATTCAAAGATTTCCGGGCAGGCTTGTTACACTATTAATAATTAGAGGTTTCTTAAGGTTATTTATTCTGAATGTTTTATAATTTGTTGAAAACTATAAAAATATTTTACTCTGCCGATATGCAAAGCTGGAAGATTAATAATTGGACTATAATTAGCTAAGCTGCTGTTATTGTTGGTATTATGTTTGTCCGAAGGTAGATTTCGGAGTTTCTGCCTTGGTTTTCAAAGCTGCCCCAAGATGCAGTTTGGGTGAAAAACCGGGACGGTCGGTCTGCCCGCAAGTTTGTGCAGGAGATTTCAAGTGCTGGATATATTTGCAAGGTTAGGAATAAGTGGTATCGGCAAGAAAGCCGGTACTCTGCTTGGCGTGGATATCAGTTCTAAGGCCGTGAAGATATTGCAATTGAGTCCCAGCGGCAAAAAGTACAAATTGGAAAATTACGTCATCCACTCCCTGCCTGCCAATTCCGTTGTCGAAAAAAATATTAACGATATCGACGCCGTGGGTGACTGTATTGCCAGCGCAGTCGGCATTCTCAAACCTTCATCGAAAGACGCGGCCGTAGCGGTAGCGGGCTCCACGGTAATCACGAAAACTATTGAGATGAATGCCGCACTCAGCGACTCCGAGATGGAAAGTCAGATTGTGGTGGAAGCCGATCAATATATTCCCTATCCACTGGACGAGGTTTCCATCGATTTTGAACGTCAGGAATTGTCCGAGCACAGTCCAGAGAGGGTCGAAGTGTTACTGGCAGCTTGCCGCCGGGAAAATGTTGATTCGCGGGTTACCGCACTGGAACTCGGTGGCTTGGAAACCAAAGTTGTTGATATCGAGGCCTATGCAATTGAGCGGACATTCAAATTGCTGGCACAACAAATTGGACTCGAGGACGAACAGACTGTTGCTATCGTGGATATTGGTGCCGTGATGATGACCCTGAATGTGATTCTAGGCGGTAAAACCATCTACACCAGAGAGCAGGTGTTCGGCGGCAACCAGCTAACTGAGGAAGTTCAGCGCCGCTTCAGTCTTAGTGCAGTAGAGGCTGAAACCGCGATAAAACGTGGTGGTTTGCCGGATGAATACGAACACGAGTTATTGGCTCCCTTTAAAGATACGGTGGTGCAGCAGATCAGCCAGACTCTGCAGTTTTTCTTTTCTTCCAGCCATTACAACGAAGTAGATCACATCCTGTTGGCTGGAGGTGTCGCCGCCATTGAAGGACTGAGTGATCTGGTTCAGGAAAGCCTGTCCACACCGGTTACCGTGGCGAATCCTTTCTTAGATTTGACGATTAGTTCCAAAGTGAATAAAGCCATGTTAGAAAATGATGCGCCCTCATTAATGATCGCATGTGGTCTGGCAATGCGAGGTGAGTACTAATGGCGAACATAAATCTATTACCCTGGAGAGAACGGCAGCGGGAAGAACGGAAGCGGGAATTCTTCTCGATTCTAATCGGTGTCGTGGTTATTTCCGGCGGATTATTATTACTGGTAGACCGTTATTTCAACGGCGAGATCAATACTCAAACTGCGCGCAACGATTTTCTTGTGGCTGAACTTCAGATACTGGATGAACGGGTTACGGAAGTAAATCAATTGCGGCAACAGAAGGAAGACATTCGTTCACGGATGAATGTAATTACTGGTTTGCAGGGGACGAGACCGGTAATCGTCAGGGTATTTGACGAATTAGTGAAGACCCTCCCGGATGGGGTCTTCTACGAGACGCTAGAGCGAAGTGACAACGATATAGCGATACAGGGAGTCGCTGAATCTTACGCGCGCATTACCGAACTGATGCGTAGACTGGATGATTCCGAGTGGTTTCAGGAAGCTGATATCAGCACTATTCTCACCACCGATTCCGCAGATGATTCACTGTCGGATGCGTTCAGGTTTTCTCTGACGCTGACTTTGCAATTGCCGGATCAACAAGAGGAGGCCTAGAGGGGCAGATGCCTTTTGTTAACAAAATAATTGATGACCTCAGGGAGTTTGACTGGAATGACCTCCAGGATTTGGAGACCATCGGATTCTGGCCGGCGGCTGTTAAAGTAATCATTACCATGATTATTTTTGGTAGCTGTAATGCCGGGGGTTATTTCTTTCATATTCAGAATCTGCAGATTGAGCTTGCTGCGGTTACCGGTGAGGAAGTTAATCTGCGCATTGAGGTTGAGCAGAAGGCATTTCTTGCGGCTAACCTGGAAGAGTACCGGGCACAGACCTTAACGATGGAAGAGTCGTTTACCGAATTATTGCGCCAGTTACCATCGGAAACGGAAGTACCAGGCTTGGTCGACGATGTCACCAACACTGGCGTGGGTAGCGGTCTGGAATTTGCCAATCTGGTTTTGCCACCGGAAGAAATACAAGAATTCTATATTCAAATCCCGATTAACCTGGACGTGGTTGGCGGCTATCACGATTTTGGTATCTTCGTCAGCGGCGTCGCGAGTCTGGATAGAATCGTAACTTTGCATGATTTCACCATCAAGGCGCGCGATGATTCGTTTCTAGATATGACCATTGTGGCACGGACGTACCGGTATAAAGATGTGGATGAGGTTGAACAGTAGGTGGTAAAAATTCGCAACATTAAGGATAGCGTCGGCATCCTCATACGAGGAGCCGAAATGATAGCTATGTCGCTGGTGCTGGCGACATGTTCCCGCGCTGAAAATTTCGTCGATTTGCAGTCTTTTATCGATGAAGTTAAGGCACGGCCAGCTGCCGAGGTAGAACCAGTACCAGAATTTGTTCCCTACGAGGGATTTATTTATGGCGCCGCGTCCTTGCGCAGTCCATTCGACGCGCCTGTCATCATCGTACTTGCCGAAGGCGCGGTGCTGGCCCAAGACGTACAACCAAACCTGGAGCGCACAAGAGCATTCCTTGAGAGCCAGTCCTTAAGTGAACTTTCCATGGTTGGCATGCTGACCAGGGAAGGGATATTCCATGCCCTGGTGGAAGATGGATTTGGTGAAGTCCATCGAGTTGGTGTGGGAAATTTTCTGGGCCGCAATCATGGCCGTGTTCAGGAGATTTCTGCTGATCGAGTAAAGATTGTAGAGATAGTCCCCAGTGGAAATGGTGGCTGGGTAGAACGACCACAAACCCTCAC
>Ga0315334_10001484_pt1 | contig 14509 bp, 11 predicted proteins | sample M150034915metaG_FD_205555 | JGI IMG/M metagenome (GOLD analysis project Ga0315334, IMG submission 205555) | Ammonia-oxidizing marine archaeal communities from Monterey Bay, California, United States - M1 500m 34915 | ecosystem: Environmental > Aquatic > Marine > Intertidal zone | place: USA... | reverse complement strand
GCCCTGATTTTGATCGGGACCCGTATGGATATTTTAGCCGGCGGTCACTACGTGGTCAGATTAACCAATTCGTATCACAAAAAACATGAATCAATCACAGCCAAAAAATCCGCTACACGGCATCACGCTGAAATCGATCCTCGAGTACTTGGTTGCTGAGTATGGTTGGGAGCGGTTGGGTGACCGCATCAATATCCATTGTTTCAACGACGATCCGAGCATCAACAGCAGTTTGAAATTTCTTCGAAAAACGGACTGGGCCCGAGCAAAAGTTGAGCGGCTGTATTTATACTCGATCAGTTACGACAAGCGGCATGGAAAGAAGAACGCAGATGCTAATGAAAAGCAAAATGAAACGGGCAGTGTTTGGGACCAATCACGCAAGGATTAGTGGTGCCAGTCCACGGAACGCGTGGGGAGAAAACGCCTGGGGACACAGCACTTTGTCGGGCATTTGCTTTTTGGTCGCCCGTAAGAAATCTCGAATAGGAAATTTAGCGGGTCAGGTGTCCTTGCCCGTGGAATATCATGTTGGATTGGGGACGGGAAAACGTTTCGAGAAGATTGGTCTGTTACTGAAACAGAGGGGCGAGCGGGTTTTAACCAGAGCACACCTGCAAAACGTCGGAAACACAGACCCGGTTCAGTTTCGACCGCCCGGCCGTTTCGAGCCAAGTTTCTGGCGTGATCAACAAAGGTCGCCTGTCAAGAAACGCTTGTCCTTTTGAAGCCATGCCTCCATTTGCTAACTGAGCGGCTTGGCGTCAGCGTTCATTTCAGCGCTCATTTACCACCGCGACCGTGGGATCCAGAGTTCAGGTGGCGGTCTTAAAGTCCGGACATCTGCTGGTTGTAGTCGAACTGCAGGTCCGGATGAACTTTGTCGATTACCTTGTCGATCTTCTTCAGTTGAGCTGCGTACATGTTCGCGCTGAGGCGGCAGTTGCCGAAGCTGATTCTCATGTGCTTGATCCGTCGACAAAAGTGAATCCGCACTTGCAACTCGGTTTCATTGTCACCCGAGAACCGCAGTGACTTGTCCATCCATCGCACTACCTTGCGCAGTGTTTTCTTGTGGATTCGTCCGGGTGTATTCAAGTGCTGATCGATGTCGCTGCACAAGTCGTTGGCGTAACCGAGTTCGTCATCTGATTTCATCAACAAATACGTCAGCAGTTCTTTGCTCTCGACTTTGAACTTGGCCATTCGAACACAAACGTCCAGTAAATCGTCGTGATGTAACTTGACAAGTTCCTTCTTCAACTGGCTGATCGTGGCGGCTTTCATGGACGTCTCGTGATCTGACTGACAATTAAGCTGGGTTCTAAACGTATCATCGACCGTGCAACGACGAAACGGTGGCAACGGACGCTTTACCCTATTGATAGCGTGTCCGTGCTATCCAAAAAATTATCCGACGTGTACCGGCAGCGATTATAGCGATTTGGCGTTGCCAGAGTTTCGCATTTTCATCTGAGTTAAACGCATTCAGTTGACGGGGTGTGAGAAATGCTGCAACTTGAGACGTTTTTCGGAAACACGTTGATGCCATTTCTTATTCAGCCATTTTATCGGATAGTCCCGATGCTCAGTGAGTTCGCGCGCAGGGAGCACGAGAAGCTAATCGCATATTTTGAGGTAGAAAGCCAAAAACCTCCGCGACAAGATTGGCGGTGATCGTGTCCTGCTCACTGACGATCATTGCTCAGGCTGACACGCTGATTCTCTGGCATCGAGAACTCATCGGGAAACCTGAGCAGCGTTCCATTTCGCGCCGCGGAGCAAACTTGTTCTGTTCATGAAATTGCCGGCCTGCAATCGCTCCGCACCACTCCGGTCTCAAGACAATCGGTGTGATGTCTGCTGCGTGGTGCCGTCGTTTTTGCTCGCTTTTCCTAACAACGGAGACATCTCGCGGTCAAATTCTCGCTTCCCCGCGATTACTACGACGAGTAACGGTATCGCAACCAGTGCCAACCGGCATGATGCGACGAACCAAGGTTTGCGATTTCGTAGTGGGGGTAACTCAGTCGTCCAACACAACAGTGGCGCGAGCAGTATCGTGAACGCAGGACCTGTCGAAATATCACCGAAGAAACGACCAATGAACAGCAGGCTGAACAAACTCACCACGCCGACTCCAACGATCCCTGCAGCGACGAAGCCATTCGGTTTGTCAATCTCGACGCGACTGGCGGCGTATTTTGTAACCACACGCAGAGCGAGCGATACTGCCAGCAGCGTGGCAACGAACGGAATCGCGGCGGCGCCTCCTTTGATGTAGCCCGCCAACATCACAGCCACGCCACTGCACTGAATAGCAAGACAGAGCGCGAATGAAATGGAGAGTCCGCCACTTCGCCTGGACAACCAGGAAAGCAGACTCCATACGAGTGCCAACCCGAGTCCGCAAACCACGATCGTCGCGCCGGCTCGCCACGCTGTCCAGTCACCTGAACTACTCAGATAGACAGATCCGTTGAGCAGAATTCGCGGGGTCGCCAGCGACAGGCTGATACGCAATAACCAAGCCGCAACACGCGGGACTCGATTGAATCCTGCGATCAGTTCAACACCGAGCACTGCCGGAACAACGATCATTAACAACCGATCGAGGCCGTTACGCGGCGGCCACGACAGGTTGAGAGCCAACACCGCGTTTCCGATCGCGAGGCCGATCCCGATCCCGAATACGCACGCCACGTTCAACTTGGTCTCGTTGATCGATCGACTCAGCGCCAACATCACCAGCACGACAACCACGCTGGCGGCGGCCGCAATCCCCATCGCCTTCCAATAGAGCAATGGTTCGGGCATCAGCTATTTTCGAACACCTTCACAGTCAATCATGATCAACGCTTTGTCGCCGATCGCTCCGATCGCATTTTTGTCGAAACCGTAGTCACTGCGCTTGAGTGCTAACTCAGTCGAGAATGCGACGCGTTTGACGTTCTTGAACGAATGTTCCTTGCCACCCATCAACACGATCGTGATCTTGTTGGTCGTGCCGTGCATCGTAAAGTCGCCCGTCACTTCATAGCCACCATCGATCGCCTTCGTGCTCGTGGATTTAAACTCAATCGTGGGATACTGTTTGGTATCGAAGTAATCGGGTTGTCGCAGGTGTTTGTCACGCGCTTCGTTGGCGGTGTCCACGCTGTCGGTTTTGATCGTAAGAGAGAAAGTTGACTTGGAAGGATCCTCTCGATCGATAGAAAATTTCCCGGCGACGTCATTGAACCGACCGTGAATCCAGCCGATGTCGAGATGTCTCGCTTTAAAACTGACGGACGAATGAACGAGGTCGTAATCATATTCGTCCGCCGCAAAGGTGGGCGTGGTGTAGACGCATAGGATGGCGCCGCATACGAGCATCTGGGTCGACGCTGAAAGAAAACGGATCATGAAATGGTTCCTGGGAGAGTTAGCAGCGGGGCATATTCGCCGCCATGCTACCACATGCAGAACATTGGCGAAGCGAATTGATGGATGTCGATGCTGAACGAACGTATCGACCAAAACCCAACCGACAGCAACCTCTCGGTCACGATCCGCCCCACGGGGTTGCAAGTTTTCGATACCCAAACAACGGAGCCCACGCAATGAGTCACATCCGTCTAGGTTCCAAGCCCCGCCCGTCGCACGCGCCCGACACCGCGTTGGCTCGGCACGTCCCATGAACCAACGCCGCCGCCCCGCGTGCCCCACGTCACCAAGCTGATGGCCCCTCGCTATCCGGTTCGACACACGTCGGATCCTCGCCGACCACAAGAGGCGCCAGATCGTTGATCGCGACCACGATGCCCCGAGTGTGCCATTCGAGTCTCGCCTCTCTCCAGCCGAACAGCCCCGGTTGATCGGTGCCAACTTAGGCAAATGCCCAGTTGGGCATGTGGGCGTGACAGTCATGTGTTTGGACTGCAGTGATTCTCATGACCGTCACTCTCGCTTCTCCGCACTGCTCTTGAATCAATTGGAGCGTTCTCTGTTGCGCGGTGCGGATATTTCGGAACGTTTTTTTGCCGCCACTGTACAAGTACAATTTGAATTCGATTTTTACCCACAGCCCAGCCTCATTTGTCGGCGGTAAATCAGATTTTAATGCGAAAAAACTTCGTTGGAGGTTTTTCACCGCAAGGGCAACTCAAAATCGCTTCAATTCCTGCCGGCGCACGTTGGTTGATCTTTTTGAATGGTACGGAAAACATGATGTGGTAACATACGCCGTTCTGCCGATGTTCGTGGGCAGCCAATGGTCGTCAACAGCGGTCTCAGTGACTGACAGCGAGACAAACACTTACCGCAGAACGACTGTGCTGGCGATGGCGTTGTCAGCAAGTGACGAGAAACAGGTAACCAAATATGACAACGTGTGTTTCACGGCAACAAGGCCCAGTTCGGCGAATGAGCGTTTTCTGGTCGTTGTTCTTGGCTGGCCTTTTTTGCTTGGGCGGTCGGTCTGCGGCAGCGGACGAATCACACGTCGAATTGAACACTGACGACTATCAATCCTCGTGTGGAATTGAGGTCACTCAGAACGCGTCGTTGATTCAGGTCACCTGGCCGCTGGATGCTGGTCGGCGCGGCCGGTTGAGTTTCGACCTCACACGCAATCGTCCGTTGGTTCACACCGCCGCCGTGTCGTCGAAAGACTCTGCCTCGTTTCGGCCGATCGCCAAGGGGCTTGATCCGATGGTTCAGGTTCGCATTGGAAACCGTGATCTCGAAAAACGCGGTGGTTGGACGGTTTTCTTCGATCGCATGCAGAGCAAACCAAATGAAGTTTTTCTCGCCAAGATCGAACAGAAACGTGCGATCGTCACCAGCAACTCGCGTCGCGCCACGCTAACAATTGGCGATGTGTCAGCGGGCCCTTTTCAAGGTCAACTGCGTTGGACGTTTTACGCCGGAAGCTCTTTCGTCCTCCAAGAGGCGGTGCTGAAAACGGAACGCGACGGCACAGCTTATCTCTATGACACCGGCCTCGTCTGCCGCGAGACCGAGCCGACTGAGATGTCATGGCGGGATTCGCTTGGACCACTCAAGAGGGAAGCGGCTGGAGCGATCAAAAAGCCTAGGCACCTAGCCGTTCGCGGCAGAGCAATCACCGCCCAGTTTTCCGGTGGCTCGATCGGGTTGTTTCCGCCTCCACACCGATACTTCTACCCGCTGGACTTTTCCAACAATCTCAAGAACATCTGGATGGGTCCAAGCTATGGCAATCAATCGTCTTCCTTTGGCTTCGGCATTCGGCATGACGCCAAGGGTGACAATCGCTACGTGCCTTGGTTCAACGCGCCGCCTGGCACGGAGCAGGAAATGGGTGTCTTTCTGGTGTTCTCTGATGGCTCAGCGGATCAGGTGTTGGAAGACATCGCCCGGCTCACTCGGACCGACCAGTTCGCGCCGCTTCCGGGGCACGTCGTGTTCGCGAGCCATTTTCATGTCGAACATACGCGTGAGATGCTGAGCGCCCAAAAGAGAGCGGACGAAACCGAGTCCCAGACAGGACGTCTTCCTTCGGGGGGCGAGTACCGGATTCCTAGGTCGCTGGAGAATCCGGGCTTCGCGCGAACGCTTCGTGACCATGGTGTCGATATCGTTCACCTGGCAGAATTCCACTCCGGTAAAACTCCACGGCTGGCAATGCGCCAACGCGTCCAACACTTGGAGTTGTTGCATGCCGAGTGCCAGCGACTCAGCACGCAGGGGTTTCTTCTTTTGCCAGGCGAGGAACCCAACGTCCATTTCGGCGGGCATTGGCTAAGCTTCTTTCCCAAGCCGGTTTACTGGGTACTGAACCGACCGGAGGGAACACCGTTTGTTACGGAACACCCGCAGTTCGGTCGTGTTTATCACGTAGGTGGCGAGGCGGACGTGCTGCAGTTGTTGCGAGCCGAAGACGGACTGGCGTGGACTGCCCATCCGCGAATCAAATCTTCGACGGGCTTTCCCGATAGCTACCGCGACCGACTGTTTTATCAGTCAGACCAATTCCTGGGCGCTGCCTGGAAAGCGATGCCGGCCGACTTGTCGCAGCCGCGATTGGGCTCTCGTGTGCTCGATCTATTGGATGACATGTCGAACTGGGGAACGCCCAAAGTAGCTCTCGGAGAAGTCGACGTTTTCAAGATCGAGCCGGATCATGAGCTTTATGCCCACATGAACGTGAACTACTTGCGTCTAGAAGAGGTGCCTCGGTTCGAAGACGGCTGGCAGCCCGTGCTGGCCGCGCTGCGGGACGGGCAGTTCTTCGTCACAACCGGAGAGGTATTGATTCCCAACTTCACGGTGAACGGTCGAAAGTCCGGCGAGAACGCAACGATCCTGAAAGGCCGCAAAGCCGAAGTACATCTGGATCTGAAATGGACCTTCCCGTTGGCGTACGCCGAAATCATTACCGGAGACGGCCACGAGACCAAACGCAAAAGAGTTGACCTGTCTGCGACCGAGTCCTTCGGAGAAATGTCGCTCAAGGTCGACGTTGACGTGGCCGGTCAACACTGGCTCCGTGTGGAAGTTTGGGATGTCGCGACCAACGGTGCATTCACGCAGCCTGTCTACCTGCACGAAGGCTGATTCGCTTTCCTGCAATTCCGTGACGTGGACATCGGTCAGACGGTAATCGCGACCCTGTTGGCGAAATGTTAGACGGCGGTGGTCCAGGCCCAGACAATGCAAGGCGGTTGCGTTGAGGTCGTGAATGTGGACGGGGTCGCGAACGATGTTGTAGCCGTAGTCGTCGGTTTCGCCGTGTACATGGCCACCTCGGATTCCGCCACCGGCCATCCACATGGAATAACAGCGACCGTGGTGATCGCGACCGTAGTCGTCCCTCAACCCACCTTGTCCGTAGACAGTGCGTCCGAATTTTTCTCTCCAGATGATGAGCGTATCGTCCAGCATGCCCCGTTGTTTCAAGTCTGTAATGAGTGCCGCTTGTGGTTGGCCAATGGCGGTTCAGATGAAACGATCGTGTTGACACCTGCTGCGTACAACAGGAGTCCCAGTAGCATTCGAAAATAGGCGTGTTGTGTCATGAAACAGCTATTGGATCTTCGCTTCTTTGAATGAATGATCCAGATTTCGCAGCAACTCGATTCGGTCGAACAGCGCTGGGCCACCCATGGCGGTCGGGGCGATGCCCGTCAGAGTGAATTCGCCGAAGTCACTCCACAAATCAACCGTCACAGTGATCCAGTCCTCGGGCGTATCGGGCGAGACTTGCGTGGCGGACCAATTGGAAGAATTCGTTCCCGAGAAATAACGTCGTAGCGGCTTGTCGGCTGGGGGCCAGATACCGGAATCGGCCAGTTCGATCATCACACCGTGGCCACCCACTGTCTTCCATGCGAATCTCAGATAGCGAAACTGTTCAGGTTCGCCGGGCTGAACGGGTTTTGGTGTTTCGACAATCCGAAAATTCCAATCCGTGATGCGTGGCGACGATCGCTGCAGCGGGGTCATTTGCAGGGCGAATTTTCCCGAATATTTGTCGGTCGAAATCAGAGTGGCTGTACCATTACCGTCGGTGAGTGCTTCGACAAACGATGGTTCGTCATCAAACAATGTTCTGGCTGCTGCGACTGGTGGTCCGAGTGACTGGCGGAGATAGGCAAGCAGGTCAGCCAGTTGTTGTGGCGATATCTCTTTTTCGATTCCGTCGGGCATCAGCGATTTTGAAGATGCTCGGAATCCTTCGATGTCTTTGCGCAAAAACGTCTCCGTTTCGTTTTTCTCCCGATGCAGCGTTATGCTGGTGGCGGACTCGCTTGACAAGAGTCCACTGGCGATGCGACCGTCGACCGTCACAATCGTGAAGGTGACAAACTTCGGATTGATGGTGCTGCTGGGGTCAAGGATATCGAGCAGCAGCGATTCATCCGGTCGGGTGCGAACAGAATCCAGGTCCGGTCCGACAGCGAAACCATCCTTGCCCAGTTGATGACATTTCACGCAAGCCTTCTCGAAGATCAGTTTGCCGGCGGCCGCATCCCGAGGACCCGCCAGCGCCGTCTGATACCTTTCCAGCAGAATTTTGCGTTCCGCCGATGTCGCCGGGATCAGCAATCGAGCGGCCCGGGCACGCAGGTCGACGTTGGAGTGTTCAAGCAATTGTAGGCGACGAATCGGGGGCAGGTCGTTTGGCGACAGTGATTGTTGTTCGAGCAGGTCGAGAATTCTGGGCAGTCGTTCCTGCCGCGAGCAGGCTGTGTCAACGATCGCGGCCCGGACCTCGGGCGAGAGCATCGCAAAGCCGCTCATCAGAACGTCGATCACCTGCGGTTCGGACGCCGTCGATACGGCGTGTACGGCTGCAAGCTGTACGTCAAGCGGTTGTCGCGCATCAAGCAGTGGCTTTAACTGAGCCGACTTTTTTAACGGCGCAGCGGCGAGCAATGACATTGCAACCAGACGGTTTGTCATGGGCTGAGATTCATCCAGTGCTGTGTCGATGGCCAGGTTCCAGGCGGCTTCCATCGCCGGGGATTCGTGCATACGCAACAGTCCTGCGATTTGCAAAGCCTTACCGGAAACGGTCGGCGACGGACTGGATAGCAATTTGCCGAGCGCCAGCTGACCGACAATCGACGGGAAGGGTTCAGTTGTGCCGTCCTTCAGTCCCTTGATCAGTCCTTCCAGCAACCGCTGCTGAATTGCCATCGAATCTTCGTCCAGCGCAGCGATCGTCAGCAACAACTGCGCCATTTGTTTCTCGTCGCGTCGAGTGCCAACCAGGCTGGCCAGCGTATCAAGCATTCCGAGCGCGAATTCAGGTACGTTCCGCTCCGGTTGGCGAGGCTTCAGTAGTGCTGCGATCAGTTGATCGGCTCGGTCGGCGACTGAACTGCCAATCGCGGTATCGAGCCACGGTTCGGCATCGATCCGCGATTTGGCATCGATCTGCGATTTGGCATCGATCTGCGATTTATTGGGGGCCGTGAACGCCAACTGAGCCAGCAGTGAGATGGCGGCTGGATCGCGGCTTTCCCCTAGTGACAACGCGATCTGCAATCGCACCGATGAATCTGGATCGGCGACAAGCGCGAAGGCCGCTTGCTTGACCGTCGCGTCTGTGTCCAGCAGCTGTTCGGCGAGTCGCAGACCATGCACGCGAACTCCAGCGTCCGCTGATTCAAGTGCAGAGATGATGTCATCTGGTTTGAGCTGTCGCAGGTCCCTCAACACATAGAGCGCGTGCAGCACGACGGCGGTGTCTTGGGATGTTGTTGCGGTTCGAGCCAGCAGCGGCGCAACGCTCGCATCCTGGCGTTCAGCCAACAGTCGGTGCGCCGTCTGTCGACGCCAGTGCCGCGGGCTCGCAATCTCTGTGGCTAGTTGTTTCGCACTGAGGCGGCTCATGTCCGACTTTGTCTGCCGAGCAATCTGGCTGCCCACGGAGTCATGCGTGAGCCGCCACAGTCGACCGTGTTCTCGGCCGGCGATCAGATTGTATTGCTGCTGAAGATAGCGAGGGATCGCTGAATAGTCTTCGATGATCTCGCGATAAAAATCTGCCATCACAATCGTGCCGTCAGGCGCGTGTGCCAGCGAGATCGGATGAAACCACTGATCCGTAGAGGCCAGAAATTCGGACTGCTGTTCGCCCGTCACGCGATTCAGTAGCAGCCGTGAGCCGTTACGACTGATCTGCATCCGAGTGATCATGTTTTGCGCCGGCTCACAGGCCAGCAATTGACCGCGGAGGCCCGGAAGCAGCGAATCCTGATAGACCAGTGGCGCACAACACGATGTGAAATATCCGCTGGGGGCGGACTCGGCGATGCCGTAGCGGTCGGTGTAAAGTTTATTGAAGCCGGGATCGTCGGCTCGTTTGGATCGCCAGGGATGTGGCTGGCTAATGGGATAGGTTCGGCGATCGGGCGGGTTGGTGTCGTTGAGTGATGGAGAGGGAAGAAAGGGATTCCGCGCCAGATACCGCCAGGGCAGCGGAACGATAGAGGTGGCCGGCCAGCCGATCGAACTGACGAAACGTTCATCGGTTTCCGTGAAGGCAAAGCCCATTCCCCAGGTAGTCCCCGAGACCGGCTCGATCGCGGATCCATCAGGTCTGATACGGAGATCCGTCCGCGGCAGAGTCACGGCGTCTTTCAGATTCGGTCCGGTGATTTTCGTACCTCCATGCCCCGTGCCGAAATAGATCCACCCATCCAGTCCCCACTGCGGTGCATTCAACCGGCGTTCGAGAACACCTTCCGGGAACCCCGTGAATAGGACCTCGCGGACTTCTGCTTTGCCATCGTTATCGCGGTCGGCAAGGAACATGATGTGTGGGCTGCAGGCAACGATCAATCCGCCGCGGGCCGCTACCATGCCGTAGCAGGGAGGCAGGTTGTTCGCAAACATCTGGGCCTCGTCCATGCGGCCATCGCCGTCGATGTCGATCAACCGTTTGATGGTGCCTGTCGTCCCGGATTCGGCCTTTGTTTTGGCGTCGTCGGTTGCCTGAATGCGGCGGACAACGCGGTCCAGTTGTCCTGTCTTGTTGAGTTCTTCGATGTCGTAGTGCCCGTCAAGGTTATAGCCGTGCAGTTCACAGACATAGAGCCGCCCCCGCTCGTCCCAGCAAACTCCGGACGGCTCATGAACCAGCGGTTCGCTGGCAAGCAACTCCATGCGAAAACCGGATGGCAGCTTGAAAGACCGTGCGCTCTCAGCAGGGGGCAAGGGGCGCGGAGCATCGGTGGCCGGCTGAACCTGAGCCGCCGCCATGACATGCAGGCTTGCCCAGATTACAGCCACGGTTGGGAGAATGCGCATCGATACAGAAGCCTTTGTGGACGACATGGCGGTCATTCTTCGTTAATGAGCAGAGCAGACAACACTTGTGCGTAAACGCGATGTCCAAAATCGTTGGGATGGTTGACTCCATTGCCGGTCAGATCGTGATCGCTTTTTCTCAACAGAAATTCGTGCCAGACAGAAGTCATGTCGGCGAGCGCGATTCCCTGTTTGCAGAGTGACGCCAGTTCGCCACGATATTTTGGAAACACGTCATGCTTTAGCGCCGTCCAGTCGCGGTTGCCCAGCATCGGTGCGATGAGAATGAATTCGACGTTGGGCAGGGTTTTTCGTGCCGTGGAAATCAACAGGGTGATGTTTTTCCCGAATTCCTCCGGTGACCGAGCGGCAGAATCGTTCATGCCAAACGCCAGAATGATCAGATCAGGCTCTGACTCCAAAACCCTTGGGATCTGCGTGATCCCCCACGGAGTCGATGTGCCGCCGACCGACAGATTGGTGAGATTGACGGTTGTCGAATAGTGCGACTCCAAATGCATCTTCAAAAGGACCTGATAGGCGGGCTGAAAGGGCGCCGCGTTGCCCCAGCCAGACGCATTGCAACCGGTCGAGATACTGTCGCCCAGCAGAACCACAGTAACCGGTTGCCGCTGCTGCAGACGGCCGATCGTCTGAGGTAGCGCCGATGGCTCGAAGGTCGGCATGGAAACAGGCCAGTCGGCTGTCGCTTTAGAATAGGTGATCCATGTCTGCATGTTGTGGTATTCCAGCCCGCCGCCAAACAGAATCTCACCCTTGCCGTCCCGATGAGTGAGCCTGTACTGCTGCGAGTTTGCCGGTCGCCTCAGGTCCGCCACTGTCTTCGTAACGATGCCGGACTTGGCGGGAACGATGATCTCACGTGAGCCTTCCGAAAAATGAAAGTCAACTCCCGATTTGTAGGTAACGGCGCCCGTTGAATCCTGAACCGAAATGATCTTCCGGATTGGAAAAAGCACGGACGCTCGAGTCTCACCCGTAGCCGCGTCGCTAACAAACAATACAGACTCGCGATGAACAATGTCCGAAGTCCAGAACGGCTGTAGCTGCTCAGGCGAGTATTTCCATTGCGCGGGTTCATCGGCTGCCGATGAACCCGCCGAAGGGAACATGAAGAATGCCACGGCGATCGCGGAAATCATCGGAATGCAGATTTGCCGCGTGAGGCAATCCCGTCCACACCGGTTATCACTCAGCGACGAACGCGGGCGACCTCCCGCAACAAAACTGATAGATTCTGTCATTGTGCAAACCCTTTGTGGAAATCAGTAGTCAACCTTGCCACGCTAACAATTTTACTGTGATTTTCTATCTTCTGCGGCTCCGAGTCGACGGGGCGGTTTCTTAGTTGATCCTGAATACCGCGACACTTACGATAGTGAAAATGTAATTCGGACAGCTGTATCATACGTTCGAACTCCGAGGTTAACACACGTCGCCGACAAAGCAATTCCTGTTCCCGACCCACCTGATTGCATCCAATATGAGTTGCCCACTCTGTTCCGTCATTGTTTTTCTGGTCCTGATCTCCACCCAGATTCTGTGCGCTGACGACTTTCCGAAACCGTTGAACACAGAGGACCCCGACGCAACACTGATGTCTCCGGAAGATGCTTTGAAAGGGATGACAGTACCGGATGGTTTCGAGGCGACGCTGTTTGCGGCCGAGCCGAATGTGCATCAGCCGATTGCTTTAGCCACGGATGATAGCGGGCGGTTATGGGTTGCGGAAAATTACACGTACGCCGAAGCGGCAACCAATTTTGACTCGCGTATGCGAGACCGTGTTGTCATTCTGGAAGATGTCGACGGGGACGGACGCTTCGACAAACGCACGGTGTTTTGGGATCAGGGCAGACGTCTTACGAGTGTTGAGATCGGACACGGCGGTGTCTGGGTTCTTGACGCGCCAAACCTGCTGTTCATTCCCGATGCAGACAAAGACGACGTGCCCGATGGTGAACCGGTCGTCATGTTGAATGGCTGGGACGACGACGCAGCGCGACACACAATTGTGAACGGTCTGCGGTGGGGGCCGGACGGCTGGCTGTATGGACGCAACGGCATCATGGCAATCTCCAGCGTCGGTGTGCCCGACGCGACTCCCGACCAAAGGCAGCCGCTGGACTGTGGTATCTGGCGGTTCCATCCGACGCGGCATCAGTTCGAGGTGGTTTGCGTCGGCACGACCAATCCGTGGGGAATGGATTGGGACGAAAATGGGCAGATGTTTTTTATCAATACGGTCATCGGGCATTTGTGGCACGTTGTTCCGGGAGCTCGTTTTCGCCGCATGTACGGCGAACACTTTAACCCGCACACGTACGGCATGATCGAGCAGACGGCTGATCACTTTCATTGGGACACCAAAGAACTGTGGCATGATATCCGAAAAGATGGAAAGACGATCATGACCAAGACAACTGACGAATCGGGCGGTGGTCACGCGCATTGCGGTATGACAATTTTGCAGGGCAAGCCATTCCCCGAAGCGCTGCAGAGTTCTGTGCTGGCGCTCAATCTGCACGGTCGACGCATCAATCGGGACACACTGCATCGTCACGGAGCAACCTATACGGCGAGGCATGCTCCCGATTTTTTGAAGGTAGCGGATCCGTGGTTTCGTGGCATTGAGATGATCAACGGCAGGGCGGGTGCATTGTTCGTCGCAGACTGGTCGGACACAGGAGAATGCCACGAAAACGACGGAATTCATCGCGCGTCCGGTCGCATCTACCGTCTGGCGATGAAAGGGAATCCACAGGCCGGATACCCGGCCGTGGGCCCGGCGGATGAACTCAGTAACCAGCAACTGGCGGAATTGGTGGCATCCGAATGGGAGTGGCTGTCGCGAAAGTGCCTGCTGGAACTGGCTGAACGTGCCGCCCATTCATCGACTGATCCGGAGATTCATCAGTACCTGCTGACAAAGTTGCGTTCGGATGAAACTGAGCAGAAGCGGTTACGCCGACTGTGGGCATTGCATGTCACTGGCGGAACGTCCAGCGAGCTGCTTGCCAGCTGCCTTGATGACAAGAGCGAACACGTTCGATGCTGGGCGATTCGCCTTCTCACTGAAAACGACAACTTGTCGCCGACTGTCCTCGCGAAACTCAACACCATGGCGCAAAGCGATGACTCTGGCCTGGTGCTGACATGGCTGGCTTCAGCGCTGCAGCGTCTGCGATACGAAGATCGCTGGCCGATCGCACTGGCGTTGGGTCGTCACAAGGAATATGCAAATGACCGAGTGCTGCCGCTGATGGTGTGGTACGGAATCGAGCCTGCCGTTCTGGCAAGCCCGGATCAGGCAATTGAGATGGTGGGGGTCTGCCAGTTGCCGATTGTCCGCGAATACATCGCCCGGAGACTCACTCTGGAAATTGAACGCCAGCCGGACATCATCGCAGGCCTTCTGCAGAGTCTGTCGACGCAGGGCACAGACTCATTGGTCGTTGGCGATGTCCTGCGCGGTATGGCGGAAGCTCTACGGGGTTGGCGAAAGGCAACGCCGGTTACCGGCTGGGACACTTTTTCTGCTGCCAATGCGAACAACGGTAACGTGGAAGTTCAAAGGTTGAGTCGCGAGCTGTCTCTTGTCTTCGGTGACGGTCGTGCTCTTGATGAACTGCGCACAATCGCCGCCGACGGTGGATCAGAATTGTCGGAACGGCGCGCTGCGATTCGGGCGCTTGTCCTGGTGCGT
>Ga0315334_10001483_pt1 | contig 14510 bp, 16 predicted proteins | sample M150034915metaG_FD_205555 | JGI IMG/M metagenome (GOLD analysis project Ga0315334, IMG submission 205555) | Ammonia-oxidizing marine archaeal communities from Monterey Bay, California, United States - M1 500m 34915 | ecosystem: Environmental > Aquatic > Marine > Intertidal zone | place: USA... | reverse complement strand
ACCGTAAGACTTTCTTGCGTGTCCGTGATGTGACGCTGATCGACTTGCGATCGCAAGAGCGCATCGAGACCCCCTTGCTGCACATGAACGTAGACGAGGTTCTGTTAGCCCACGAATTTTTGGACGGGGCTGGCGATAAGCACCGCGCACAGATCGCGCGGGAGCAAGATGAGTATCTCCAAAACGTCCGGGTGTTCTACACGGGCAACTTGAACCTGGAGATCGCGGGAGCGATTCAGCCGAGTTCCTATGAGGTCAGCGACCGCAACTCACGCCGCTTCTTCGTCATGCGAGACCCCAAGCTGGGGGGCTTCGAAGACCACGGCGACCAGGATCTGAGCGGCCTGCACAATCTGCCGTACGCTATCCTTAACAAGTTCCGGCTGTCCTACATCTACGACTTCAACTAGACGTCGAAGCTTGACGCGAGCGGTGGAGCGTCCGACCATGGCGCGGTGGAAGCACGCAGTCCGCAACACATTTGGCTCGTCCGCTTCGCTGTGGGCATCCCGCTCCTGTGGCTGGCCGTGGGCTTGGGGCTGGAGCCTGACCCTCGAGGCTTCGGAACCCATGAGCAGCTGGGTCTTTCCGCCTGCCAGGTCAGCGAATCGTTGGGTTTGCCCTGTCCGACCTGCGGAGCCACGACTGCAGCGACGCTCTTGCTGCACGGCCAGCCCGTTGAATCCTGGAAAACGCAGCCCTTTGGGTTTTTGTTCGTGCTCGGCACCCTTGCATTCAGTCTGCAGGTCCTGCGAATGCACCGTCGAGGGGACGACGCTTTCGCGATGCTGATGGAGGGCGGCGGGAGACGGTGGGGAACGGCGTTTATCCTCAGCCTCTCGGTGGGCTGGGCTTGGCGTCTGCTGGTTGGCGCTTAGAGGGGCTCCTCTTCCGAGGGGTCGTAGGCGCTGTCCGGGTCGACCTCGTCCAGCATTTCCACGTAGCTCGCGTAACGCGACGCCGCCAACTCGCCCCGATCCACGGCATCGAACACACCGCAGTCTGGCTCGTGATCGTGACTGCATCCGTCGAAGTGACACTTGTTCTGGATACGTTCGAACTCGGGGAACAGGTCACGCAACAGATTGCGCTTCAAGTTGTGGAGGCGAAAGACACGGATGCCCGGCGTATCCACCACCCACCCACCCATCTCAAGTGGGATCAACTGCGAGTAGCTCGTCGTGTGCTTGCCCTGCTTCCAGTAGGAGCTGATCTTGCCCTCGCGCAGATTCAACCCAGGCTGAATGGCATTGATGAGGGTGGACTTTCCCGCCCCCGATGGCCCGTACAAGACCGATACCTTGTCGAGCATTCGCTCCCGCATCGCCTCCACCCCGCGGCCATCAACTGCGCAGGTCTCGATGACCTCGATGGGGACGGCCTCGTAGGTACGGCGGATATCATTGAGGTCGCCAGCTCCCTTGAGGTCGATCTTGTTGATCACAAGGACCACCGGTATTTCGTGCCAGATGCAGGCGGCAAGGATGCGGTCTGTCCGATTGCTGGAGAAACCGGGGCTCTGGAGCGAGCTTACGATGAACAGCTGATCCGCATTGGCCACGAGAATCTGCTCTCGTGGGTCATGCGAGGAGGCCGTCCGGCCTAGGTAGTTGCGGCGCTCGTGCACACGCTCGACGGCGACCGGATTGCCCTCTAGGGAGACATCCACAAAGTCACCGACGGCGATCGGATTCTTGCGTCCCTCCAGATCCTCGAACAGGTGTCCCCGGGGCGAGGCCTGTACTACGCCCGCTTCTACTTGTACGTGACACACCTTGGCATCCACGCGTAGCACTCGGCCGGGCTGGGTCAATTGGGGCACATCGTCCATAGAGGGCACCCATGCTATATAACAGGTGCATGTGTGCCGATGGGCAGATCATTCGTTCGCGTTCCAACGCGGGCCTCAAACGCATGCGGGCGATACTCGCTGGGCGAGAGCGTGGCGCCCTCGTGCTCGAGGGTGAGCGGTTGGTGCGTGATGCCATCCGGCTGGGGTGCCCCTTGGAGGGTCTCTTTGTGGGTGACGATCAGCCTGAACTTCTCGACTCATTGGGTGGCGAGGGCAGCCTGGTGGAGAGCGCACTTCTCCAGCAGGCCAGCGGGCTCAAGACCTCGCCTGGGGTTATGGCGCTCGCGCCCGTTCCAAAGGCCTTGACCATCGATCAGCTCAATCTGGAGGGCGACCCTCTCTTGCTGGTGGTTGCCGGAGTCGCAGACCCGGGCAACCTCGGTGCACTGGCCCGTTCCGCAGAAGCAGCGGGAGTGCGCGCCCTGATCCTCTTGTCCAGCGGCACGAGCCCCTGGAATGCGAAGGCCCTGCGCGGGTCCATGGGCAGCCTTCTACGCTTGCCCGTGGTGATTGCGGCGGACGCCCACCAAGTGGGGCGCGAACTGGGTGACCGAGGTATTCGCCAAGCCGTGGCGGCAACTCGTGGTGGAGAGGCGCCTGCGAATTTTGACTGGGAGGGCCCCATTGCCCTTTGGGTGGGTTCGGAGACGGGCACCCTGCCTGATAGCGGCCAGGGCCTTGAGCCCCTCACCATTCCGATGACTGGCGAGGTGGAGTCGCTCAACGTCACGGTCGCGGCATCCCTTCTCCTGTTCGCCGCCGGGCGCGAGGGATCGAAGGCGCCGTGAAGGAGCTCTTCGAAATCCCCCCCGACCCGGGTGATGACCCGCTCTGTCCTGCCCCTTTGGACGCTCCGCTTGCGGACCGCATGCGTCCGCGCAGCCTCGAGGAGTTCGTCGGTCAACGGCACCTCGTGGAAAACGGCCGCATCCTCACCCAGGCTCTGGCCGGGGATCTGAATCAGAGCCTGATTCTGTGGGGGCCACCCGGGGTGGGGAAGACGACCCTGGCGCGCCTGATCGCCGCCAAGACCACCTGCCGATTCGTTCCCTACTCTGCCGTGCTCTCAGGAATCAAGGAGATCAAGGCCGTCATGGTCGTTGCCGAGCAGGAGCGCAAGCGCAACGGCACCCGTACGCTCCTGTTCGTGGATGAAATCCATCGCTTCAACAAGGCCCAACAGGATGCCTTCCTGCCCTACGTGGAACGGGGCGACATCCTGCTTGTGGGAGCTACTACCGAGAACCCTTCCTTTGAAGTGATCTCTGCGCTGCTATCGCGCTGCAGGGTACTGCAGCTCGAGCCCTTGGCTCCCGAGGACGTCGCCGACCTTCTTGGGCGTGCTTTGGAGGATTCGCGGGGCTTTGCTTCTGAGTTGAAGGTTAGTCAGGAGCAGTTGCTTCGCGTAGCTCACGCAACTGATGGAGACGCGCGCCGCGCCCTCACCCTGCTCGAGACTGCCGCATCAATGGTGGATGGGGAGAGTGGAGCGCCGCAGGTGCTTGGAGACGAACTTCTCAGTGAGGCGCTGCAGCGCAAACACCTGCACTACGACAAGAGCGGCGAGGAGCACTACAACCTTGTTTCGGCGCTCCACAAGAGCGTTCGCAACAGTGACGAGGACGCGACGCTCTACTGGCTGACTCGCATGATGGAGGCCGGGGAGGATGGGCAATACCTTGCGCGCCGCCTAATCCGCATGGCTAGTGAGGACATCGGCTTGGCGGATCCGTTCGCCTTACGCGTGACCCTGGACGCGGCCGAGGCCTTTGGTCGGTTGGGGTATCCGGAGGGGAAGTTGGCGCTGGTGCAGGCTGCCGTGTATTTGGCTCGGGCTCCCAAGAGCAATGCTCTCTATACGGGTCTCGGGAAGGCCGAGGAAGATGTGCAGAGCACAGCTGCCGAGGGTGTTCCGCGGCATTTGCGCAACGCGGTTACCGACCTGATGAAGCAGGCGGGCTACGGGAAGGGCTACCGTTACGCCCACGACGACCCCGAGGCCAAGAGAGAGATGACCTGCCTGCCCCCCTCGCTGGCAGGCCGGCGCTACCTGAGTGCGGAAGAGGCTGACTAGGGGTTGGGGTCGACCGCTAGCCGTTCAGCCAGTGCACTGCTCCGGTCCACCTGACGCGCGTTCTCGACGGCCATGGCCAATGCCCGCCGCGAACCCACCAGCACCACCATGCGCCGCGCTCTTGTGACCGCGGTGTAGAGCAGGTTGCGCTGCAGCATCATCGCGTGCTGGCGAACGAGAGGCAGGACCACCACGGGGAACTCACCTCCTTGGCTCCGGTGCACCGTGATCGCAAAGGCGGGCCGTAGTTGGGAGAGCTCTCCTCCGCTGTAGACCACGTCCTGTTCGGGGTAGCGCACGGTCACGATGCCGTCCTCGGTCACGGAGTGGATCACACCCATGTCCCCGTTGAACACCTCCTTCTCGTAGTCGTTGCGCGTGTGTATGACCCGGTCCCCCGTTCGCCAGCGCTGTTCGCCCCTGACGACTTCACGGCCGCCGACTCCCTGGGCCTCCCGCAACCGATCATTGAGAGCGTCCACTCCGCACTCCCCGCGATACATGGGTGCGATGACCTGCACATCTTGGGTCCAGTCGATATCGAATTGATCTCCGAGGCGGCGTGTTACCACGTCCATCAACAGGTCGGCAGTGGCTCCGGGCTCCTCACTGGGGAAGAAGAAGAAATCAGAATCCTCGGCAGGGGTTCCATCTGTAGCCGGCATGTCCCCACCCAAGATGCGGTGGGCGTTTTGGACGATCTGACTCCTGGCCGCTTGGCGGTAAATATGTGTCAGCCGCGCTGTGGGGACGGAACCCGAACCCAACAGATCACCGAGGACGTTGCCTGGTCCCACTGAAGGTAGTTGGTTCGGATCGCCCACCAGAACCAGGCGAGTCTTGCTGTCCAGTGCCTTGAACAGGTGATGTGCGAGGACGATATCGAGCATGGAGATCTCATCTACAATCACCAGATCTGCTTTGAGGCGCTTGTCGACGCCGTGCTCGAACCCGCCATCGGTCGAATCGAACCCCAATAGCCGATGGATTGTGCTGGCTGGGCGACCGGTCGTCTCGCTCAGGCGCTTTGCGGCTCGGCCCGTGGGGGAAGCCAGGAGGATCTTCGCTCCGCTGCCTTCAGCCAGATTGGCGACGAAGCGGATGATGGTGGTCTTGCCCACACCAGGGCCGCCGGTGAGCAGGGCCACCGGCTGACTGAGAAGGGTCAGTACGGCTTCACGCTGCCCGGTGTGCAGTTCCAGATTGCCTTCAGATTCGGCGGCCTTTAGGGCCTCGGTGTTGGCGAGCGCGGTGTGCGGACCCTCCGCCAGCAGCCTCCGAATGTTCCGCGCGACCCCCACCTCGCTGGTGTGCAAGTGGGGTAGATACACGGGCACGATGCTCTCGCCTTCGGAGAAGATGCCGTCGTCTACGGTCACCAGTTGTTCGCGGCGAAGATCGGCAAGAGCATCTTCAAAGGGCCCATTAGGAGTGGACACTCGTAACAAGCTGCGGGCTGTCTCTAGGAGTTCGGCTTGCGCCAAGAACGTGTGTCCGTCATCGGCCGCTCGCTCAAGTGCGTGCACTAGAGCCGCTCGTAGACGCCGTGGGTCATCATCATCCAGCCCGAGTTCCTTGGCCACGCGATCGGCGAGTACAAACCCCAGGCCCGGAACTGTCATCAGAATGTAGGGGTCCTCGCGCACACGGGTCTCGCAACCGGGCCCCAGCCGCGTCAGGGCAGCCTGGGCTTGGACAGGTCCCAACCCCACGCCGTGCAAGAACGCGAGGGTCTCATGCAAGGCTGTCTGGGCGATCACGGCCTCTCGCAGGGTTGCGGCTACCCCAGGTTTCAGGCCCTTGATTCCCACTAGGCAGTTCTCTTCCTCGGCGATGCGTTGAAGCGTGTCTGTGCCCAGGTGCCCGACGATGCGCTCGGCGAGGGCCTTGCCCACCCCGGGAAAGGCCTTGGAGGCCAGGTAGCGTTTGAGGCCGGGCGCATCCACCGGGACCAGGGGTTGAAGGACTCCGAATTCAAATTGGTTGCCGTGGGAGGGATGCCTTCCCCACTTTCCAAGCATGCGCACCCGTGCACCCTCTATGGGGTTGGCCCAGCGCCCCACCACCGTCACGCGTCCGGATGGAAACAGGTCGGGATCCTTTGGAGCGTCGTAACCCGGCTCAAGAACTAGCCTTAGAACGGTATAGAGGCTTTCCTCGTCGTGATAGGTGACGAGATCTACCTGCCCCTGGAGGGCGAGATCCCCCTGCTCCCGATCATTATTGTTGCTCTGGTTCACCACGGAGAGGGGAGAATGGCAGTCTAGGCGTGGGATTTCCACCCGCCCCTATGTGCAACGGCCCGGTTGGCGCTAGAGTATTCGGCCCCAATTCGGCGTTGGCACCCTGCCTGCGCACCCCACAAACAAGGTTATGGAAGGTTAGTCCGTCTTGATCAAGGTCGCCGTACGTTCGAACGAATCTCTGGAAGCCGCCCTGCGCCGTTTTAAGCGCCAGTGCAACTACAGCGGGATTTTCCGCATGGCCAAAGCTCGCACCTGGCACGAGAAGCGATCTGATCGCCGTCGTCGCGAGCGTCGTGAGCGCCTGCGCACGATTCAGAAGGCTACCCGCCTCAACGACCCCAACCGCCGCCGCCGTCGGCGCCGCACGGTCACGCGCTAGCACCTCGGGCCGTTGCCCAAGTACAAAGGAGCTGCCCCTGAATGGGCGGCTCCTTTTTTCGTGCCTCCATCATGGGCCTGCTCCCCAACGATCGCGACCTGACCAAACCACCCGAGGCGGTGGAGTTGGTTGTTGATGCCAGCGACTACCGAGTGAAGGTCGTCGACCTGGTCGTACGCCTGGACCACTTTCTTGCCGAGCGCATCAATTGGCGTTCGCGCAACTCGATCCAGAAATTGATTCGCGAGGGCTTTGTGTTGGTGGACGTCTCGACACCCGACCGTCCACGCGGGGGAGGCGACGCAGTGGTCGAGAAGCGACCGAGTCGCAAGCTGCGACACGGTTCGCGCGTCGTCGTGGTCATCCCAGAGGAAAACCGAAGGCAGTTCTCGGCGGACGCCATGGGCCCGCTCGACGTGCTCTTTGAAGACGAGGAAGTCTTGGTTGTGAACAAGCCACCGCACGTTGCGGTGCACCCGGCAGGCCGGTACTACTCCGATACCTTGATCCAGCGTGTACACGCGCATTTCAAGGATGAGATCAACAGAGGCGGCATGGCCCCGCGCCTGTGCCACCGCCTTGACCGCGAAACGAGCGGCATTGTCCTGATCGCCAAGCGGCCCGCAGGGCACACTCAGCTGAGGCAACAGTTCGAGAGTCGCAGCGTGCGCAAGTCCTACCAGGCCATCGTGTGCGGGGTCCCAACTCCTGGCGAGGGTTCGATCCGATCCGCAATAGGCTCATCGCGGACAAGTGCAGTGCGTCTGAAGATGGCCGTCCGTGCAGACGGTATGGAATCACGAACGGACTATGCGGTTCTCGAGGCGGTTGGTTCAGGGGAGCGCCGACACGCCCTGGTGCGGTGCGATTTGTTCACTGGCCGCCAGCACCAGATTCGTGTTCACCTCGCGGCCCAAGGGCACCCCCTCGTCGGAGACAAACTGTACGGCCCCGATGAGGCCTTGTTTCAGCGCTCGCTTGACGGTGAGCTGAGCGCGGAGGACCTGCAGGAGTTGGAGCACGAGCGCCAAGCTCTGCACAACAGCCTGCTCGGGTTCGAGAGCCCCGCGTCTGGCCCGGTGGAGATCAACTGCCCCCTGGCGCCGGATTTGCAGGCGTTTTTGGATGCGCGTCGCGGCGCATAGGTAGGCGGTCTGTCACCAGAACCACGGCCAGGACCGTGAAGGCCACGGCACTCGAATGCACGAACTGCCAGGCGACAATGGCTGCGAGGGTCATGGCGATGGCGATCATGAACATGCGGCCCGAACGGGTGTCGTCCCAAGCCGTGCCCAGCTCGCTAGGCGCCGTGGAGAGGGGGGACGCTCCAGTGAAGAAATCCCAGGAGGTTCGCAGGAGCAGCAGTCCAGCAGCCAGAGCCAAGGGTGTCAGTCGCAAGGCCAGGTCCGCATTGCCTCGCCATGCGACGAGGCCGCCCAAGGCGAGGTAGAGGGGCAGGACCATCCTAATTACGACCGCCTTGCGTGAACCTGCAGCCTCATCGCGCAGGTCCAGAGGGCAGGTGTCCACAATCCAGCGCGCCTCGGGTGTGGCCGTGGCTGGCACGAAGAGCAGCAGAAGCGGCAAGTAGACGGCCGGGGCGAAGAGCAGCAGGGCGAGAAGGCCCTCGTCCCGGGCGCTTGACCCGTCGGCACCGAGGAGCAAGAAGGCCAGCGGCAAAGCTAGCAGGGGATAGGCGCGGGTGACGAAGTCCTGCTCGCTGGGAAGGGCGTGATAGACGAACTCAAAGCTCGCCCTCTCACGCGGTCGCACCCAAGAGCGTGCCGCCAAGAGCCGGAGGGGCCAGAGCAGAATGCCGAGCGGAGAGCGCGTGGGCCGCGCACGGGGGGCGGGGGGAAAAGGGGCCAGCGCGAAGGTGCCTATGGTGATAACAGTTGCCAGCAGGGCCAGCCACAGACCGATGGATGTGGGATCGGGGGCCAGGGGTGAGGAGAACCAAAGCGGCGGGTAGTAAGCGTCAAGAGATCCGCTAGTGACGGCTTGCTGGAGGAGGGGGAGGTTGCTGAGGCCCGCCGTGAAGCCCACGATGACACCGCAGAAGAGGGCGGTTTGGATGGCGGTCAACATTCCCTCCGCGCGGCCAGCCAGTCCCGCTTGGATCCAGAGCAGAAGGGCGCTCACGAAGAGGGTCTGCAATACCCCCCCGGCGACCAGTGCGATGCGGCTCAACCAGCTCATCTGGTCGGGGGCAAGCAAGGCCGCGGGGACGAGGGAGCCGAGGGCAAGGCCGCCGATGAGCACGGCCAAGACAAGAATGCGGGCGGCGCGTAGTTCTCCGGGTCGCACGGGCAAGGCGGCCACCCACTCAGCCGCCGGGTCGGCTCGCAGCAAGGGACCCAACTCTCCGAGCAGGGCAACGGCTGTGAGTCCAAGCGGCAGAGAGAGGGCGAATACGGCAAAAGCCCGGGGCTCTAGGTGGTCACGAACCAACAGGCACAAAACGGCAGCCAGTGAGGCCTGAAATAGGATCGGCGCTACAGGCAACCGGGCTCCCCGCTCGCCCAACCACTCTCCGGCAAGGTGTGTGCGAGCAACGAGGAGAATGCGATTCCACATGAGTGCTGCTGAGCCTACCGTAGCAGGGTGATGAAGGTCTGCATCGAGGGTCCGGCCGGTGAACTGGAGGGTGCCCTTTGGCTACCGGAGGGTGCGCCACGCGCGGCGATCGTCCTCGGCCATCCCCATCCCCTGCACGGTGGCTCCATGGATAGCAGCGTGGTGTTCCGTGCTGGCCGTGCGTTGCAGAAGGCCGGGCTGGCCGTCCTACGCCTCAATTATCGGGGCGTGGGGACCAGTGCGGGCGCCTTCAATGGAGAGGGGGGGGAGGTAGAGGATCACCTTGCGGCTCTCGACTGGCTGGAGGCAGAAGTGGCAGGGGTGCCGCTTTGGGCCGGAGGTTTCTCCTTTGGTGCGCGGACAGGCGCGGCCCTCGCCACGGGCGAGGAGCGAATCAGGCAGGTTTTGCTGATAGCTCTGCCCGTCCTGGCCTTTCCTTGCGCCCTAGCGGATGACGTCCGGTGTCCGGGGCTGGTTCTGATGGCCAGCGAGGACGCATTCGGGACGGCTGCGGACGTGAAAGAGGCCCTCCCCGGGCTGACTGCGAGAGTCGAGGTGAGCGAGATTGAGGGTGCGGACCACTTCTTCAGCGGCAAGCTGGAAGATCTCCAGGCTCGCATTGGTGATTGGGCGCAGCGCGCACTCCATACTGAACCCAGCCCATGACCGCCCTGATCCCCGATTCATACCCCTCTGACAAGGTGCCGGCCATCAGGCAGGTAATGATGCCCCGCGATACAAACGCGGTGGGCACGATCTTCGGCGGAGTGATTCTCTCTCAGATTGACTTGGCCGCCGCCATCGAGGCGCACACACATCACCTGGGCCAGGTGGTGACCGTCTCCATGGACAAGGTGGACTTCAAGGCTCCCGTGCGCGTGGGAGATCTCGTCTCGTTCTTCACGGAGACGCGCAAGACCGGCCGCACCTCAGTCACCGTGCACGTCGCTGTTTGGGCGCAGCGTCGATTTGGTGGGGGAGAGCAGAGCTACGTCACCGAAGCCGAGGTGACCATGGTGGCGGTGGATGACGATTTCAAGCCGATTCCTATCGGATCGGTCTGACTGGCGCGCGGTTTGGTCCGAGAGGCTGAGGAGAGTTCGGCGGTCTCACTCTTTCTCATCGTTCGGTGTCCCACGCCGTCTGCGCCACCACCAGATGACATCCACGACGAGGAACGCCAGGCACACTGGGCCCCAGTAGAACATTCCGAACATCCGCACCAACGCCTCGACTCCGGTCGTTCCTGTGGCATCGGGACCGAGACCGTCTCGGAGTATCCAGACGAACCCACCGGCGCCAATGAGCCACACCAGCTGAGCGGCGATGAATGCGGCCTCGGCGAGGGCGGCCACCTCTGATTTCTTGTTATCTGTCTTCATCTTCATCGAATCCTACACGGCGGGGCGGCGCCATGGTTTCACACGGAGGCCAACAGGAAGCTTCGTTCCCAGACGCGAGCGGAGCCTCTAAAGACTTAGCCATCGAGCAGGCGACGCGCCTGCAGAGCCGGGTCTTCGCTGTGGGTCAAGGCGCCGAAGACCTGTTCAAGAGTGCCCTTCTCGCCGGCGCGTGCGCGCAGATCTTCCAAGCTACCCAGGCCCACGAGTTGCCCTTCGTCCAGAATCGCCATGCGATCGCACACGCGTTCCACCACGTCCAAGAGGTGGGAGGTGTAGAGAACGGAGCGCCCCGCTTCGGCCCAAGCGCGCAGCACTTCCTTGAACATGGCTGCGGTAGGTGCGTCGAGTCCTGAGAGGGGCTCGTCGAGGACGAGAAGCTTCGGGCGGGGTAGTAGCGCGCAGGCGAGGGCCGTCTTCTGCCGCATGCCACGGGAGAAACGGCCCACGGGCTCGTCGATGCGTCCGTCCAAGCCAAGCACACTCAGAAGGCGTAGGGCCTCGGTTTGCAGGTGTTTCTCGTCCAATCCGTGCAGACGACCCACCAACTCCAGGTGCTGGCGCGGTGAGAGGTTGGGGTACATGGGGGCGCCATCGGGTACGAACCCCAAAGAGCGCCGAGCGGCCAAAGGGGCCTGGGTCACATCGGCGCCCTGCACGAGAACGGTGCCGGCAGATGGTGTGAGCAGTCCCGCGATCATTCGTACGGTCGTGGTCTTACCTGAACCATTGGGGCCCAGGAGGCCGAACACCTCCCCCGCTTGGACCTCAAGGGTCAGCCTGTCGACGGCGAGCTTCTCGTCAAATCGACGTGAGACGGCTCGTAATTGAACGAGGGGCGTCTTAGTCACGGCGAGAAGGCTCTTAGGCGAGCAGGGGTTCTTCGTCGTGCAAGACCACAGTCAGCCCGGTTTTCTCCGTGACTTCTTCAGCGATCTTCTGGCGACGCTTGGGGGGGACCGCCTTGGCGGGCTTGGGCTGGCCCGCTGTGCCCGAAAGGATGTGAACCTCTTGGGGGGAAATGTCCTGGAGTTTCTTGATCCAGTTGGCGACCTCGCTGTCAGCGGCGTTGTTGGCTCCACCGGAGACGAACGCAGCCTCGACGATGATGTGGTCAAAGCCAGGAAGACGCTTGGTGAGTTCTCCCAACTGGGTGGGCTTGGCGCCAGTCATCTTGGCGAAGGTCTTGGCCGTCCCCCACATGTACTGAAGGAATATCCGGTCGTACTTGGTAAGGCTTGCGCGGAGATTCTCATCTTCCAAATCAACGAGAGAGGTCGCGATGCACAGCTTGGCCCGCGAGAACCACTTGTCGCGCAGCATGCGCAGGTTATCAGTGACCTCACGCAGATCGGGATGTAGGGCGGGGTCTCCACCAGAACCCGTAACGATGATGTGGTCCAACTTGTCGCCTGCCTTGGAAGAGGCGATCATCTCCCTTGCGCAGGTCGTCACAATGACGGAACCCCGAGCCAGGGATGATCCACGCTCCACAACCAAGTGCTCTTGGCTGGCGGTCAGATCGAGGACTAGGGTGCGCTTGAAGCGCTTGGTGACGGAGGGGCCGTAGAGGAATGTTGTCTTGGTATTGTCCATGGGACACGCGGGGGAATGCCTGCTCTAGGGAAGGGCCGGGAGGCGGGGGGGCCGGGAGCAGCTGGTTTCAGAATGCCCGATAGGCCACGGGGCCCTGGGTGGGTGATAGCACCCTGTTTGGGCGGGCGAAGATACGGAGCAGACCGTCCCGTTGCTAGGGCTGCGGGGTGTAGACCTGACGATCCTTGGCTGAAGGAGCCGCTCTGATTATCGTACGGTAATCACTGATGGCCCATTAGGGGCCAATATAGTATCCAATTAGACACCATATGCCCCTAAAGTCCTTGACCCTTGGTTATTGGATTCACCGCCGTGAGCTCCGCAGAGAGGCCCATTTACGGTTTCGATCCTATGGCTGGACTGGGCCTTTGCGAACCGCAGCCAGCCAACTTTTCGAGCATCTCTTCGGGCCCCATTCCGGGCCTCTCATGCGGTCCCGATCCCAAGGGTTCTGGTTAGCTTGACACCCCCAGATGAGCCCTCCTAGACTCTCCGCCAAGGTCCCCGTTCGGAGCCCCCTCGCGGAGCCTGACAGGCTGCTGGAAAGGGTCCCACGGCCCCTCTCTCAACTCCCCATTCACGACCGCCTTCCCCTTCGGGAGGCCCCCTCTACCGGTGCAATTCGACTACCTCAACGTGCTGGTGTTCGCGGTCGTGGGCTTTGCGTTCGTATTCGTGAACGTACTCATCGGCTCTGTGCTGCGACCCAAGCGCAAGACTGAAGTTGGTTTGGAGGTCTACGAGTGTGGCGAGGAGACGATCGGGGATTCTTGGATCAACTTCGACATCCGCTATTACACGGTGGCCTTGATCTACGTGATATTCGCCGTGGAAATCACCTTCCTGTTCCCATGGGCCATGGTCTTTACGGAGGCTCTGAGCACCCCTGACATCGGGTTGTGGGCTGTGGCTAAAGGGGCGCTGTTCATTGTCATCCTGTTTTTCGGCCTGATTGCCGTGTGGGCCAAGGGAGATCTTGACTGGGTCCTCTCTTACGACGGGCCCGAGTACGTTCCGACAGCTGAGCGTCACCGCGAGCCGGTTCCTTCCCAGGAGGAGCTCTCTCCTCCTGAGGGAGACGAAGACGAATCCCACGAAACCAATTCTGCTGCCGAGGCAGCTAGCGCCTAGAGCCCAACGAGAAACAAGCATGGGAATCCTCGAAGAAGCATTTGAAGAAAACGTTCTGACGACGAGAGTGGATTGGCTGCTCAACTGGGCCAAGCTGAATAGCATCTGGCCCATGACCTTTGGTCTCGCCTGCTGCGCCATCGAGATGATGGCGGTGGGGGCCGCGCACCACGACATCGACCGCTTCGGAGCAGGGGCCTTCCGGGCCACGCCGCGTCAGGCCGATTTGATGATCGTTGCAGGGACCGTGAATTTCAAAATGGGCGAGCGGGTCAAGCGCCTCTACGACCAAATGCCCTCTCCCAAGTACGTGATTGCCATGGGTGCCTGTGCCACAGGCGGCGGCCCCTACTTCAAGTACGGCTACACGGTCATGAAGGGCGTGGACCGCATCATTCCCGTGGACGTGTACATAGCCGGTTGCCCCCCTCGACCGGAGGCATTGCTTGAAGGATTGATGACCCTGCAGGACAAGCTCCGTCGTACTCCCGTGATTCGTAAGCCCGCGCGGTTGCAGCCCGCCGATTTGGCCTGAGGCCAAGAGCATTATGGACTTCCAGGCAATCGCGGATCACCTCTCGGTGGCCAACGTTCCGGGGCTGCTCTCTATTGAGTTGCCCCGTTCTCCAGACAGGGAGACCAAGGACAAGGGGCGTTCAGGTTTGCCCTACGTGTGCCTCGATCCATCGCGCATCGTTGAATTCCTGATGTTCTGTCGCGATGACGAAGCTCTTGGCTTTGAAGTGCTCGTGGACGTGACGGCATCCGACCCCAGTAGCGATGACGAGAACCTCTGGATTCTGGTTCAATTGCTCAGCGTGCGTCATCGTCATCGATTGGGGATCAAGTGCCTTCTTCCCAAGTCGGCTCTCTCTATGCCCTCCTCCACCAAGGTGTATCGCGCGGCTCAATGGCACGAGCGTGAGTGCATGGAAATGTACGGCGTGACCTTCGAGGACCATCCGGATCCGCGCAACATGCTGCTGCCCGACGACTGGGTGGGACATCCCATGCGCAAGGACTACGAGTTTCCCAAGGAGTACCACGGCATCTCCTGCGAGTAGCCCTGCTGCCATGACCAGCCCGACCGAAGCCGAGCACAAGCCGTCCATCCGGCCTGCCGATGAGGCGCGCACTCTGCCCAGCGGCGAGCGCGAGTTCTTCATGGACGTGGCCACCTCGGACCTAGAGGTGAACATGGGCCCCCAGCACCCCGCCACCCACGGCGTGATGCGCGTCCTGCTGCGTACCGATG